>ERZ1090866.849-NODE-852-length-10797-cov-44.007634_pt1 | contig 10797 bp, 9 predicted proteins | sample MGYA00478477_ERZ1090866 | MGnify/ENA primary metagenome ERZ1090866 (study PRJEB33644, sample SAMEA5815737) | chicken gut metagenome | biome: Chicken; feature: Gastrointestinal Tract; material: Caecum | place: Ireland | collected 2019-01-01 | study: A study of the... | reverse complement strand
TTTACCAAATTATGGTTATTTTTTAAAGTTAATTTAGTTTCGCAAGATGTCTAATATTTCAAGTACCATTGTTGGAAATGTAAATATCAACTATGAAATTAGTGCTAAAGAAGTAGGAGAATCAACCATTGCTGGTAGTAATATCAAATTATATTTAACAAAGCTTAATGGTAGTGAAGAAGAACCTTTAATGACACCAGAAACGTATCATGAAGAGAGTGAAGAAAATACTTATACCGGAAGACCAGCAGGAGAGATGAGTTTATACAAAGGAAGTATGAACTCTAGTGAAAATAATAATTATCGTTTAAGAATGTATGTTGATGAAAACTATAACCCCCAAGGAGATGGAGGAGGCTTAACCTTTTCTGTTCGGATTAATGTTTATGGGTTAGCAGGAGAGAAATATGTTCCAGAAACTACTAAGACTTTGTTAGCAGCGAATCCCGTTCAAGAAGAAAAGACTAACATGTTTAACTATGCCAGCAATGGAAATTATACGAATCTAAACTATGATGAATTAAATGATCCGAATTATATCACAAATGGCTTATATTCTACCGAAGATGAAGATGGAACAAGTTATTATTTTAGAGGAAATGTAGAGAATAATAATGTTCAATTTGGAGAATATGAAAGTGATTATTATGTATATAATAATGGATATAGCAACTACTATCAAACCTTAGAAAGCTGTGAAGAATCAGGTTGGGATAATTGCTCTCCTGTTAAGTTAGCTTCGACTGGAGATAAGATGTATTGGAAGATTGTAAGAGTGAATGGAGATGGAAGTTTAAGATTAATCTATAATGGAACAAGTGCAAGTCCAAGTAATAGTGAATTGACTTCTTCCTATGCCGTAGGAAGGGTTCCTTATAATTTAAATAGTGATGGTCCAAAATATAGTGGCTATACCTATGATAATGGAGTAGATAGTTTTATAAAAAGAGAAGTCGATACTTGGTATCAAAATACCTTAGGAAAGAGTAATTATGATAGAATGGTAACAAGTGGCAGATTCTGTAGTGACAGTAGTGGTTATCAAGATGGAAGTGCTTTTGGTGTTAGTAATGTGTTTGCAAGTATGATAAGATTAGGACAAAGTATGACAAATTTTGCTAGTCCTAATGCTCCGACTTTAAAGTGTCCTGCCACAAGTGAAAGTTATGGGGGAAGCTATCGATTAAAAGCAGGTTTGATTACCGCAGATGAGTTAGCCTTAGCTGGAGAATCATCTTGTTATGTAGTAGGGAATAGTTATTTAAATCCAGGGGACAATGATCTGGCTTGGTATTGGAGTATGACGCCGGCCTTTTCCTTCTTTGATGATGCTTCTGTATGGAATGAGAAGGATTTTCTCAACCGCTACAATGTGAATAATCCTTACGGCGCCCGCCCAGTTATCAATGTGACTACGGATAACGGATTTGCTAGTGGAGATGGAAGTGTAGAAAATCCGTACATTTTGAATGCTGATTAATTTAGAAGAAAAATAGTTCTTGGGGGGCATTTTTTCTTCTTTTTTGTTTTTCCTATTTCTTGTTTTGAACTGTATGGTGTGATAAGATAGAACTACGAAGGAATTAGGAGATGAGTTTATGTTATCATTTAATAAGTCTAGTGAAGAGGAGAAAAACGAAGATAAGATCGTGGATCAGATCAGGGCTTTAGGGCTTGATATGATTTATGAGGCAGGAAGTGGACATCCGGGTATTGTTTTGGGGGCTGCTCCCATTCTTTATACGTTATATGCTCATCATTTGCGTTTTGATCCGGAGCATAGTGACTTCTTTAACCGTGATCGTTTTGTTATGAGTTCCGGCCATGGTTCGGCTTTGTTGTATGCGACCCTTTCGATGGCTGGATTTCCGATTGCATTAGATGATTTAAAGAAGTTTCGGCAGTTAGGATCGATTACACCGGGACATCCAGAATATGGAGTAACACCGGGCGTGGATGCGACTACGGGTCCTTTGGGGCAAGGTTTTGCGATGGCAGTTGGTATGGCTATGGCTGAAAAGCATAGTGAGAGCCTTTTGAATAAAACAGAGAAAGACTTAATTTCTTATCGTGTTTATTGTCTTTGTGGTGATGGGGATTTGATGGAAGGGGTTAGTTATGAAGCGGCTTCTTTGGCAGGACAGTATCAGTTAAATAATTTAATTGTCTTGTATGATTCGAATCATGTATCTTTGGATAGTGATACTTCTCTTACGTTTCCTGATAATATCGAAACTCGTTTTACGGCGATGAATTGGGAAGTGATTACTACTAGTGATGAAGTGGGTAGTATTGATAAAGCCTTGGAAAAAGTTAAAGAAAATACAAAACCCACTTTAATTCAAGTGAAAACAACGATTGGAAAGTATGCGAAAGATGCTGGTAAAAATACGATTCATGGTCGTAAATTAACGGAAGAAGATCTAACGAGTATTAAGAAAGAGATGAATGTTCGTGATATTCCTTTTACGGTTTCTAGTGAAGCTTTAGATGAATTTCGGGGCATGATCCAGGAAAGGAATCAAAATTTATATCAAGAGTGGTATGAGAAAGTAAATCGCCTTCCGGAAGAAGAACAGAAAATCCTTGATCTTTTCCTTCAACAAGAAAAGACGATTGAGCTTACGACGATGGATTATGAAAAGCCCGAAGAAAATATGGAATCTTTACGAGAGGCGAGTGGCAAGATCTTAAATTCTTATGCTAAGTCTAGTCCTCTTATTATTGGTGGTGCTGCTGATTTAGCAAGCTCGACAATGACTTCCTTAAAAGAAGAGAAAGCTTTTGAAAAAGAGAGTTATGAGGGGAGAAACATTTTATTCGGGGTAAGAGAGTTTGCGATGGCTTGTATTGCCAATGGTTTTGCGCTTTCTGGTTATCGTCCTTTTGTTTCTACCTATTTAAGTTTTAGCGATTATTTAAAGCCAGCATTAAGGCTTAGTTGTTTGATGAATTTACCGGTTTTATATATCTTTTCCCATGATTCCATTTCTGTTGGCATGGATGGCCCAACCCATCAACCAGTAGAGCAGTTAGTAGGACTCAGGGCGACTCCGAATTTGGATGTTTTTCGACCAGCGGACACCAATGAGGTGATTGGCGCTTATAAAGCAGTTTATCAACAAATGAAGCCAGCTTGTATCATTTTAGGACGTAATAAAGTACCAATTATGGAGGGTACTTCGGTTCCTTTGGTAGCAGAAGGTGCTTACATTGTTCGTCAAGAGGAAAGAAAGCTGGATGCTATTTTAATCGCTACGGGGGAAGAAGTTTCATTAGGGTTAGAAGTAGTCCAGCTGCTTGCCGAAAAAGGATATGATATTAGACTGGTTAGTGCTCCCTCGCTCGAACGTTATCATGCGTTAGAAAAAGAAAAACAAGAAGAACTTTTCCCTGTAGGTATTAAAAAATTTGTTTTAGAAAAATCTTCTTCTTATTCTTGGTATGAATTTGTTCATAATAAAAATTATCTTTTTACGATCGATTGTTTTGGGGCGAGTGGAACGAAAGAACAACTGGATGAAAAATATGGGTTTACCAAAGAAGCGATTGCCGATCAAATGGAGCAATTGCTAAAATAAGATAATTCGACAAAAAAAGAAAGATTCTCTTGCTATAGTATTCTTGGTGATACTTATGAGAGAATTTTTTATTTTTGAAGTAAAGGATGAGTTTAAGCAATTGTATGAAGCAAAGCCTTCGATGCTCTATCGTATTTTTGAACAAATTTATTATTTAAAAAAAGAAGAGTTACAGTATGGTTATAGTCTTTTTCGGCAATTGACGAAGAAAATTAATAAAGAAAAGTTTGATCAATATTTCTTTGTTAAGTTTCATCAAAGTGTTCCTTATAGTAAAACGGGAAATATTCATTACTATAATAATCCTGCTCATGATGAGATTAGTACTTTAGAAGTAAGAAGAGCTTTTTTGAAAGTGAAAACAAATTATTATGATTCTTTCTTTTTAGAGCAATTAAACACGTTAAACAACAATTATTTTGCATGTGATTTTAAAAATCAAGATTATTTCTTCTTAGAAATGCGAAAATTACTTGTCTAAAAGGCTCTTTTCTAGTAAAATACTAGTGAGGAGATGAAGAGATGTTACACGATATTTTATTAGTGGTAGTAGGACTTATTATTGGTATTGTGGTGGGATTTTTAATTTCGCGCCATGTTACAAAAAAATATATGCAAAAAAATCCTCCGATTAATGAGGAAATGATTAAAGCTTTAATGACACAGATGGGTAGAAAGCCTAGCCAAAAGCAAGTAAATCAAATGATGAAATCAATGCAAAAGTATATGTAGTAAAGGGATGAAAAGAAATCAAATATGAATAAAGAAGAAATAAAAAAGATGACAGGAGATTTGTATTTTGAAGAATGGTATGCTGTGGTAAAAGATATTATTGAAGATCCTGAATTTCAAAAGAGGGTATATTTTCCGCAACATCGGCATAGTAATGTGTTTGAACATTCGGTTTTAGTGAGTTATGATGCTTTTACCATTTCTTACTCTTGGAAAAAGGTGGATTCAAGAAAGTGTGCCATTGCAGGGCTTCTTCATGACTTTTCTCCTTATCTTTGGAAAAAACCAACGGAAAACAATCCTTTGGAAGAGTCTTATTACAAAGAGATTAAACAAAAGAAATGGAAGGAGCCTCATAGTACTTCTCATGGCTTTGAAGCAGCAGAAAATTATGTAAAATTCTTTCCTGAATTAGAAGATAAAGAGATCTCCGATGATATCAGGAGTCATATGTTTCCTTTGACAAGACCGCCAAGATATCGGAGTGGTTGGTTAATTACTTTTTGTGATAAAAGGGCTGCTTTTAAGGATTTCTTTCGTTTCCGCTTTAAAAGAGCTTTCAAATAGGCTCTTTGCTTCCTTGAAAAGGGATGAAATGTGTGTTATGATGAACACGTAGATTGCCCCATAGCCAAGTGGTAAGGCAATGCGCTCTGACCGCATCACGCGTTAGTTCGAATCTAACTGGGGCAGCCAAATGAAATTTTACCCTTATTTGATAAGGGTTTTTATTATAAAAGTTATAAAGTGAACTTTGAAATGGAGGTTTTGATTTATGAACAAAGAATTAGCAGAACTATTATTTAAAGATGTTTCTCTTACCCCAGAGGAATTGGAGAAGAAGTACCCTGCTAGAGAGTTAAAAGAAGGAGCTTTTGTGACGCGTTTTGGTCCTTCTCCAACAGGATTTATGCATATTGGGAATCTTTATGGAGCTTTCATTAGTTCTTGTTTAGCAAAACAATCAGGGGGTATTTTTTATCTTCGAATTGAAGATACTGATAGTAAAAGAGAGGTGGAAGGAGCAAAAGATCTTATTTTAAATGCCTTGGCTCACTTTCATATTACTTATGATGAGGGCTATTCTAAGGGTGGTAATTATGGTCCTTATATTCAAAGTGAACGGAAAGAAATTTATCAGGCTTATGCTAAACGCTTGGTGGAAGAAGGCAAAGCTTATCCTTGTTTTATGAGTGAAGAAGAAATTAGCGAGATTCGAGAAGGTCAAGAACTTCGGAAAGAAATGATTGGTATTTATGGCCATTATGCCGTGGATCGTAATTTGTCTTTGGAAGAAGTGAAAGAACATTTGAAAAATCACGATCCTTATGTAATTCGTATGAAGTCTCCTGGTGATATGCATAAAGAAATTGTCTTACATGATTTGATCAAAGGAGATATTACCTTACCAGAGAATGTGATCGATGAAGTTTTATTAAAGAAAGATGGTATTCCTACCTATCACTTTGCCCATGTTGTGGATGATCATTTAATGAGAACCACCCATGTTATCCGAGGAGATGAATGGATACCTAGCTTTCCAAAGCATTTACAACTTAACCAATTATTAGGGTTTAAACCTTGTAAATATGCTCATATTGCGCCTCTTACCAAAAAAGAAGATGGTAAGATAAGAAAACTTAGCAAAAGAAAAGATCCTGAATTTTCAGTAGGTTATTATCAAGAAGCTGGGATTCCCGTAGAAGGCGTTCGCCTTTATTTAGCAACTCTTGCCAATACCAATTTTGAAGAGTGGTATTTACAAAACAAAGACAAAACAATTTCTGATTTTACTTTTTCTTTTAAGAAAATGCCAACTGGTGGAACGCTTTTTGATATGGAAAAATTAAATAATATTTGCCGCACTTACTTTTCAAGATTATCTGCGGTTGATCTTTACCAAGAATCCCTTGGCTATTATGAAAAATACGGTCCTTCTTTTGCCGCTATTATGAAAAAAGAAAAGGACCGTTTGATCGCTTTTCTTGATATTGAACGGAATGGAAAACGACCAAGAAAAGATATCGCTACTTATCAAGATGTAAAGAAAGAATCTTTTTATATGTTTGATGAATTGTTTTATAAGGAAGAAAATCCTTATCAAAAAATTAATATGGCGGAAGTTGATCTTCCTTTGCTAGAAGAATATATGAAAAGCTTTTCCGTAGAGGATACTCAAGAGGAATGGTATGAAAAAATTAAACGCTTAGCAGAAGAAAAAGGATATGCCCCAACGGTTAAAATGTATAAAGAGTCTCCTGAACAATATAAAGGCCATGTCGGGGATATTTGTGAGATGCTTCGCCATGCGGTAACGGGAAAGATGCAAACGCCTAACTTGTATAATATTTTAAATATTTTAGGAGTTTCTGGAATTGAAAAAAGAATTGAGTTTTTTAAGGAGCAGCGAGAGAAAGCTTCTTAGAAAACTTTTTTGTGTATAAAATAAAAGAAGTTAGTAATAATAAAAAAGAAAGAGGGATATAGATGAAAAAAATTGATAGAGAAGTATTAAAGGAGTGGGAAAAGGAATATGAAGGTGAAAAGAGTAATACCATTTTACGACATGCTTTAGGGAAGAATAAAATCAGTGATGTGGTTAGAGTAGGGGAAGAAGAAAAGAAAATTAATTTTCATTTTTCGTTAAATCTTGATACCTTACCTGTTACCAATCAAATGGCATCTGGTAGATGTTGGATTTTTGCCGGTTGTAATATTATTCGGGAAAAAGTGGCCAAAAAATATAATATTCCTGATTTTGAATTATCACAAAATTATATTTCCTTTTATGATAAATTAGAGAAAGCCAATTATTTTATGGAAACGATTACTTCTCTTGATATTAAGGAAAAAGATGATCGAATCCTTCAACACTTTTTGCTTGGTGGGATAGAAGATGGGGGACAATGGGATATGTTTGTCAATATTGTCAATAAATATGGAGTTGTTCCAAAATTGGCTATGCCAGAAACATATCAAAGTTCACATACTACGGAAGTAAATCGATTGATTAACCGGAAATTAAGACAGTTTGCGGGCTATGTTTTAGAGAAAAGAGAAAATATTGAAGCTTTAAAGAAAGAAACCAAAAAAGAAATTTATGCAATTTTATTAAATGCTTTTGGGTTACCGCCAGAAGAGTTTGATTTTGAATATACTGATAAAGAAAATCAATATCATGTGATGGAATCTTTAACTCCACTTTCTTTTTATCAAGAGTATTGTGATATTGATTTAAATGATTTTGTAAGTGTGATTCATGCTCCAACCAAAGACAAGCCATTTGGGAAAACTTTTACGGTCGATCATTTAGGCAATGTCGTTGAGGGAAAAAAGGTTCTTTATTTGAATTTAGAAATGGATCGGATGAAAGAGCTTGTTTTAAAACAGTTGCAAAATTTAGAACCGGTTTGGTTTGGTAGTGATTGCAATCAGTTCTTTGATCGGAAGGAAGGCATTTTCCATGATCTAGCTTTTGATTATGAAACAGCTTTTGGCATGAATTTCAATATGACAAAAGAAGAAAGACTAGACACCTTAGAAAGTACCATGAATCATGCGATGGTCATTACAGGAGCAAATATGAAAGATGGAGTGATCGAACGTTTTAAAATAGAAAATAGTTGGGGAGACGAAGTAGGGAAAAAAGGTTATTATGTCGCTAGTGCTTCTTGGTTTGAAAAGTTTGTCTATCAAGTGATCATTCATAAGAAATATTTAAACGAAGAAGAGAAAAAAGCTTTAGAAGAAGAGCCAATTGTATTAAAGCCTTGGGATCCGATGGGAACACTTGCTTAAAGTGTTCTTTTTTGATCTTGTCATGATGCCGAAAGTGTGCTAGAATAAACTTATCTTATTTGATATGGCCTGTTGGTGAAGTGGTTTAACACGCGCGCCTCTCAAGCTCGTATTCACGGGTTCAAACCCCGTACAGGCTACCAATTGAAGTACAAAACGGCTAGAAATGGCCGCTTTTCTATTTTTCTGCTATACTAATATTATAAATTCTACGAGGAGGTCGTTATGAGACGTTGTGCTTGGGTTAATTTAAAGAATCCTTTGTATGTAAAATATCATGATGAAGAGTGGGGAAAGGCTGTTCATGATGATAAAGTACTGTATGAATTTTTGTTGTTAGAATCTTTTCAAGCAGGGCTTTCTTGGGAATGCATTTTAAACAAAAGAGAGGCATTTCGGAAGGCTTTTGATGATTTTGATTATCACAAGATTAGCTGTTATGATGATCAAAAAATAGAAGAATTATTACAGAATAAAGAAATTGTTCGAAATAAATTGAAGATCAAAGCCGCTATTACGAATGCCCGTGTATTTCTAGAAATTCAAAAGGAATTTTCTTCTTTTTCTCATTATTTATGGCATTTTACTAATGGGAAGACGATTTATGAAGTGGGAAAAACTCAATCATCTTTATCGGATCGGATTTCTCATGATTTGAAAAAAAGAGGGATGAAGTTTGTGGGGACAACCATTATTTATTCTTATTTACAAGCGGTAGGGGTGATCAATTCCCATGAAAAAGATTGTGCTTGGTATCAAAAATAACAACAGGAGGTGCCTTTATGGAAGGGGAACACATGTATCTTTCCTTTGGGAGTGAAGTGATTTATGAAGATGCTAGTTTTAAAATAGAAGATAAAGATAAAGTGGGTGTAGTAGGAGTAAATGGAGCAGGAAAGACTACCCTTTTTAAGATTTTGTTGAAGCAGGAACACTTGGATAGTGGTAAGGTGATGTTTCAAAATAAAAAAATAGGTTATTTACCACAAGAAATTGATTTTAAAGAAAAGGAACAATTGGTGTTTGATTATTTATTTGAAGCAAGACCGATTCATCAATTAGAGCAAGAACTAAATCAAATTTACACAAAACTTTCTTTGGCCGATGAAACAGAACAGAAGAAATTATTAAAACAAGCAGAAAAGATTCAAGGAGAACTGGATCTTCTTCATCAATATACCGCCGAAGATGAGCTTTTAACTTTACTTGATCAAATGAAGATTGATCTTGATTTATTAGAAAGAAAAATAGGAGAGTTATCAGGAGGGCAAAAGTCTAAAATTGCTTTTGCGCGTCTTTTATTTTCTATGGCAGATATTTTACTTTTGGATGAACCGACCAACCATTTGGATGCCAAAACCAAAGAATTTGTTACAACGTATTTAAAAAATTATCATGGAATGATCCTGGTCATTAGTCATGATGTTGAGTTTTTAAATCAAGTTACCACAAAGACGATGTTTATTAATAAAGTTACCCATAAAATAAAGGTTTATAAGGGATCTTATCAAGAGTTTAAGAGATTGTATGCCAATGAAATGATGGAAAAAGAATTGAGAATCGAAGCGCAAGAAAAGGAGATTAAAAAATTACAGGAAGTGGTAAAAAGAGCGGAAAGTGCTTCTCGAACCAATCACAATCTCAAAAGATTAGGGCAATCTAGAAAAAAGATGTTAGAGAAAAAATTAGAAAGCTTAGAGGGAAGGGAAGAACAATATAAGACCGTTACGATACCGGTAGAACCGATCGAAAAAAGTGGGAAAATTCCTTTGGAAGTGAATCATTTGACTTTTCATTATCTCGGGGAGAAGAATTTATATCACAACTTATCTTTTCAAATGATGCGAGGCGAAAAGTTTTTAATTGTAGGGGAAAATGGAGTAGGGAAATCCACTCTCTTAAAACTTATGGTCGGACAATTACAACCCACCGTAGGAGAAATTCGTTATGGTTATCATGCTAGTATCGCTTACTATGCCCAAGAATTGGAGATCTTAGAGGAAGAGAAAACGATTTTAGAAAACATTGATAATCCTTATTACAACGATCAAGAATTAAGAACTTTTTTAGGAAATTTCTTGTTTTCAGGAGATGATGTTTTTAAAAAAGTAAAAGTACTATCACCAGGCGAGAAAGCAAGGGTTGCTCTCTGTAAAATTTTGTTACAGAAAGCCAATCTTATTCTGTTGGACGAACCGACCAATCATTTCGATCCGGAAACGCAAGCGGTCATTGGTGAGAATTTCAAAAACTATACCGGTACTTTAATTATGGTGAGTCATAATCCATCTTTTGTAGAGCAAGTAGGCGTAACCAGAATGCTTGTGTTACCAGAGGGAAAAATTGTAGAGTATAAAAAAGAACTGTTACATTACTATTATTATTTAAATACCGACTTTAACTAAAAAAAGACGAGATCCGTCTTTCTACCTAATTTTTATCGTGTTCCATCTGAACTGTAACTAATCATATATTTTTATTTCCTGCAAGTATTGCAACTTTCATTTTTTTATGATAGTCTTTAGTAGTAACTATTTATGGCCTGTTGGTGAAGTGGTTTAACACGCGCGCCTCTCAAGCTCGTATTCACGGGTTCAAACCCCGTACAGGCTACCAAAAATGAATTAAACACCTCCCATAATAAAGTCAAGTGTTTTCTACAAAAAATTTAACTTTATTTTTCTAC
>ERZ1090866.848-NODE-851-length-10798-cov-4.772875_pt1 | contig 10798 bp, 18 predicted proteins | sample MGYA00478477_ERZ1090866 | MGnify/ENA primary metagenome ERZ1090866 (study PRJEB33644, sample SAMEA5815737) | chicken gut metagenome | biome: Chicken; feature: Gastrointestinal Tract; material: Caecum | place: Ireland | collected 2019-01-01 | study: A study of the... | reverse complement strand
GCATGAAGTATGGGGCAAGAGATGACGTCTTGTATTGGCTTAATGCCTATAACTGTGAGGTCATCGGCACCGTGTTCGACGAGGTGACGCCATGAAACAATCCGGCTACCTCCAGCGCGTCCGCCGGGACGTTGACCGGCAACTGGCAGAATCCCGCCATATCTGCATCCAGATGTGCCTTGACGCGGCCCTCATCGCCGCCAACGAGACCTTACAGCTCGGTCCAGGCAGGGCGAAAGCCTTTTGCGATGCCTTTTCCGCTACCCTGTCAGAGATCGCCAACATGACCGTTGCGGACGGCAAGACAGACCGGGAACTCTGGCACACTAAGGACACGCTTGACCAGAGGCTCAGGCAGATTTGCGGGGAGCATTTCCAGCCGTGGGAGGAACGATACAGATGACAGAGTTTCCGGAGCGCCTGCGCCGCCTGCGGGAGGAAAAAAGAATCAAGCTGTACATGCTGTCCCAGCGGTGCGGCCTCCACTCAGACGCCATACGGCGGTATGAGCGGGGGGAGCAGGAGCCGGATTTGCCGTCACTGATTGCCATTGCAGACTTTTTTGAGGTCAGTCTGGACTATCTCACAGGACGGGCGGACTACCGATAATAAGCCCCCGCTCCGATCACTCGGGGCGGGGCTTGTTATATTGTCGAATAATATTTCAAAACTTTTTCAAAAAATTTTTGATTTTCCACTTCTAAGGGGAAAAATCCAAGTCAGATGTGCGACAATGAGAGTGGACGGGAGTAATCCTTCCGCTCTCGTTTGCTTTCATCCATCCTCCTCCGCCCGCGTCCGTGGCGGTAATAACGGCGGAATATGCCTGCAACGGCTGCATGAGGCTCAGCAGGTACGGCCCGTGGGCAAAGCCGTCAACCCACAAGATACCCGGATAACACCGGGTATATGCCAGCAACCGGCGCATGAGCCGGGAGGGGTAGTATGCAGACAAGGATTAAGCGTCATAGAGTGGGAGAAGTATCCAGCAAGTACGGATATCAGCCGGAACAGTTTGATAAGGACCTGGAGGTCCGCAAAGACCGAGCAGATGCGATGTGGGCGGACTTTATGGAGTGGATGAAACTACACGGGATAACGCCGGACGAGGCAAGAGGGCTGTTTGTCAGGCTGCATGAGGAATATTTGGGGTAGGTGGTGATTATGGCCGCACGGCTGACGGATAAGCAGAAAAAGAAAATAGTGGCTGATTATCTGGAGCTGGGCAGCTATCGTGCCGCCGGAAGACAAAACGGGGTCGCTGACGGGACAGTCAAGCGAATTGTTGAGGAATGTAGCGACATTAAGCAGAAGGTAGCACAAAAAAAGGAGGAAAACACCGCCGATATACTCGCGTACATGGAAAGCAAGCGGGGCGTGGTGTGTGAGATCATCGAGAAGGGCCTTGCCGCCCTGAACGACCCTGAGAAGCTGGCAGACGCAAGCCCAGCGCAGATCACCACAGCATTGGGTACGCTGATTGACAAGTGGGCAGCCGTAACCGGAGGACCGGCTGACAAGGTGCGGGAGGACGGCCTAAGCAAGAGCTTGCGAGAGATGGCGGAAGGGCTGGAAAGCGATGATTAGCCAGAAGCAAAAGAAAATCCTGGCTTTCCCTTATTCCGGATACGACGCTCTGATTTGCGACGGAGCCGTCCGGTCTGGAAAGACCTCCATCATGGTATGGGCGTTTATCGACTGGGCCATGAGAGAATTTAACGGGCAAAGGTTCGGGATATGCGGAAAAACCGTGGATTCGGCCTCGAAGAATATCATTATTCCGTTTATTTCCATGAGCCTCGCCAAGGAATGGTACACGCTGCGCTGGCGGCGATCTGAGAAAATCCTGGAGGTAAGCCGCGGATACGTCAAAAACCATTTTGAGGTGTTCGGCGGAAAAGATGAAGCGTCATTCATGCTGATTCAGGGCCGCACGCTGGCGGGGGTCTTTTTGGACGAGGTCGCTTTGATGCCAGAAAGCTTTGTCAATCAGGCTCTTGCCCGCTGTTCGGCGGATGGCGCAAAAATGTGGTTTTCCTGCAACCCGGAGAACCCGGCCCATTGGTTTTATCAGGAATGGATTCAAGGACGGGATGAGCACAACGCTCTGTATCTGCACTTTACCATGCGGGACAACCCATCGCTGAGTGAGGAAACGCTGCGGCGCTATGAATCCATGTACAGCGGTGTGTTTTATCAGCGGTATATTTTAGGACTGTGGGTAGCTGCAGAGGGGCTTGTATACCCCATGTTTGATGAGACGCGAAACATTGTACACGGAAACCCTGACGGGCCCGGCCTGTATTATATTTCCATCGACTACGGGACAATGAACCCAACGGCCATGGGGCTCTGGCGGCTGCATCACGGAGAGGCGGTCATGGTAAAAGAGTATTACTATGACGGGCGGGCCATGAAGCGGCAGAAAACCGACGAGGAATATTATCAAGATCTGGTTGAGTTCGCCGGAAATAAGAAAATTGAACGAGTGATTGTGGACCCGTCGGCTGCCAGCTTTAAGGCGACCATACACCAGCACGGGAAGTTTGCTGTTTGGGACGCAGAAAATTCCGTGCTGGACGGGATACGGACGACGGCAAAGCTGCTGAAAATGGGCCGAATTAAGTTCCACGAGAACTGCGAAAACACGTTCCAAGAATTTCAATCTTATGTGTGGGACGAGGACGCGGGAGAAGATAAAGTTATCAAGGAAAACGACCACGCAATGGACATGATTCGGTACTTTGCCGCTACAGTTATGTGGAGAGAGTAATACATGGGATTTTGGAATAATCTGTTCGGAAGGTTCAAAAATTTCATATTTCCCCAAGCTGTTGTACAAAGAGAGTTCAAGGTAAAGCCTGTTACCGGCCAGACCATGGAGAGAAACATCAATCTGTGGTACGCCATGTATATCAATCAGCCGCCTTGGGCGGTGCCACCTGTCATACCTATGGGGCTGCCAGCGGCGATCTGCCGGGAGCTGGCGCGGCCCACCCTGTCCGAGCTGACTGTGAGCATTGCGGGCAGCGCAAGGGCGGACTACCTAAACGAGCAGTTTCAGTCGGCAAAGGAAAACTTCCTGAGAAATCTAGAACTAGGGCTTGCTACCGGAGGAATCGCGTTCAAGCCTTATATCTATGGGAATCGGGTTTTGGTAGACGCCACAAGCGCCGCGGCATTTCAACCGACGAAGTTTGACGCTGCCGGTGTATGTGTTGGCGGCGTGTTCCGGGAAAAGGCACAGGTCGGCGACAAGTATTTTGTACGCCTTGAATACCACAACCTGGAAGGGACTACATACATCATCCGGAACAAGGCATATCGGAGCGACAGCGCCGGAACAGTTGGTCCCTCCGCTGCCCTGAACGAAGTTCCGGACTGGGCGGACGTTCCACCGGAAACAAAAATCGAAAACGTGGAAAGCCCGCTGTTCGCCTATTTCAAGCCCCCTCAGTCAAATAATGTGGACACTGACGACTTGACCGGCATGTCCATCTATGGCGGTTCCGTGGTTGACTTGATTCGGCGGGCGGACGAGCAATGGGACCTCATCCGCTGGGAATATGAGAGCGGGCAGCGAAAGATTTTCATGGATGGCACAGAGACAATGGCGCGGGATTTTGACAAGCGCCTATTTGAAATCGGGCCATTCAGCCGGGGCGGGGAGTTCTACCAACAGTTTGAGCCGACCTTCCGGGACGACGCTTTGTACAGGGGCCTCCAGAACATCCTCAAACAGATCGAGTTTCAAGTGGGGCTATCCTATGGGACACTGTCTGACCCGATGGAGACGGAAAAAACCGCCACGGAAATCCGGAACAGCAAGCAACGCATGTTTATCACCATTGACAGCATCCAAAAAGCGCTGCAACATGTGTTTGATACGCTGATTTATGGCATGGACGTGTATGCCTCTCTGTATGGCCTTGCACCTGCTGGCGGCTATGATGTGTCCTACGACTGGGGCGACAGCATCCTGGAGGACGCGGACGCCAAAGAGCGGGAGCGGGCCAACGACCGGCAAGACTTGGCTTCCGGCATTATGAACGATTGGGAATATCGGGCAAAGTGGTACGGAGAAACAGAGGAAGAAGCAAAAGCGAATCTGCCGGGAGCAGAGCAGTTGACAACGGAGCCGCAGGAGGAAATTGAGTGATGAAAGCGAGCGCAAGTATAAGCATCGGGGACTGGTACAAATCTGTTGATGTAGAACTCGATTCGACGTCCGAAAGCGATGTCAAATTCTCGAAAGCGGTTTTATCAACCATTTTGGAAATTAAAGAAAAACCGCAAAAGGATGGAAGCGAGATTGCGAAGACCATCAAGGAGGCGCTTGATTCCGCTTTTGCGGATGATGCAAATTGAAGTACCCATTCAACCCGGAGCTTTTGGATGCGCTCCCGGAAGAACTTGCTGAACTGTATCGGAATCTGGAAATTCAGCTCCTGGAGGAAATCTGCTCCCGGCTCAACCTTTCCGGCCAGCTCAACGAGGTAACGGTCCAAGCCATACGGGCATTACGGTCACATGGTATTAGCCAGGAAGAGATCGAGAAAGCAATCCGCAATACAACCAATATCAGCGAAAAGAAGCTAAGGGAACTGCTGGACGATGTGGTAGAGCGGAACCAGCAGTATTATTCCGACCTGATTGATATTACCGGTGTGACCGCTCCAGAGGCGCTTGTAAGCGCCGCAGATATCGAGGCGATACGCAGGCAGACCCTAGACACATTCCGCAACCTGGCGGCCTCTATGTCGTTTTTGGTGGACAATGGTCGGACGATGCTCCCCCCCGCAAAAGCCTATCAGTGGGCCTTGGACAATGCGGTATTGCAAGTGCAGAGTGGCGCTATCAGCTACAATCAAGCAATCCGATACGCTGTGAAGCAGCTAGCGGACAGCGGGATTCGGGCCGCAGATTATGAGAGCGGGCACCGAGACCAGATAGACGTGGCTGTGAGAAGGGCCGTTATGTCTGGTGTAAATCAGCTCTGCCAGAGGTATGCAGAACAGTCAATGGATTATTTGGAGACCAATTTAGTAGAAGTTTCCGCGCACATCGGCGCACGTGATGTAGATGGGCCGAATGGATGGGAAGCACATACCAAATGGCAAGGGCGCTGTTTTAGATGGAACAGAAAGTAGTTTGAACACAAGCGGCTATCCCGACGGGGAGAAAAGTGGAGAGCCTTACCACCTGCCGCTTGTTTCAAAATAAGGCAATTACGAAAGGCGGTAATTATGGCACATATTATTGATATAAGTGGTCAGAAGTTTAACCGATTGACAGCAATTAAGCCTGTCGGAAAATATAAAAGCGGGAATACAATTTGGCTTTGCCGTTGTGATTGTGGTAACCTTTGCGAAGTTGAAGGGAGCCTACTTCGTAGTGGAAAGCAAAAAAGTTGCGGGTGCTATCCATCCGAACGCATGAAGCAATTAAATACAAAACATAATGGGTTCGGAACACGCTTGTACGAAATATGGAGACAGATGCACAGACGGTGCTACGGGAAAAACACAAAGGCTTACAAAGATTATGGTGGCCATGGGATTTCTATTTGCAAAGAGTGGAGTGAGTTTGGACCATTTAGGGAGTGGGCGCTTTCTTCTGGATATAAAGAAAACTTAACAATCGACCGAATTGACGTAAACGGTAATTACTGTCCGGGAAATTGCAGATGGGCAACGGTTAAACAGCAAGCAAACAACCGGAGAAGTAACCACAAAATTTCATTTAATGAAGAAACCCATACAATATCCGAATGGGCTGATATTCTTGGGGTAAATCAAGTTTGGCTTTGGAACAGGTTAAGCCGTGCCGATTGGGATATTGCAAAGGTGGTGGTATGATGGCAGTTTATCCAGACTTCGAGCAATCAACCGGATATGGAACGGTGACAGGCTTGGGCGGGGCAAACTGCCGGTAGCGTCATCACTTCTACCCATTTGTTGAAGGTGTTTCCGAGCGCACATACACTGATGAAGAACTTGCCCACATTGATGACGGACACGATGTTGACTTTGAGGGCAAGCACTATACCGCTTATGAGGCAACACAAAAGCAACGCCAGATAGAGCGCACTGTACGCAAACTAAAGCGTGAACAGACCGCATACAAGGCCGCTGGACTGGCGGAGGAGGAACAGGCCGTAACGGCCCGTATTCTCCGATTAAACAAGGAATACAAGGCGTTTAGCGAGGCGGCGGGATTGCCGTTGCAAAGAGAGAGGATGAGGGTTGAGTATTGATGGATAAAAAAGTATGGGCCATCATCAAGGCCATCATTGCCAAAGGGAACGACGCAATTGTTCGGAAAAAGGGCGATGGGTACATCGTTCTGGAGGACAAAAGGGAGATCAAGTTTCAGGCAAAAGAAAACCGCCCCGGTTAGGGGCGGTAGCTCAAAACATAACTTTTGCAATTTCGAGGCATTCTTTTTCACAAAGGATTTCTCCGTTCCATTTCCTCAAGATTGTTGGATCAATGTTTGCGCCTCCGTTGAAGAACGACATCTGATAGGCTGTGGTTTCTTGTCTTACATGGTTTAGTGAGAAAAGAACAAGCATCCCGAATTGATAAAGGCCGTTTTCGTTTACATCTGGTTCTTTTAAACAAACAGTTATGGACTGATAACCATTTCCATCAACTTCTGAAGAACTAAAAACATAAGGTTTCATTTTTCAATCCTCTCTGCCCTCGTGACCTCCGGGGCGGGATAGCTGGGTTAAATGTTAATTCCGTAACCGTCCGGCCCATAAACCCGCTGTCTGATAGGATTAGTGCGGACGGATTTAATGTAATTTTTTGCACTATCCATGTTGCCAAATTCCCCAAGCAGCGGCCAATTATAATCTGTGTTCCTCTGTCCTCTCACAAAATAACCACTTACCACTTTATGATTCTTTATTGCGGATGTATCAATTCTAAACGCTAAATATTTCATTTTCTTTCCCTCCCGGCCTGTGGCCTGTCGTGGTTTGTTCCTTGTGAGTATAATATAACATGGTTTAACCATATATTCAATAGGCAACACAAACAAAGTTAAACCATGTATTTTGTGAGAATTATACATTGTTAAACCATATAAAATCATGTAAAATGGTTTTGGAGGTGGTACAATGGCACTCACGGAGGCTCAAAAGAGAGCGAACAATAAATATATTGCTGAACACATGACTGTTTTAGGGTGTAAAGTCCGAAAGGAATACGCAGACAAGGCGAGAGAAAAAGCAAAGACAGAAGGAACCAGCGTCAACGCAATATTGAAAAAGGCACTGGATGAATTTTTAGAAAAGTAAACACTAAACCCCGCTCTAATTGGTGAGCGGGAAGGACCGTTGGGGTCAACTGGTGATTATTTGTCACCGGTTGGCCCCTTTTTTATTCAAATTTTGACCGACCCGAAGTCGCTAAACTACGGGGCCACAGGGGACGCGACCCCCGAGACCAAAGCGAAGTGGTGAAGGAGAACACATGAAGCGTGACTTTCTGGAAGCGTTGGGTTTGGACAAGGAGACCGTGGACAAGGTGCTGGACGAAAACAGTAAGGACATTGGCCGGGAAAAGCAGAAGCTGGACCAGGTCAAATCGGACCTTACTACGGCCCAGGAGCAGCTTGCACAGCGGGACAAGGACATTGAGGAGCTAAAGAAATCCGCCGGTGATGTGGATGGAATCAAACAGCAGTTAGCCGACCTGCAAGCCAAATACACCACCGAGACGGAACAGTACCAGAAGCAGATTGCGGACCGTGATTATGCAGATGCAGTCAACCGTGCAATCGCTGACAAGGGCGTGAAGTTCAGCTCCAAGGCCGCTGAAAAGGCGTTCATTGCCGACCTGACAGCTAACCGCCTGACAGTCAAGGAGGGCGTTCTGGACGGCTTTGAAACATATCTGAAAGCCCAGCAGGACAGCGACCCCACCGCATTCCAGAGCGACAAACCGGCCCCAACGTTTGTGAAACCCGTCGGCCCCGGCGGTCCTCCCGCCAATGAGAGCAAGGGGGCCATGTACGCAAAGCAATTCAATCAGATGTATGCACCAAAGACTACTACAAAGGAGTGAAGCGAATGTCTCATGTTTATCGAGTAAACGGCACGTTCCGGCCTAACTTCCTGGAGAGCGAAGTGGGGCTCGTGCTGAAAACCTATCAGATTCCCGACACCATGGGAACTGAGGACGAATACGGCAACAAGATCGTCGCGGCGGGTACTGTGTTCCCCTCTAATGACGGTAGCGCCGTCGGCATCGTGTTCGAGGATGTAGATGTGACCCACGGCGACCACGAGGGCAGCGTCATGCTGGCCGGACGTGTACTGAAAGACCGGTTGAATGTACAGGGCACCGCGGAAACCCCGCTGAAATCGTCCGGAATCGTGTTTGTTGACGCGCCGGAAGTCACCCGTGGTTATACCGTCACCTACGACCAGGACGACGGCACCGGTACACCGCCCGTTGACCATAACGAGTACAGCGAGGGCAGCTATGCGCCGGTGTCTACCGAGTATCCGCTGACAAAGGCCAGCAATACCCAGACCGGCTGGGCGACTTCCAGCGGCGGTCCCGCTGTGACTTCTGTCAAGATGGACGAGGATAAAACCCTGTATCCCGTCTGGACCCCCACGGCGTGAAGGAGGAATGAACAATGGCTGATATTTTGACTCTGATTTCTGACGTTGATCGTCTGAGCTTTTCACAGACGTTGTCTGTGGCGCGGCCCGCTTACCTGGGCGACCGACTGTTTCCTGACCAGAAGACCGAGAATTTGAAAGCTGAGTACCTGCGGCTGGCAAACGGCGCAACCTTGCCTGTAATGGCAACTGTCCATGCGTTCGACACAGAGGCGGAGATCGGCTCCCGGCCCACCTTTGACAAGATGGAGGTTGAGAAGCTGCTTATCAAGCGGAAGATCAACCAGACCGAGCGGGTCCGGCTGCTGTCCGAATCCGGCGTGTACTCCGACGACGCAATCGTCCGGTATGTGTTCGACGACATGCGCCTTATGGCCGACGCCGTAAAGGTCCGCACCGAGGTCGCAAAGATGGAGGTTTTGTCCACCGGCAAAATGAACATCAAGGAGAACCGGCTGGACATGCAGGTCAACTACCATGTGCCCGCGGAAAACACCGCCTTTGAGCTGGACCTCTCCGAGAACGCGGACATTATTGGCCAGCTCCAGACCATCGCAGATCAGGCGGCGGACAACGGATACACCATCACTGAGGCGGTGACATCCAACAAGGTTTTGCGCAAGCTGGCGACCAACAAAGGGATTCAGACCCTTATTTTCGGCGCTGTGGGACAGGGAACCTATGTGCCCAACGAGCGCCTGCGGGGCCTGTTCTCTCAGTTGTTCGGCTTTGGCACCATTACCACTTACGACCTGCGGTACAAGACCCAGAAAGCCGACGGCACGGAACTGACCCACCGCTTCTTCCCCGAGGACAAGATTACTTTCATCGGCGTTCCTCAGGTCGGCGTTGGCCTGTGGGGCGTGTCCCCCGAGGAGGCGGAGTACGGCCAGTACAACGCCAAGAGCGCCGACCAGTATATCACCATAACCCAGTGGGCCACTCCCGACCCCGTTGCGGTGTGGACCAAGGCTACCGGCCTGTTTATCCCTGTACTGCCTGACCCCAACGCCCTCTTTATCGCGACCGTCAAGCCCAGCGAGACGGTGGGGGGGTAACTGAGTCGTTGAGCACGGCTTCACTCTCCACGCCGGACTTTTCCGCTATGACCAGGACGCAGATGCTTGATTATGCGGAGAGCCACGGCGTGGAGGGTGTCAACGGCTCCATGCGAAAGGCCGATATTTTAGCCACGCTCCAGGGGGCGGTTTGATGGTATACGCGGACTACGACTACTACAGCAATGTTTATCTTGGGACCGCTATTTCAAGCGATGATTTTCCAAGGCTTGCTATGAGAGCCAGTGCGTTTCTGGACTACGCCACTATGGGCAGAGTGGCCAAACACGCCGACATGGACGCGGTAAAGCTGGCTTGCTGTGCAGTAGCTGACGATTACCGGACCATCGAAACGGCAAAAGCGCTTGCAAACAAGAGTTTAACTGCTTCGCTGGAATCCGCTTCTGTAGGCTCTGGAGAGCTTCAAAGCCAGTCCGTGGGCAGCTGGTCCAAGACCTATAAGTCCGGAGGTTCCAGCGCGTCGGAGGCCATTGGAGTGACCACAAACGCGCAGGAAACCATGTTTGCTACTGCGGCCATGTACCTTGCTGGGACCGGATTGTTGAGAGCGAGGGGCTACTATGCGTGACATGTTTCCCCATGTTGTGACGCTCTATAATTCGGATACAGAGGAGCGCCCGGAAACCGGGTTTGAGCCGACTCTGGTAAACCATATCACCATTCTGAGAGGCGTTCTTTTAGACGCTGTAAAGGCTAAGAACGTAAACGAAAGCGGACTTGTAAATGCGGATTCCGTCACTCTTTACATTCCTTTGAATGTGGAAGCGGTGGATGGCGTAACCGGAGAACCAAAGCAATACAAAGGACCTATAGAGTTTTGGCGGATGGAAGATAAGACCGGTTATTGGACGCTATCAACCGGCCAGAATACCTTCTTTGTAAAGGGAGAATCCGTTCATCCTGGTTGGACCGCTCAAAAAATCGACGCCACTTATGACGACGTGTACGACGTGAACACGGTGGACTTTAAGGACTTCGGCGGAGAAATGAGCCATTGGGAAGTTGGTGGAAACTGATATGCTGAAGTTTTCTGTTCACACCAGCGGTCTTAGTGCAATACCGGATAGGTTAAGGACCG
>ERZ1090866.843-NODE-846-length-10842-cov-6.874015_pt1 | contig 10842 bp, 11 predicted proteins | sample MGYA00478477_ERZ1090866 | MGnify/ENA primary metagenome ERZ1090866 (study PRJEB33644, sample SAMEA5815737) | chicken gut metagenome | biome: Chicken; feature: Gastrointestinal Tract; material: Caecum | place: Ireland | collected 2019-01-01 | study: A study of the... | reverse complement strand
ACACGTTCGCCTGTCACCTTCCCCCAAGGGGGAAGGCAGAAAGACGACCCGTTTCTTGCAAAAAAACTTTAAAAAAATCTGAAAAATCTGCGTTGTAACTGTTGACATTACAATAAAAGCGTGTTATACTATCGGTGTAATCAGAAAGATTACAACAAAAATAATTTTTCAGGAGGCAGCATTATGAAAAAGGTAGCAGTTGTGTGCGCGGCAGGCAAAGAGGGGAGACTTCTCGTAGACGAAGCCCTTTCGCGCGGATATGAAGTTACGGGGTTCGTGCGCAGCGCGGCGCAGATCAATCCAAAGGCAAAGCTTGTCGTCAAGGATCTGTTCGATCTGACGCGTGAAGATCTCATCGGGTTCGACGTCGTCATCGACGCATTCGGCGCGTGGACGCCCGAAACGCTTCCTCTGCACAGAACTTCCCTCAGACACCTTTGCGACGTTCTGAGCGGAACGAAGGTTCGCCTGCTCGTCGTGGGCGGCGCGGGAAGCCTGTACGTCAACAAAGAACACACGGTGCAGGTCAAGGATTTGGAGAGCTTTCCCGAGATGTTCAAGCCGCTTGCAACGAACATGGGCGAGGCGCTTGCAGAACTTCGCGGGCGCGATGACGTGCAGTGGACGTATCTCTCTCCCGCGGGCGATTTCCGTGCGGACGGCGCGCGCACGGGCAAGTATCTTGTGGGCGGCGAGGAGTACTTCGTCAACGCGAAGGGCGAGAGCGTCATCAGCTATGCCGATTACGCGATCGCGATGATCGACGAAATCGAAAACGCGAACAACATTCAGAAGCGTTTCTCCGTCATCGGCGAGTAAACTTGTACTGTAAAAAAGCCCGCGGGTTGCCGCGGGCTTTGGGGCGTGAATTTTTCGGGAGAGCATCATGAAAGCGATTAATTCGGGAAGCGCGCCCGTGCGGGCGGATGGATTGGAGCGGCTGAAACGCTGGCTGAACGAGGCGGAGGCGGTCATCATCGGCGCGGGAGCGGGGCTTTCGACCGCCGCGGGATTCACCTATTCGGGCGAACGGTTTAAAGAGAATTTCTCCGATTTTGCGGAAAAATACGGCTTTCAGGATATGTATTCGGGCGGGTTTTATCCGTTCGCTACCTTGGAAGAATTCTGGGCGTATTGGTCGCGCTACATCTATATCAACCGCTACGATCAGCCCGCGGGCAAGCCGTACGAGGATCTGCTGGAACTCGTAAAGGGGAAGGAATATTTCGTGATCACCACGAACGTGGACCATCGCTTTCAGACGGCGGGGTTTGAAAAGCGGAGGCTCTTCTATACGCAGGGAGATTACGGGCTGTTTCAGTGCTCCGTTCCCTGTCATACGAAAACGTACGACAACGAGGCGGCGGTGCGGGAGATGCTGAAAGCGCAGAAAAATATGCGCATTCCCTCCGAACTCGTGCCGCTCTGCCCCGTATGCGGTAAGCCGATGACGACCAACCTGCGCGCGGACGGCACGTTTGTGGAGGACGCGGGCTGGCACGCAGCCTGCGCGCGGTGTCAGGACTTCCTCAACGCGCATAAGGGGCGGCGGGTGCTGTTTTTGGAGCTTGGCGTGGGCATGAATACGCCATCGATCATCAAATATCCCTTCTGGCAGATGACCTGCCGCAACAAAAATGCGCGTTACGCCTGTATCAATCTGGAAGTCGCGTACGCGCCCGATGAGATCGCCGACCGCGCCGTGTGCATTGCGAAGGATCTCGGCGAGACGCTGGAAACGCTCAGAAAGGCGTGTAAAAACGCTTGACTGTCGGGCGCAAATCTGATAGGATAAAGACAGTGTTATAAAAACTTGCGCGCTCTGTCGCCGGATGGGGCGCGCTCGGAGTCAGGAAACCAGCCGTAGGCTTTCGTGGTTGGTTGCTTGGCTCCTTTTTTAAGTTTTCGGGAATTGAGAAAAGGAGAGAGATATGTACGAACAAATGCCGCTTGACGAACTCAGAACGGCGCTCGGCGAAAGCGCGGCGCAGGGGCTTTCCGAGGAAGAGGCTTCCGCGCGCCTTGCAAGATTCGGGCGCAACGTCATGGAGCGGGAAAAGCGGAAATCGGTGCTCATGCACGTTCTCGGCGCGTTCAAAGACGTCACCATCATCATTCTCTGCGTTGCGCTCGCGCTCTCCCTCTATATCGCGCTCACCATGCACCCCGAGAACCTCACCGAGCCGATCGTCATTGCGTTTATCATCGTGCTCAATGTCGTGCTCTCCGTGCGCGAGCAGATCAAGGCGGAAAAATCCGTCCAATCGCTCAGGCAGTATCAGATTCAGACGTGTACGGTCGTGCGCGGCGGCAAGGCGGAAAAAATCAACGCCGAGCTGCTCGTCCCGGGCGATATTCTCCTGCTCTGCGTCGGCGACCGCGTGCCTGCGGACGCGCGCCTTTTGGAAGAGACGGGGCTGACCGCAGACGAATCGCTCCTCACGGGCGAGAGTGAACCCGCCGTCAAGGACGCTTCCTTCCTTCCGCAGGAGGGAGCTTCCGCGGCGGACTGCAAGCAGATGGTTTTCTCGGGGACGCTCGTCGTCAGCGGAAAGGGGAGGGCGATCGTCTGCCGCACGGGGAGCGCGACGGAAATCGGGCGCATCTCCAAACTGCTCGCGGGCGAAAAGACGAAGCTCTCGCCCTTGCAGGTGCGTATGCAGAAGCTGGGGAAGGCGCTCTCCGTCATCGCGTTTGCGGGCGCGCTTCTGGCGCTGCTCATCGGCTGGCTGTACGGTCTGCCCATTCCCGATATGCTCATGGTCGCCGTTTCCGTGGCGGTCGCGGCGATTCCCGAAGTTATGCCCGTCGTCGTCACCATCGCGCTCTCGTACGGCGTGGGGAGCATGGCGAAAAAGAACACCGTCGTCCGCACGCCCACCGCGGTGGAGACGATCGGAAACATCTCCGTCATCTGTTCGGATAAGACGGGAACGCTCACGCAGAACCGCATGAGCGTGCAGAAACTTTGGGCGGCAGGCGGCGAAGTGCAGGAGGCTTCCGCGCCGCTCGACGAACGCGGAAAGAACCTTATAAAACTCTTTTTGCTCGCATCCAACGCGGACATGGGTATGGGAAAAGACGTCGGGAACCCCACGGAGCGCGCCATTGCCCGTCTTGCGGAAGAACAGGGGATCGCGGACATGGGCGGCATGAAAAAGATCTTCGAGATTCCGTTCGATTCCGCGCGCAAGCTCATGACGGCGCTCTACAAAACGGAAACGGGCTGGCTCTCCGTCACGAAGGGCGCGATCGACCGCATCCGTCTCGCACCCGACGACGGTGTGCAGGGGGAGATCCTCTCCGTGCACAGCGCGTTCGCGGCGGACGCGCTCCGCGTGCTCGGCGTGGCGTATAAGACATTTGACCAATTTCCCGCGCTCGATGCGGATACGCTGGAAACCGACCTCTCGTTCGGCGGGCTTGTGGGAATTATCGACCCGCCGCGCGAGGAGAGCGCCCGCGCCGTTGCCGTTGCCCGCGAGGCGGGAATCAAAACGGTCATGATCACGGGCGACCATATGGAGACCGCCAAAGCCATTGCCGAGCGCATCGGCATTCTGTATGGCGACATGAAGATCATGAACGGCGCGGAGCTTTGCAGTCTTTCGGACGACGAGCTTGCCGGGATCATCGGGGAGTACCGCGTATTCGCGCGCACTTCGCCCGAGGATAAAATCCGCATCGTCAAAGCGTTTCAGCGGGCGGGCGAGGTCGTCGCGATGACGGGCGACGGGGTCAACGACGCGCCCGCGCTCAAAGCGGCGGACGTCGGCATTGCGATGGGGTCGGGTACGGACGTCGCCAAGGAGGCGGCGGATATGATTTTGCTCGACGATAACTTTTCAACCATCGTCACCGCCGTGGAAGAGGGGCGGCGGGTGTATTCCAATATCCGCAAATCCCTCTATTCCATGCTCGGGTGCAACTTCTCCGCGCTCACGATCGTGCTGTTTTCCCTCATCTTCGGGTGGGGTTCGCCCGTCACCGCGTTGCAGCTTCTGATTATTAAAGTGGCGTGCGACGGCATCCCCGGGTTCAGCCTCTGTCTGGAAAAAGCCGACCCCGACATCATGCAAAAACCGCCCGTCAAAAAGGGAGCGAGCATCTTTTCAGACGGACTTATCACAAAAATCGTGGAGATTACCGTCGTCTTTACCGTCGCGACGCTCATTCCCATCTGGGTGGGAATGCACTGCTATCTCGGCGGCGGGATCGAGCCGAGCTTCGCCGTCGCGCAGACGATGACCTTCTTCGTCATGGGACTGACGACGATCGTACACGTCTACAACTGCCGCAGCCGATACTCCGCGTTCCGTCGGGGTATGGGCGTGAACAAACTCGTCATCGGCACGACCCTGCTCGGAACGGTCGTTATGATTCTCATCACGGCGGTGCCGCCCGTTGCCGAACTGTTCTCGCTCGTGCCGCTCGGACCGTGGCATTGGGTACTCATGATCGCGCTCTCCGTAACGCCGCTTTTGTATGTAGAGCTGATGAAGGCGCTCGGGCGGTTCAAAACCATTTAATCCTGCTGCGCAAGCGCGCGGAAGGCTTCGAGGAAGCACAGAGAGGGCTTGGAAAACACGGCGTGCTTTTTCCATACGAGATCGAGATTGGTGCGCACTTCGGGTTGCAGCGTGCGGAAACACAGCGCGCTTTCGCCCGTCGTGTTGATGAGCTTTTCAAGGCTCACGGCGTACCCGATGCCCTCCTGCACCATGAGCGTGGCGTTGTACACGAGGTTATACGTCGCGCGCACGTTCAGCCGCCCGACGGCTTTCAGCCATTCGCCGATGACGCCCTTTTTTTCCAGCATCTGCTGCGAGCACAGAAGGGGAAGTCCTTTGAGGTCGGCAGGGGAAATGCTTTCTTTTTCGGCGAGCGGACTGTCCCGCCGCATGAGTACACCCCAGCGGTCGGCAAGGGGCAGGCGCAGCGCGTGATACTGCCCGATGTCCGCCAGATCGACCATCACGCCGAAATCGATGAGTCCGCGGTCGAGCTTTTCGGAAACGTCGTACGCGTCGCCGCTGAAAAAACGGAAGGTGACGTGCGGATAGTTATCCTGTACCGCCTTCGCCGCCTGCATGACCGTTTGCAGCGCGTAGCTTTCGCCGCCGCCGATGCGCACTTCTCCGCACACCGTCTCCGCGGGGGCGGCAAGTTCCGCTTCCGTCTTTTCATACAGCTCCAAAAGCTCTTCCGCGCGCTTTTTTAAAAGCATTCCCGTCTCCGTCAGCGCGACCGAACGGCTTCCCCGCACGAACAGGGGGGAGCCGATCTCTTTTTCCAGATTCTGCATCTGCTTGGAGAGGGAGGGCTGCGAAATGTACAGCGCGTCCGCCGCTTTTGTAATGTTTTTCTCCCGCGCCACCGCCAGAAAATACCGAAGTTCCCGCAATTCCATGTGTTTTCTCCCTGTGTTTTATAGTATGATTATACCGAAAAAATCCATAGCTGTCAACTATGGAAATTCATGCAATATAAGTATTTGACATGGAAATCGCGCGGCAATATAATAAGGTCGGAACGGAGATAGAATGGAGATTGCGGAATACAAGGCGCGCATGGCGCGGCGGGAATATCTTACGGCGGGGAGCGGCGCGCATATGCTCATGCACAGAGCGGCGGAAGACGCGCGGCGGATCGTGTGCGAAATCAACGGCGCGTTTCACACGGCGGAAGGGCTGCGCGCGCTCTTTTCTCAGCTCATCGGGCAGGAGCTGGACGACGGGTTCGCGCTCTTTCCGCCCGTTTATACCGATTTCGGGAAGAATATTACGCTCGGGAAGCGTGTGTTCATCAACGCTGGGTGCTGTTTTCAGGATCAGGGCGGCATTTTCATCGGCGACGACTGCCTTATCGGGCATCAGGTCGTATTCGCGACGCTCAACCACGATCTTTCGCCCGCGCGCAGGAAGAATATGTTCCCCGCGCCCATTCATATCGGGAAGAACGTCTGGATCGGCGCGCACGCGACGATCCTCGCGGGCGTGACCGTCGGCGACAACGCCGTCATCGCGGCGGGCGCGGTCGTCTCCAAAGACGTTCCCGCAAATACCGTCGTTGCGGGCGTACCTGCAAAAGTTATCAAAACGATTTAAAACGAGGAGGAAAGAATATGATCGCATTTGAATTTTACAACCCTACGCGCATTGTGTTCGGCAGCGGAAAGCTGAACGCGCTCTCCGAACAGACGCTGCCCGGCAAAAAGGCGATGCTTCTGATTTCCAACGGAAAATCGACCAGAATCAGCGGCTCGCTTGACAGGGTGAAAGAGCAGCTCGAAAAGGCGGGCGCGGCGTACGCCGTGTTCGATAAAATCATGGAAAACCCCGTAAAAGAGGTCGTCATGGAGGGTGCGGCGTTTGCCCGCGAAAACGGGTGCGACTTTATCCTCGCGCTCGGCGGCGGGGCGGTGCTCGATTCGTCCAAGGCGATCGCGGCAATGGCGACCAACGACGGCGATCTGTGGGATTATGTGAACGGCGGAACGGGCAAGGGCAAGCCGCTTGCCAACAGGGGGCTGCCCATCGTAACAATTCCCACGTCGTCTGGAACAGGCTCGGAGATCAACTGCTGGGGCGTTATTTCCAACCTCGAAACGAAGGAGAAAATCGGATTCGGCGCGGAGTGTCTCGTACCCGCGCTCTCCGTTGTCGATCCCGAACTCATGAAAACCGTGCCGCCCAAGTACACGGCGTTTCAGGGCTTTGACGCGCTCTTCCACAACACCGAAGTGATGATGAGCAAGGGCGTAAACGTGTTCAGCGAGGCGATCGCGCTCTCCGCAATCGAAAATATCGCAAAATATCTGCCGCGCGCCGTCAAGAACGGAAACGACATTGAGGCGCGCGAGCGCGTCGCCTACGGTTCCACCGTCGCGGGCATTACCATGCAGCTCACGTCCACCACGGCGCAGCATTCCATGGAACACGCCATGAGCGCGTATCACCACGATCTGCCGCACGGCGCGGGGCTTATCATGATCTCCGTCGAGTTCGCCCGTTACTTCATCGAAAAACACGCCTGCGACGGACAGTTCGTCTAAGGAGGAGTGCATGGCGCTCGCCGTCAACGCGCGCGAGACGATGGGCGGACTGTTCCTCGCCAATCCCTGCGAAATGAACGACGCCGACTGCGCGGGCGTGTTTGAAAGGGCGTATCGCTGACAAATGCGGAAATTATTCGGATTTGCGGTTTTGACGCTTCTGTTTTCCGCTTTTTGCGCGCTGTTTCCCGCCTGCGCGGCGCAGACGGGCGGGAATGGCGGCGGACAGACCGCGTCGGAAACGCCGCAGGGCGGCGAAGGGGAGGAGAACGTGGCGGAAAAAATCGTAATCGAAGTAAATGGCGCGGAATTTACCGCAACGCTTGCAGAGACGGACGCGGCGCGCGCGTTTGCGCAGATGCTGCCCATGACGCTCTCCATGCGCGAGCTGAACGGCAATGAAAAATACTGCTATCTCGGCGAAACGCTGCCGACGGACGCAGTGTTGCCCGAGCAGATTTCCTGCGGCGATCTCATGCTGTTCGGCGATTCCTGCATTGTGCTGTTTTACGAGGATTTTACAACGTCTTACCGATATACGCCAATCGGCGCGGCGGATGAGCCGGAGGGGCTTGCCGCGGCGCTGGGCGGCGGCGACGTTACGGTCACGTTCCGCATCGGATAACTCGGCGGGCGTCCGCATTGTGCGGACGCCCGTTCCGCCGTCTTTGAACGGCTTATCGGCTGACGTATCAATATAATTTTTCCGCCGCGCGCTTGCATACAGGCGCGCGGCGTGCTATAATAGGCGTAAAAAATGGGTTTCCCGAACAAGGAGATTTTATGAACGCAAAAACCGGACGCGCCAAGAAAAATTACGAGGATATCAACCGCCGCCTCCGCGCGCTTTCGCTGCCGTTCTTCCTGCACACGTGGGAAGAGGAGCGCATGCCGAAGGCGGGCAAACTGTACCGCAACCGCCAGCTTGTGGAGCTTTCCGCCATGGCGTATGAGTATCAGACGGGCAAAAAATACGCGGACAGCATTCAGAAACTTTACGAGGACCGCGCCTCGCTCGATCCCGTCCTGAAACACGAGATCGAAGAGGCAAAGCGCAACACCGATAAACTCGCCAAAGTGCCGAAGGAGGAGTACCTCGCCTTTCAGAACGCTGTTCTGGAAGCGTATCCGAAGTTCGTGGAGGCAAAGAACAGCGGTTCGTTCGCGCCCGTCAAGCCCTATCTCGGCGAAATTCTCGCATTCAAGCGCAAGTACGCCGTGTGGGAAGAGACGGAGGAACTCAAAGGGTACGATATTCTGCTCGACGAATTTGAACGCGACATGACCGCCGAAAAATACGACGCGTTCTTTTCGCTCGTCAAAGGCGAGCTTGTTCCCTTCCTGAAACAGGTGCTTGCGGCGCAGAAGAGCGTGCACCCCGCGTTTTCCGAGCGCGTCTTTCCCGCCGCAAAGCAGAAGGCGTTCTGCGAGTATCTCGGCGGCGTGATGCTCTTCGACAAAAACAAGACGAGAATGGGGGAGAGCGAACACCCCTACACCAACAATAACGGCAACTGCGACGTGCGCATCACCAACCACTATTACGAGCGTGACCTTGCAAGCGCGATCTTCTCCGCCATTCACGAGATGGGTCACGCGCTCTACGAATTGCAGGTATCGGACGATTTACAGGATACCATGTCCGGAGGCGGGGCGTCCATGGCGATGCACGAGAGCCAATCGCGCTTCTTTGAAAATATCGTGGGGCGGAGCAGACCGTTCTGGGAACGTCACTTCCCCGTTCTGAAAGAAATTTTCCGCGAAGAGCTGCCCGACGTCACGCTCGACGATTTCCTGCACTATATCAATCATGTGAGCGCGGGCTTCGTGCGGACGGAGGCGGACGAACTGACCTATCCTCTGCATGTGCTCATCCGCTACGAGATCGAAAAGGAGATGATGGCGGGAAGGGTAACGGAGGAGAACGTCGAGGCGGTCTGGAACGCAAAGTATAAGGAATACCTCGGCGTGGACGTGCCGAACGCGGGGCTTGGCGTGGCGCAGGATATGCATTGGTACAGCGGCGAGCTGGGGTATTTCCCCACCTACGCGCTCGGCTCGGCGTACGCCGCGCAGATGCTCGCGGCAATGAAGCGCGATTTCGACGTCGAGTCCGCCATGGGGGAAGGGACGGTTGCAGCCATCGCCGCGTGGCTGAAAGAGCGCGTTCATCAGTACGGCGCGTCCAAATCGCCCGCGGAGATCTTTGAAGGCGCGTGCGGCGCACCCTTCGACGCGCATTATTACGTGAACTATCTCAAAGAGAAGTACGCCGCCCTCAACGGCATTGCGCTGTAACGGCGCGGAGGACTGTATGCAGTACAAGTGCAGAGTGACCGTCATCGACAAGAAGTGTTTTCCCGAATTGCAGAACAAATATCTTGCCGATCCGAAGTCGGGCGAATGTCCGTTTTACAACGTGGGCGATACCTTCCTGTTCGAGCGTTACGGCGACGAAGATACGTTCTGGCGGGAGGGGAACGGCACGCAGTGCGCCGAGGCGTGGGACTGCATCAGCCGCTATATCTACACGGCGTTGCAGGGCGGCAGCATCATGCGGAATTGGACGAACGACGAACATATGATGATCGCGTGCTGTAACGACGGCACGCGCCCCGTCATTTTCAAAATCGAGCGTCTGGACTATAAGGTCGTAAAATTTTCGGGCGCGGACGGCGCGGCGGCGGAAGAGAAGGTGCGCGCGCTTGCGGGCGTGCTCGGCGCGCAGTGGCGCGCGGAAAAGGGCAGGCCGGAAGTCTTTACGGACAGAAACGCGCCCGTATCCGACGAAGCGATCTGCGGCGCGGTCTCCGCGTGCGGCGGAGAGGTTACGGCGATCGAATAGGAGGCGGCGATGAACTACACGTTGATCACGGGCGCGTGCGGCGGTCTGGGCGGCGCGTTCGTCCGTCTGCTCGCCGAACGCGGGGAAGCGCTCTTCCTTACGGGGCGGAGTGAAGAAAAACTCTCCGCGCTCGCGCAGTCGCTCAAAGAAAAGTTTCCCGATCTTCCCGTGGAATGCTGCCCTTGCGATCTTGCGGACAGCGGTTCGCGGCAAGCGCTCTTTGCCTATGCCGACGCGCGCGGGATCGCGTTCTCCCGTCTGGTGTATGTGGCTGGCGTGGATATTCAGAAGGCGGCGGAAAAGTACACCGAGGAGAAAATCGTCTTGCAGGCGCGCGTCAATCTGGAAGGCGCGGTCTCGCTTGCGCGCGGCGTGTTTGCGCGGCGCGGCGAAGGCGTATGCGAACTGCTCGCCGTCGGGAGTATGTCCGCAAGTTGTCCCATGCCCTATTTTGCGCTGTACAGCGCGACGAAGAAGGGGCTTGAACAGTTCTGGGTTGCGCTCCGCACCGAGGTGAAGGGGCGCGCCAAAGCGACGGTAGTGCTCCCCGGCGGCATTCCCACGCGGGAGGACATCGTCGAAAATATTAAAACGCACGGCTGGTTCGGGCGCGTCTCCGCGCTCCCGCCCGAGAAGGTCGCCCGCGCCGCGCTGAAAGCGGTTTCGCGCAACCGCCGCAAAACGGTGATCGGGTTCTGGAACAAGATTTTATACGGTCTGGAATGCGTTACGCCGCTTTCGCTGCGCCTCCGCGTGATTGCAAAGATCTGGGGCAGAACGGAAAAAGACGCGTTCTGACGGGGCGCGCCTTGCGGCTTTCGGAACGCGCCGCAAATAACAACAGTACAGCAAAGCCTCCCGCCCCCCCCCACAAAATTTTACGGGCGGGGGGTGGGGGAGCCCATAAAAAAAATCCCCCGCCGGGGGGGGCGGGCGCATTGTT
>ERZ1090866.842-NODE-845-length-10848-cov-4.405911_pt1 | contig 10848 bp, 8 predicted proteins | sample MGYA00478477_ERZ1090866 | MGnify/ENA primary metagenome ERZ1090866 (study PRJEB33644, sample SAMEA5815737) | chicken gut metagenome | biome: Chicken; feature: Gastrointestinal Tract; material: Caecum | place: Ireland | collected 2019-01-01 | study: A study of the... | reverse complement strand
CGCCGGGTCAAGCCCGGCCGAAAAATCGGGGATGTCGTCATCCAGCAGCGAGTGGGCCGGCGGTTCTTCCTCCCCTGCAGCCGGCTGCCCCCGCGCCGCGCGGGAAGCGGCTGCCGCCGCCGGGCCGGCGGTTTCAAAATCAAGCGGGCCGGTCAGCTTTGGCAGCGGGTCAAAGGTAACGGTATCCGCCCTGTCTTCCTCCTCCGCCGGCCGGGGTGCGGGCGAGGCGGGCGGCGGGGCATCCTCCGATTCAAATGTAATGGTGCCGGTGGGCTGGCCATCTACCGCCGGGGCGGCGGGCTGGCGCACCGGCCGCCGCCGGGTGGAACGCACCGCCTGGCCGGGCTGGCCGTCCTGCGAGACAATCAAGAGCGGGTGTTCATGCCCGGGGCGGAAGCTGATGGTGCCGGCCGACGGATGCAGCCCCAGCGTGCGGCGGCGCACAAGATCAAGCAGATGGTTGGCGATGGCGGCGTCAGGCAGGTCGGGGCCGACCGCGGCCGCCAGCGCCCCACGCTTATCGCACAGCAGCACAAACGGGGCCTGGCCAACGGTGGCCGGCATGTAGACGACCGCATAATCGGCTTCCGCCGCGCCGAGTGAAAGCGCCGCGCGGGCCGCGGCGGCCTGCAGCACATCGCCCGGGAACTTTTGCAGGATCGCCGGCGGGGTGACAAGCTTGCGGGCCATGGCGGCATCCGCCCAGGTATGGGTACCGAAATCATAGGCTGCTTCGCTGTGTTCAAGCGGTTGCAGCAGCGCGCCAAGCAGCCGGCCGGTCGTTTCATCCGCCGCGACAAGCAGCCGCCGCTTTTTGAGCAGCGCTTCCAGCGTGGCCCGGGCCAGGCTGGCTTCTCCGGTGCCATAGACGGCGTCCCCCAGGCGGGCGCGCAGTTTCTGGGTCCACTTTTCGCAGTATTCATCGGCCATTGCCTGGGTAGGGGCGCTGACCTGAAGGCAGACGGCAAACTCGCCGTCACGCTCAAGCAGCCGCAGGCCGGGGCAGCCCTCGGCTTCGGCCGCGCGCACCACGGCCGATATTTCGGCTTCCGGCAAACCGAATACCCGCAAAATCGACATCTGGCTGGCTAACATGGGACACCTCGTTTCTGGGTTGTGGCGGGAAAGATGCTGACGTGTAGGGAAGCGGGGGCAGCGGCGCGCCGCCCCCGGGGGAAAGCCGCAGAATTTCCGGGCGCCTTTTGCCGCCTGCTGCGTTCACAGCTCCGGCGCGGGCTGGCCCGGTTTGAGGGTAACGGCGTTTTCAGGCGAAAGTCCGAGCGCCATGCGGCGGATCAGGTCCAGCGCATACAGCGCGGCGCGGGTGCGGATGACATCCCGGTTGTCATAACCGCCGAGATTGAGCCGCATCACATGGGTGCGGCCGGTGCGGTTGTCGGCCCCGGCCAGATACACGGTGCCGACCGGCTTGCCGGGCAGCGCACCGCCCGGCCCGGCCAGCCCGGTGATGCCGACCGCAAGCTTTGCGCCCGAAACCGCGAGCGCGCCGCGGGCCATTGCAGCGGCAACCGGGCTGGAGATCACGGTATAGCGGTCAAACAAGCCCGGGTCCACCCCGAGCAACCGGGTTTTTGCGGTTTCTGAGTAGGTCACGAACCCGAACTGGAAAACCTCGCTCGCCCCCGGCACATCGGTCAGTTCTTTGGCAATCAGCCCGCCGGTACAACTTTCGGCGGCGGCAACGGTCAAGCCGCGCGCACGCAGAATCCGCACCACGGTGTGGGCAAGGCCCGGCACATCGACATCATAGGCATTATCGCCGAGGATCTTGCGGAATTCATCCACCCTGGCGCGGCAGGCGGCCTCAGCTTCGGCGGCGGTGGCGGCGCGGGCAGTAACCCGGATCTCGCTTTCGCCGGTTTTGCAGTAGATCGCGGCGGTCGGGTTGGCCGATTCAAACAAAGGCGCAACCTTGCTGGCGATGCTGCTTTCACCGCCAAGCACCCGCAGCGTCATGGAATGAATTGTGCAGTTCTGCCGCTTTTCAAGCAGCGGGCGCACATCTTCACGCCACATGGCCCGCATCTCCCGCGGGACGCCGGGCATCAGCACAGCGGCGTGGTGCGCCGCATCCTCAAACCAGGCGCCGGGCGCGGTTCCGTGGGCATTGGGCAGCTTATGGCCGCGGGTGGGCACCATGGCCTGCTTGCGGTTGTTGGGGGTCGGCGTGCGGCCGCTTTTGGCAAAAAACGCGACGATTTTGCGCCATTCGGCCTCATCAAACTGCAGTGTATCGCCGAAGGCTTCCGCCACGGTTTCCTTGGTCAGATCGTCGGCGGTCGGGCCCAGCCCGCCCGAAAAGACAAGCAGGTCACTGCGGGCGCGCGCTTCATTGACAAGCTCGCGCAGCCGGCCGGGGTTATCCCCGACAACATGCTGATGCAGCACGCTGATGCCAAGCTCGGCGAGTTCCCGGCTCAGAAACTGGGCGTTGGTGTTGAGGATATCGCCGAGCAGAAGTTCGGTGCCGACACAGATAATTTCCGCGGTCAAAGCCGCTCACCCCTTTGCGTCCCGGCCGGCCTTGCCGGGCCGGACAAGTTAAAAGTTCGTTACAAACAGCCGCCTTGGGCGCACCCTTTGCGGAAAGAGCCGCCCGCGGCCTTTTTTACGCCGAAGGCCGCAGCGCCGCGGCCCTCTGCGGGCCATGCTTCACCGAATCAAAATTCCGCCGTGTCTCCCACGCGGATGTAAATTTTTTCGACCCCTTCCGCCGCGGCTTCTTCAAGCTCGGCAAGGCCGGGCATCTGTGCTTCGGCGGCTTCAATTTCGGCAAGGGTCGGTTTTGTTTTCGGGTGCGGCGGGGTGAAGATTGTGCAGCAATCCTCATACGGCTCGATCGAAGTATCAAACGTGCCGATCTTACGCGAGATGGCGATGATCTCGCTTTTATCCATCCCGATCAGCGGGCGCAGCACCGGCAGGCTTTGGGCGGCGTCGGTGCAGGCAAGCGCCGCCATCGTCTGGCTGGCCACCTGGGCCAGGCTTTCCCCGGTGACCAGCGCTTCCATACCGGTTTTGGCCGCCACCAGGTTTGCAATGCGCAGCATGCTGCGGCGCATCAGCACCGTGAAGATCGGCGCGGGGGCGTGGTCACGGATATATTCCTGCGGTTTTGTGTAAGGCACGACAAACAGCACGCAGTTGCCGATATATTCCGACAGTTCGCAGGCCAGCGCCTGGACCTTGAGCTTGGCGCGCAGGCTGGTGTAAGGCGGGCTCGCGAAGTGGATATGGTGCAGCGCAAGGCCGCGGCGGGCCATGCAGTAGGCCGCAACCGGGCTGTCGATACCGCCCGAAAGCAGGTTGAGCGCGCGGCCGCTTGTGCCGACCGGCAGCCCGCCGGCCGCCGCCACCTTGGGGCCGTGGATGTAGGCCGCAGTATCCCGCACCTCAATCATAATTTCGAGCTGGGGGTTGTGCACATCCACCCGCAGATAGGGGTGGCGGCTGAGCAGGTACGCCCCGACCTCACGGCAGATTTCAGGGCTCTTCATCGGGTATTTCTTATCCGCACGCTTGGCTTCCACTTTGAATGTCCGCACGCTGCGGAGCTGGCCGCCCAGGTACGCTTCGGCCGTCTCGCAGATTGCGCCAAACTCTTTGGGGCAGGCGACAGCGCGGCTGAGCTTGACGATGCCGAACACCTTTGAAACGCGGCGGAAGGCTTCGTCAATGTCAAGGCCCTCCTCCTGCGGGTCGATAAAGACGGTGCTCTGGGCTGAGTGGACCTTGAACGGGCCGAGATCTTCAAGCCGGTGGCGGATGATTTTGGCAAGGCCGGCTTCGAACTTGCCGCGGTTAAGGCCCTTGAGGGTCATTTCGCCCTGGTAGGCGAGGATGATTTCATGCATGGGAATCTCCTTTTATCTGGTAAGGCGGCGTCCGCTTGTGCTGTGCTGCAGTTCGGCCAGGCCCGCGCGCAGGCCTTCCAGCAGCGCGTCAACATCCTCCGCCGTGTTGTCGGCGCAAAAGCTCACCCGCAGCGCGGTATCAATCGTGTCGGCGTCGCAGCCCATCGCAGCCAGGGTGTGGCTGGGTTCGCCCTTGTCGCACGCGCTGCCCGACGAAACATAGATCTGCCGGTCAGACAAAAAGTTGAGCATCGTCTGGCTGCGCACGGCGTGCTGGCTGAAGTTGAGCACTTCGGGCACCGCGTCATCGGGCGAGTTGATCGTCACACCGGGAATGGATGCCAACCCGGCGCGCAGGCGCGCGTTGAGGGCGCGGATTGCGGCGTTGTGGGCCGAAAGCGTCCTGGCGCCGGCTTCGGCCGCCGCGGCCAGGCCGATCGCGTAGGGTGTGTTTTCGGTGCCGGGGCGCACGCCGTTTTCCTGCCCGCCGCCCAGAATCGGGGGCGTCCAGTGGTAGCCGGCACGCAGATACAGCGCGCCGATCCCCTTCGGCGCATGGACCTTATGGCCCGATACGACAAGGCTGTCTACCCCCGGCCAGGCTTTGAGGTTTATGCGCATCCGCAGCCAGGCCTGCACCGCGTCAACATGGACGGCCGTGCGGTTGTTTTTGGCCTTGACGCCGGCCGCCAGGCGGGCAATATCCTGCCTGGCTCCGGTTTCGTTGTTGACCGCCATGCAGCAGCAGAGCGCCGTACGGCTGTCAACCGCCGCAACAAGCTCGTCAACCGCAAGCCGGCCGTCGGGGCCGGGGTTGACCTCCACCACCCGCATACCGGCTTTTCCCAGCGCACGGATCGGGTTTTGAACGCTCGGGTGTTCAAAACCCGAAACGACGATCGTATCCCCCCAGCTGCGCCGCGGCGCAACCGCGCCCAATATCGCAAGGTTGTTGCCCTCGGTACCGCCCGAAGTAAAGTACAGTTCCTTCGCCGTGCAGCCAAGGGTTGCAGCCACCTTGCCCCGGGCGCTGCCAAGCGCCATCTGTGCGAGCACAGCCGGTTCATAGAGGCTTGAGGGGTTGGCCCACTGGTTGAGCAGGGCGGTGTGGATTGCGTCGGCCACGGCAGGGTCAACCATGGTGGTGGCGGCGTTATCAAGATAATGCAGAGCGGCGTTTGAGCGCATAGGAAGCGAAAAACCTCTTTTCAGCGAATTCAAAATGCAACAGTGATACAGAGTAAATTATAGCATGTGCAAAGGGGGTTGCACAAGCCGAAAAAACAAATAATATGGAAAAACCGGAGCGCCCCGTTTAGGAAAGAGAGACAGGAACCCTCGCATTTTGCAGCGCGCTGCCGGCCCTTCCTTATTTTGGGCAGCGGTTTCGCAGATAGATCTTGATAGTTTTTGGAAACAAGTGTAGGCTACAGTTGATATATACCCGAACCCCGAGGAGGCCGCTTTATGAACGCCGCAAAACCGATTCTGATTGCTGAAGACGAACCCCCGATCGCCGACCTGATCCGGCTGACCCTTGAATCCGCCGGCTACCCCTGCGCCATCGCCCACGACGGCGCCGAAGCGGCCGACCTCATCGAACGGCAGGACTTTTTACTCGCCGTGCTCGACATCATGCTGCCGGAGATCGACGGTTACGAACTGCTGGGCTATCTGCAATCCACCGGCACCCCGGCGCTGTTTGTGACAGCAAAGACTGCCGTAGCCGACCGGGTGCGCGGGCTGCGGCTCGGGGCGGAAGATTATATTCTCAAACCTTTTGCCCCGGCTGAACTGCTGGCCCGGGTGGAGGCTGTGCTGCGCCGCACCGGGCGGGCAAACGTGCTGCTCTCGGCTTTTGGGGTTGTGCTTGACCCCGGCGCGCGGCAGGTGACAAAGGACGGCGCACCGGTGCGGCTGTCCCGGCGGGAGTTTGATCTGCTTGAAGCGCTGCTGCGAAACCGGGGGCTTGTGCTCTACCGGGATGTGCTGTATGAGCGGATATGGGGGCCCGACGCCGAGGCCGACACCCGCACGCTCGACCTGCACATCCAGCGGCTGCGCAAAAAGCTTGGCTGGCGGCGGCAGATCCGCACGGTGTTCCGGGTCGGGTATATGCTGCAAACCGATGAAGGGCTGGCCGCCGAAGGCGCGCACGCCGGGCGTGAAAACCGCCAAAACCGCCGAAAGGAGGAGCTTTGATGAAACTGTCCACCAAACTGGCGCTGGCGTTGGGCACCGTGCTGGCCGCGGTGCTGGCCGCCGCCAACACCTGGACGCTGGAACGCCAGTTTTCGGCCGATCTTTCCGCTGCACAGGCCGAAGCCACACGCGCCTGGACACTGGCTGCCCGCACCGTACAGCGCGAAGGGTCTGACCGCAGCCTGTTCAACGTCCTGATCACACTGCAGGCCGACGGCGCCGCCCCGCCGCTTGCAGCCTGGAAGCCGGACGGCAGCCTGCTTTATACCGCGCTGCCGGCCGCGCTGGATACCGGCAGCTGCGAAGCTGCGCTCAACGCCGAAGGCGAGCCCCGCACGCTGGCTGCGCGCGGGGTGGACGGGCAGGTCTACCTGCTGACGGCCGGCACCGTCATCACCCCCGCCGGCGGGCTGACGCTGCTGACCGCGCAGGGCCTGGGCGAAGTTTGGGCCGCACGGCGGCAGGCCGGGGCCCAGGCGCTGTTCAGCGGGCTGATCCTGCTGGTTTTGGCGGACGGGGCGGTTGTGCTGCTCTGCCGCCGGCTGACCCGGCCGCTTGGCGTGCTGGAAGCCGCAAGCCGGCAGATTGCCGCCGGCGCCTACGACCGGCGCACCGCGCTTACCACCGGCGATGAGATGGAAGCCCTGAGCGCAAGCTTTGACGCCATGGCCGCCGCCGTGCAGGAGAAAATTGCCGCACTGGAAGCCGGTGTGCGCCAGCGGGAGGATTTTGTGGCGGCTTTCACCCATGAGCTCAAAACCCCGATGACGAGCATGCTCGGCTATGCCGACCTGCTGCGCGGGGCCGAACTGCCCGCCGAAACCCGCCGGCTGGCCGCCAGTTACATTTACCACGAAAGCGCCCGGCTTGAAGCGCTGAGCGACAAACTGCTGGCCCTGCTGCGGCTGACCGATGCCCCTCCGGCGCTATGCCCGACATCGCTTGGGCCTCTGCTGCGCCGGCTTTCACACACGCTGCCGCCGCCCGGGCCGGATACGCCGGCGGTAACGCTGGACCCTGCCGACGGGCTGTGGGTACAGGCCGACGGCGACCTGCTGGAGGACCTGCTGTATAACCTTATCCTGAACGCCTGCGCCGCCACCCCGGCCGAAGGCCGGGTCACCCTGACCGCAGCCCCGGCCGAAGCCGGCGTGACGCTGGCTGTGCAGGACACAGGCTGCGGCATCCCGCCCGAAGACCTGCCCCGGCTGTGCGAACCGTTCTACATGGTGGACAAATCCCGCGCACGGCGCCACGGCGGCAGCGGGCTGGGGCTGGCGCTGTGCGCCAAAATTGCCGAACTGCACGGCACAACGCTGCAATTTGAGAGCGAAGCTGGCCATGGCACGGTGGTCAAAATAACGCTGGCCGCTGCCGCACCCGAAAAAGAGAGCTGAGCACGCAGCGGCAGGCCGTTTGGGCCGGGCAGCCCCCGGCAGGCAACAGGCTGAGCCGTGCCGCCCTTTCCCATTGCCGTGCCCCATACAACAAGGAGGATTTTCCATGAAAACGCCCACATTACAGGCTGCTGCGCTCGGCACAGCCGCCGTACTGGCGCTGGCTCTGCTGCCCGGCCTGCCGGCCGCCTGGTTTGCCATGCGGGATGCCTCGCTTGCGGGGCGGGTGCTGGCTGCCGAAACAAGCGTCGGCCTGCTCTCCCCCGCCGGGCAAACGGTGGAAGTGGCCTGCCAACTCTGGCTGGCCCGGGATGACCTTTCCAACGGGTATAATCCCCGCACCGCCACCGCGGCCGAACTGGACGAGTTTGCCGCAGCGTTTGACACTTTCTGCCAAGCCGGCGTCCTGCCCGATGCGTTCGCCGCGCCGCTGCGCCAGGCGGTGACGGCCGCTTTGCCCGAAGACCTGGAAATTTCCCCGCGTGACCGCGGCCTTGTCACCTGGACACTGCATTTCCCGGATTCTGACGCCTTCGTCCAGATGGAATGGGTGGGTGACACAGCCGTCAGCCTGGCCGGCCAGTACAACGCCGGCGCTACGCTGGACACAGCCGCCGCAGCTGATGCACTGTGTGCGCTGCTCGGCCTCGATACCCTGGCCGACTGGCAGACTCTTGCAGCCACCCCGGCCCACGGCACACTGCATACGCGCTACAGCGCCGATGGACAACTGTATCTGCATGCGACTTTTCAGGAAGGGTATTTCTCGGTCGGCGTGAGTTCAGTCCCCGAGGACGATCTGGCCGGGCTTGCCTAGGGGGTATCTGAAAAAACAGCACGCTTGATGCATCCGATACGCCCCTGGTTTTCAAGAAGTAAATTTTGAAGGAGGTTCCCAGATGAAACGGTTTTGTATTATGCTTGCCGCCGCGATGCTGGCAGGCCTGCTGGCGGCGTGCGGCGCCGCGCCGCAGAGCGCCGCGCCTGCCGAGAGTACATCTCTTCCCGCTGCCGTGACCGGGCAGCCGCTGCGCCGGCTTGAATCCGGTGATGCAGACGCCTATTACCAGGTGCGGGACGCCGGCGACGGCACGCACACCATTCTGTACAGAATCGATCTCGTCACCGGGGCATGCGCACCGGTCTGCGATGTCTCCGGCTGCAGCCACACCGCCGACAGCTGCCCCGCCCTGCACCCGGTTGAAGCGGGATGGACGGTACAGGTTCTGGATGAGAGTACCCTGCTTTGGATTGGCAATGATACGTTATACCGCAGTGACCGCGATGGCCGCAACCTGCGTTATGTGTGTAGCAACCCTACCCTTGCTTTTTTATCAAATCCGCTCTACACAGACGGCGAGGCTGTCTATCTGCTCAACTTTCAGCCTGATACGCAGGGTCGCAACACATTGTATCGCCTGGATCTGAATACACCAGACACCGTTGAACCGCTGAGCACACTGCCTGGTAGCGGCGTTATGCTCGGTGCTTCCGCGCGATGGCTGGTGTTCAACCTGTATAACTCGGCAGAACAAACCGATTCCAGCATTGCCTATAACATCGACACCGGCGAAACCCACAGTCTGCTGGATGTTCCTCACCAGGAGGAGCCCACCCCGCATAATCCCGGCCACCAGAGCAATGTCGCGGACGGTATCTACTATGTGTTTGATTTTTCCACCCGTACCGTAACCGGCAAGGACCCGGCCACCGGCGAGATGGTCCTGCAAAGCAGCCCCTTCCCCGCCGATCCGAACGAGGGCCGCGGAGCCGAATATTGCTGGCCTGTACGGGTTCTGAACGGATGGCTTGAGCTTGACTACTACTCAAACGATTGGGAAAGTTCCAATTTCAGTATAACGTCCTTTTCCTACCTTGTCAGCCTTGAAACCGGTGAAGTGAGGCGCAAACCCGATTTGCCGATGCAAACCTGGAACGGTTACCCCCACTCGCCCACCGTAGTCCTCGACCTCGGCGACCGGCTGCTTGTTACCAGCCGCACCGAACCGCATATCGAGACACATTTTGATAATGCGGGCGCCCCCTATACAGTCGAAAGTTCCCGCCGCATTCTCGCCACCATACAGGTCGAAGATTATCTTTCCGGCACCCCGAACTATACAGAAACCGAAGGGTGGATTTGAAAAGCCGGATCTTTCTGCCAACCCGGTCCGCCGCAAAAGGATGCCCGGCAACACGCCGCCTGCGGGTCGGTGTGTTGCCGGGCATCTACGGCCTTATTCGCCGAAATGCGCCGCCACTTTTTTGAGCATCTGGCGGATCGGCAGGTTATAAGGGCAACGGGTTTCACAAGCGCCGCATTCTATGCAGGCGCCCGCCTTGACCGGCAGCGTTGCATAGCGTTCCCGCGCCCATGTTTCCAGCCCGTAACGGCTGATGTACCCATCAAACAAGAAAGCGCTCGGGATCTGGATGCCAACGGTGCAGGGTGCGCAGTAGTTACAGCGGCGGCAGAACTGGGTGCCCAGCACATCGCGCACCTTCTGGCAGGCAGCCTGCTCTTCGGAGGTGAGCGGGGCGGTATCGGCTGCACCGGCAACATTGGCAGCAAGTTCTTCGGGTGCAGCCATGCCCGGGATCGCGATAGTCACGCCAGGGTTGGAAAGCACATACCGCAAGGCAAGCCGGCCATCCTCAATCGCACCGCCGGCGAGCGGTTTCATATCAATAAAGGCCTTTCCGGATTTGGCACAGCGGTCAATGATATCTGCGCCCTGCTGTTCAACTATGTTGTAGGGGAACATAATCGTCTCGATGGCATCCGTCTCAGCCGCACGCACGGCCACAGCGGCAAGGTGCGCCGTCAGCCCGATGTGGCCGACAACGCCGGCCGCCTTCGCTTTTTGCAGCGCTTCCAGCGCACCGCCTGGCGCAAGGATTGTTTCAAGATCCGCAAGACTCGGGTTGTGAAATTGATAAAGATCAATATATTGGGTGCGCAGGTTCGCAAGGCTCGTTTGCAGTTCGGCTTCCATTTCGGAGGCTGTCAGGGCGCGGCACTTGGTTGCAAGGATGAAATCATCCCGCGCGCCAAGCTCTTCCAGCGACTGGCCGATCCAGCTTTCGCTGACCGTATAGCCGCGGGCGGTATCGATGTAATTGATGCCGGCGCGCCGCGCTGCGTCGAGCAAGGCGCGTGTGCCGGGTTGGTCGATGCGCTGGATCGGGATGCCGCCGAACCCCAGCCGGGATACGGTCAAACCTGTGTTGCCGAATTGGACATACTGCATGGGAAAACCTCCGGTACAAAGAAATTGATGCAGCGGCGAGGGCGTCTGCAAAAAGCCGGGAACCGCCAAAGTACGGCCTTATCCCCGAATTTGTTCTGCCTCCCCGTATCCTCTCCATTATAT
>ERZ1090866.839-NODE-842-length-10852-cov-11.492174_pt1 | contig 10852 bp, 6 predicted proteins | sample MGYA00478477_ERZ1090866 | MGnify/ENA primary metagenome ERZ1090866 (study PRJEB33644, sample SAMEA5815737) | chicken gut metagenome | biome: Chicken; feature: Gastrointestinal Tract; material: Caecum | place: Ireland | collected 2019-01-01 | study: A study of the... | reverse complement strand
AACCCCCAAAAAAAAAAAAAAAAAATTAACACGGGCCCAAAAAAAAAAAAAACGGGCCCCCCGGCTGCTTTTGGGCGCCCGGCGGCACTTACTTTTAATACCAGCCTGAGCGGAGCTTGTTTACTCTTTAATAAAACACTCGCATATTATACGCCCTTACAAATCAGTCAGTTTAAAGCTGCTTCAGCGGAATGGCCGCGGCGGCGTTGGTGTTGAGCGGCGCAAAGTCGCCCGCGAGATACCTGTTCAGCCCCTCTGAAGCTATCATTGCGGCGTTGTCGGTGCAGAACTTCTTTTCGGGCAGGACAAGGCTGAGCCCCGCCTTTTTACAGCTTTCGGTGAGCGTGGTGCGCAGATAGTCGTTGGCTATTACACCGCCGCCTGCGGTAACCGTACTTACGCCGCAAGCCAGGGCGCACTCCACCGTCTTTTTAACGAGCGGGTCTATCGCCGCACGCTGGAACGAGGCCGCCACATCGGCAAAATTCAGCTCCTCACCGCGCTGGGAGGCGTTATGCACACAGTTTATAACCGCCGTCTTGAGCCCGCTGTACGAAAAGCGCAGCGAGGTCGAATTTTTAACGAGCGCCGAGGGAAGATTTACCGTAGGTTTGCCCTGCGCGGCAAGTTTTTGTACCGAAGGGCCACCAGGATAGGGCAGACCAAGTACGCGCGCGCACTTATCAAACGCCTCGCCTGCGGCGTCGTCCGAGGTGGATGCCAGCACTTCGAACTCGGTGAGCGACTTTGTGTGCAGTATGGCCGTATGTCCGCCGCTTGCAAGCAAGGTAACAAACGGCGGCTGCAAATCAGGTCTGTCGAGATAGGCCGCGGCAATGTGGCCACGGATATGGTTAACCGCCACGAATGGTACATTCAGCGAATAGGCGAGCGCCTTGCCGAAAGACAGCCCCACAAGCAGTGCGCCCAGAAGTCCCGCGCCGTAGGTTGCAGCAACGCAGTCCACCTCGTCCAAACTTATGGCCGCGTCTGAAAGCGCCTGGCGGACTACCTCGTCCACCGCCTCTGTGTGCATGCGCGAGGCGATTTCCGGCACTACACCGCCATACTTTGCCTGCTCCGTCGCCGAAGAGATTATGCGGTTAGAGAGTATTTTCCTGCCGCGGAGTATGGCGCAGGCCGTTTCGTCACAGCTCGACTCTATGCCGAGAATGACGGGATTTTCTTTTACTGTAAAAGTCTGTTTACTGTACATAATAACTATTTGAAATATTTTGTTACTGAACGCGATAAGTCCATACTGTAAGGGAATAAAACAAACCCGCCATTAAAGGCGACTTTTGCGTGCCTTGTCCCTCAATCCTCATTGCAATACCACAGTGGGTATTGCTGCTTCGTCGGTCGCGCCAATTCACCGCAAAATACGCGCTTTAATGGTGCATAGCAATTTAAAGCAAAAAGATAGCGGCAGATACGAGGCAAAGGCCGCAGAGCGTGCCCGGTGGCACGTTCAAGGGCTTTAACAATGCAGATGCCTTCAGATTTTTGCTTTAAATCGGGTTCGTATTAATCCCTTCCAGTATAACTATATAAAAACGCACTATCCCGACAGCTATATATAAGTAGTAAGGTAAAATGCAAATGCCGTAAGCTGTATAAAAAGTAAAAGCGGCGCAGTAAAATTGATAGGCTCTGACGTCAAATAAAAGTAAAAGCGGCGCAGAGCGCCGCGTTAATGTAAACGAGGTAAAAAACCGCGGCATACGGCGCGCGATAGGATACTTAGGCGCACGAAATCTGCCGCACGGAAAGACCTGCGGCAAACACAGCCATTTGTACCCGCACTATGTCATTAAAGAGTGCCGTCGTAAGCGGCGTCGAACCCGTCGGGGTCGGCAGTCACTTCTTCCGCCTTTGTTTCGACAGGCTTGGCAGGGGCGGCAGGCGCCACAGCCGCGGGGGTAGCTCCGCACGCATAGGCGGCGAGCATTGCGTCCACATCGTCGGCTATTCCCACAGCCAGGTTAAGCGCCGCGGCTATGGCCTTTTTGGGGAAGAGCAACTCCCTCAAGGCAAGGTTGAGCAGGAATATCGCCTTGTGCGCGGCCACCACAAGCTCCTCGCAGTGGCGGGTACGCATACTGCGGGCGGGGAAGTAGTCCATTGCACGCACGCCCGCACCGAGGTCGGCAGAAAGTTCCGTGAGCTGCGTGAATACAATCTGCGCGCTCCTCCTGCCGTTTATGCCCGTGCCGAAAGAAAGTATGCACTGCGAAAGCCTTATGCACTTTTCCTTTAAAGTTAAATTTTCAGCCATAAAATTTTGCCTCCGCTACAAATATACAATCTGCAACTGCGCCAAAGCGCCCGCAGATAAACTTTACAAAACCATTGCCTGCGGCATATTGCCGCACAAATTGCATTGGTCGCAACATACTGCCGCGTAAATTTTTGCCGCCGAAGCGCGAGCTTTTATCGCTGCACGCAAAGATATTTGCGGCATACTGCCGTACCAATCAGGATTTTAAGCCATATTGCGCGCACAGTCGGCTCACGAAAAGCAATTCACGCCGTGCTATACGCACGCAAGAGGGCAATATCAGCCCGCCTTTTTGAGGTAGTCTATAATAAAGCCCTGAATATCGCCGTCCATCACCGCCTGAATATCCGTCATTTCATAGCCCGTGCGGTGGTCTTTTACAAGGGTGTACGGGCAGAATACGTAGGAGCGTATCTGGCTGCCCCACTCTATCTTTTTGATTTCGCCCTTGATTTCGGCGTCGGCGGCCTCGCGCTCGGCTATCTGCCTCTCCAGCAGTTTGGCGCGCAGATACTGGAACGCCATGGCCTTATTCTGGAGCTGACTGCGCTCGTTCTGGCAGGTAACGACTATGCCCGTGGGGAAGTGCGTTATTCTTATTGCCGTCTCCGTCTTGTTTACCTTCTGTCCGCCCGCGCCTGAGGAACGATATACGTCTATCCTTATATCTTCGTCGCGGATTTCAACCTCTCCCTCGTCGTCGACTTCGGGCATTACCTCAAGCGAGGCAAACGAGGTGTGGCGGCGCTTGTTGCTGTCGAACGGGGAGATACGCACCAGTCGGTGTACGCCCTTTTCTGCCTTTAAAAAGCCGTAGGCGTTTTCGCCCTCCACCTTGAAGCTTACGCTCTTTATGCCTGCCTCGTCGCCGTCTTCGCGGTCGAGTTCGGTCACCTTGAAGCCTGACTTTTCGCAATAGCGCAGGTACATACGGTAGAGCATCTGCGTCCAGTCGCACGCCTCGGTGCCGCCAGCGCCTGCATGCAGGCTTAAAATGGCGTTGTTTGCATCGTACTTGCCCTTTAAAAGTGCCTTTATGCGCATATCCTCGATGTCGGTCTCGGTAGACTTTATCATATTTTCAAGTTCGGGGATAAGGCTTTCGTCGTCGGCCTCCTCTATGAGGTCAACGAAGGCCTGCGCGTCGTTAAGGGCGGCCTCGCCCTTTTTGTATGAAGCTATTTTGCCCTCTATAACCGAAATTTCCCTGCCGATGTGTTTGGACTTTTCAAGGTCGTTCCACACCTCGGGCTTTTCCTGTTCGGCCTTCAGCTCTTTGAGTTTTTCACCGATATTGTCTATATCGAGGGCGTACTTTGCCTCGGCAAGCGTCTCGGCGAGGGCTTTGAGCTTTAATCTGTAATCGTCTGCTTTAAACATAAATACCAATCAAAAAAGGGTGCGGTTTTTTTTCGCACAAATCAAAAAATTGCCTGCAATAAAATTCTTACAAAAACATAATTGAGGCGCACATATGCCCAATCCAACGGGGATATATGTGCCTTATTAAATGATGTTTAGCTATATTTTTTAGTGCGGCGCGCTATGCGCGCCGCACAATATGTTTTACTTGTGGTCCTTCCAGTAGCAGCAATCCTTATATTTTTTGCCGCTTCCGCAGGGGCAGGGGTCGTTGCGGCCTACTTCCTTCTTTTTGTCCCTTACAAGCGGAGCCTGCTTGCCGGTGGGGTTGGGTGCAAATTCCTGCGGCCTCATGGAGAGGTTTGAGCCAAAGGGCGCGCGTCCTGCATTTGCGGAAGGCATTGCCGGCTGCGCGGGCATTTCGGGCGCGGGCTGAGGCTCGGCCTGAGCGGGCTGTGCGGCGCTTTCAGCGGCAACGCTTGCGGTAGCGGGCGCTTCTGCCTTCTCGGGCGCGGTTTCAGCGGCAGCGGGCGCTGCGGCGCTGTTTGCGGGCAGGCCTGCCGCAGGTGCCGACTGGGGCATGGGACGGCGTGCGCCGGGTATGGGCATACCGGGGCGTATGCGTATAATCTTGCCCTTGAGCAACCTTGAAATAGTAGTCGTCTGTACGCGCTCTATCATCTCGGAGAACATTTCATAGCCCTCCTGCTTGTACGCGATTACGGGGTCCTGCTGGGCGTAGCCGCGCAGGCCGATACCCTTGCGGAGCTGGTCCATTGCGTCGATATGGTCTATCCAGTTCCTGTCTACGCTGCGCAGAAGTTCGTTGCGCTCTACCTGGTGGTAGTCCACCTGGCCGTGTGTTTCGCGGCTGATATTTTCTATCTTCTGCTCGTAGGACTTTATTACCTCTTTGGAGATGCGCTTTATGGCTGCCTCGTAGTCCCAGCGCTCGAGCATTTCGCGCGTGATTTCAAATGTGCACTCTTCGGGATATACCTTAACTTTGAGCGCCTCGTTCAGTTCGTTCTCGTCCCACTTTTCGGGCATTGCGTCGGTGTTTACAGTCTCCCTGACAACCTTTTCGACATAGTCGGGGATATACTTGAGCATCTGTTCGTGCACGTCCTCGCCCTTGAGCACCTTGAGCCTTTCGCCGTAGATAGTTTTACGCTGTTCGTTCATTACTTCGTCGTACTGCAGCGTGCGCTTTCTTATGCCGAAGTTGCGGCCTTCTATGGCCTTCTGGGCGTTTTCTATGCTACGCGAGAGCATCTTGGACTGAAGGCACTGGTCCTCGTCCAGCTTGAACACATTGTAAATTGACTTTATTCTTTCGCCGCCGAAGCGCTTTGCAAGGTCGTCCTCGAGCGAGATATAGAATATTGAAACGCCGGGGTCGCCCTGTCGGCCTGCACGGCCGCGGAGCTGGTTATCTATACGGCGGCTTTCGTGCCTTTCCGTACCGATTATGCACAGGCCGCCCGCCTCTATAACCTTGACCTTTTCAGCGTCCGTCTCAGCCTTGTACATTTTGTAAAGCTCGGCATAGCGGTCGCGCGCGGTCTGCTCTTCCTCGCTGAACTGCCTGTCTGCGTAGGAGATGGCGACTTCAATCATATCGTGGTCGAAGCCCTCCTCCCTCATGCGCTTTTTGGCGAGGTATTCGGGGTTGCCGCCGAGGAGAATATCGGTACCACGGCCGGCCATGTTGGTGGCTATGGTCACGGCGCCGTACCTGCCCGCCTGGGCTACTATTTCAGCCTCGCGTTCGTGGTTTTTGGCGTTTAAGATGTTGTGCTTTATGCCGTTGCGGCGAAGAAGTCTGGAGATTTCCTCAGACTTGTCTACCGTTACCGTACCTATAAGTATGGGCTGACCCTTTGCGTGCCTTTCTACGATTTCGTTTACGATGGCGCGCTTTTTGCCCTCCACCGTGGAATAAATCATATCGGCATAGTCTTTACGCTGAACGGGCTTGTTGGTGGGTATTTCCACAACGTCGAGGGAGTATATGGTGCGGAATTCCGCCTCCTCCGTCTTTGCGGTACCCGTCATGCCCGAGAGCTTGTTGTAAAGACGGAAATAATTCTGGAATGTGACGGTGGCGTGCGTCTTGTTTTCGTTGCGCACCTTCACGTGCTCTTTTGCCTCTATTGCCTGGTGCAGGCCGTCCGAATAGCGCCTGCCGTGCATAAGACGGCCGGTGAATTCGTCGACTATGAGTATTTCGCCGTCGTTGGAGACGATGTAGTCCTCGTCGCGCTTGAACAGCTCGTGCGCCTTGAGCGCCTGCTGTATGTGGTGGTTGAGGTCGGCGTTTTCAATATCTGAAATGTTGGCAACGCCGAAGAATTTTTCGGCCTTGTCGCCGCCCTTTTCGGTTATGGTGACTGACTTTTCCTTGCGGTCTATGATATAATCCCAGTCCTCCATCTCCTTGAGCACTTCGGCAAGGTGTTCTTCAGCCTTTTTGTCCTCTTCGGAAGCGTTCTTCTTGCGCTTTGCCACATTCTTTTCGGCGTCCTTCTTGTCGTCGTCGAAGCCGCCGTGAAGGGTGCGGACAAACTTATCCACGTCCTCGTAGAGCTTTGAGCTTTCACCGCCCCTGCCTGAAATGATAAGAGGGGTGCGCGCCTCGTCGATCAGAATGGAGTCGACCTCGTCGATTATGCAGAAGTTGAGCTCGCGCTGAACCATTGCGGGAATGGAAGTTTTGAGGTTATCGCGCAGGTAGTCGAAGCCGAGTTCGTTGTTCGTGCCGTAGACTATGTCGCAGGCGTAGGCCTCTTTTTTCTGCTTGTCGTCCATTCCGGGAACGACAACGCCGACTGTGAGCCCCATAAACTTATGCACTTTGCCCATCCACTCTGCGTCGCGGCGGGCGAGGTAATCGTTTACGGTGACTATGTGCACGCCCTTGCCTGTGAGGGCGTTGAGGTATGCGGGAAGTGTAGATACGAGCGTTTTGCCTTCACCGGTGCGCATCTCTGCGATACGGCCCTGGTGCAGGCAGATGCCGCCCATAATCTGCACGTGGAAATGTTTCATTTTAAGAACGCGCCAGCTTGCCTCCCTTAAGGCGGCGAATGCGTCGAACATTATGTCGTCGAGGGTTTCGCCCTTGGCGAGCCTCTCCTTCAACACGCGCGTCTGAGCCTTGAGCTCCTCGTCGCTCATGGCCTGGTACTTGGGTTCCAGCTCCTCTACTTTGAGGGCAAGCTTGTTGAGCTTTTTAAGGCTCTGCCTGCTGTCGGAACCGAGGATAAAGCTTATAAGTCCCATTTGAACTCCTTTGAATGCGTTATAATCCGTTTAATATTTTACTACATCCTGAGCGATAAGTACAATCTTTTTTTTGCAAAATTTGAAATATTTTTGCACGAAAAAATTATTTGTGCATATTTTACGCCAAAATTCGGGTATAAACAGGGCGGCGCCCGCAAAATTTTGCGGGCGCCACCCTTTAAAAACAGACTGAAATGCCTTTTAAATAGTCATGCTTTACTTTATGAGCTTGGTGCGCATTGCGTTGAGCACGGCCACGAGCATTACTCCCACGTCTGCCGCCACAGCAAATATGAGCATGAACGAAGAGAGCGTTACGCCCAGCACCATTACGGCAAACTTGACCGCGAGCGAGCCTATTATGTTCTGGAACACTATGGCGCGCGTACCCCTGGATATGCACCTTGCCTTGGGCAGAAGCTCGAGATTGTCTGTTACCAGCACAACGTCGCTCGCCTCTATCGCCGCGTCCGAACCGACCTTGCCCATTGATACGGCACAGTCCGCCGCCGCCATTACGGGCGCGTCATTTATGCCGTCGCCCACATATATGAGCTTGCCGCGCTCTTTAAGCTCCTCCGCCTTTTTAAGCTTGCCGTCGGGGAGCAGACCTGCCTCGAAGCCGTCAAGCCCTACTTCTGCAGCCACGGCCTCGGCCCTTGCGGGGTTGTCGCCCGTGAGCATTGTGCAGTAGGATACCCCCTGCGCCTTGAGCTCGGCAATGGCGCGCTTTGCGTCTGCCTTTACGCCGTCGCCTATCTCTATACATCCCACATATGTGCCGTCCAATGCCACATATACAACGGTGTATATGCTGCTCTTTTCCTCAAACTGCACACCGTTTTCTTTAAGCAGGCGGGCGTTGCCGCACAACAGCACCTTGCCGTCCGCCATACACTTTACGCCCCTGCCTGCAATCTCTTCGGCGTCGGACGCCACATAGGGCGTCTGTACGCCTTCAAACGCTACGGCTATGGGGTGAGAGGAGTATTTTTCCGCCGCGGCGGCGAGCTGTTCCGCCCTTTCGCCGTCAGACGAGATTATTCTGAACGAACCTTCGGTTATAGTGCCCGTCTTATCGAACGCCGCAACTGTACACTGCGCGAGTTCGTCCAGGCAGGTAGAGCCCTTTACGAGTATGCCCGACTTTGCCGCGCGGCCTATGCCGCCGAAGTAGGAAAGGGGCACGGATATGACGAGTGCGCACGGGCAGCTTATTACGAGGAAGGAGAGCGCCCTTGAAATCCATTCAGCGTAAGTTGCCCACACAAACAGTCCGTTTACGGCGCATATTATGGTGGGAACGAGCGCTGCGACAACGAGCGCCGCGGCGCACACCGCAGGGGTGTAGTACTTTGCAAACTTTGTTATGAACTTTTCGGGCTTTGCCTTTTTTGCCGTGGAGTTTTCCACGAGGTCGAGTATTTTGGCAACCGCGGAATCGGAGTAGCGGCGCAGTACCTTTACCTCTATCGCCTTAGAGATATTTATTGCGCCCGATAGTATCTCCTGCCCCTCGCTGACCGACGTGGGCAGCGATTCGCCGTTTAAAGAGCGCATATCGAGCGCGCTTTCGCCCTTTACTATTACGCCGTCAACGGGCACTTTTTCGCCCGCCTTTATAAGTATTATATCGCCCTCTGCAAGCTCTTCGGGCTTGACCGTTATCTGCTGTCCGTCGTGGAGGAGAGTGGCGCTGTCGCTCTTGAGGTCCATAAGTTTGGTTATGGAATTGCGCGAAGAACCTACCGCAATCGACTGGAGCAGTTCGCCTATCTGGTACAGAAGCATTACGGCAACGCCTTCATACAGGCCGTCGCCCTCTACCACGCCCAGCACTATGGCGGCTACGGAGGCTATCGTCATAAGGAAATTTTCGTCGAATACACGGCCTTTGGCCACATTCTTGACGGTATTTACAAGCACTTCCCAGCCGACCGAAAGATAGGAGACGGCAAATAGGGGGTAGGAAATTATTACGCCGATATCTCCGCCCGCAAGGTTTAAGACGAGGGCGGGTATGAAGAATACGACCGATACTATGATTAAAACAATCTCGCGCAGGTGCTGTCTGAACAGTCCCTTTGTCGCAGGTTTTTTATGCTCTTCGCCGACTATTTCCACATCTTCGAAGTGGGTGATTTCATAGACGGCGCGCTCGCGCGCGGCAGCGTTCTTCGCGCTGAGGTTTACCGTCATATTCATAAAGTCGACGGTGGCACTGACTCCCTCTGTCTTGTTGAGCAGCTCCTCCAGCTCGCGCGCGCAATTTGCGCAGTCGAGCCCCTTTATCTTTATCTTTTCGGCGGAGGAGGGCGCTGTCTCCACCACCCTGACCTCTTCAAAGCCGCGGCAACAATTCTTTACATCCTCCACCACGCTGTCGTCGTCACAGTCGAAGCGCACTTTCTGCGAAATGAAGTCCACGGAAGCGTTCCTTACGCCCTTGAGCCCGCCTATCATCTCCTCGAGTTCGGCGGCGCAGGAGGCGCAATCTATATTTTCAAGCTGTATCTCGCGCCTGCCCTGCACTCCCACTCTGCTCTCGGCGGCATCTTTGCCGCTATGCGAATGGCAGCAGTGCGCGTGCTCCTTGTGTTCCTCGCCGTGTGAGTGACAACCGCAATGGGCGTGTTCTTCTTTGTGTTCCTCGCCGTGTGAATGACAGCAATGGGCGTGCTCCTCTTTGTGTTTTTCACCGTGTGAGTGACAGCCGCAATGGGCATGCCCGCTTTCCTGAGGGCAAGCCGTGTCCGGGCTCAGGTCTGCAACCACCTTTACATCTTCAAATGAGTTGCAGACGGCCTTTACCTTTTCGGCCTGCTCCTCAAAAGAGCAGGTAAAGCGCACTTTCTGTCCGATAAAATCCACGGCGGCATCCTTTACGCCCTCAACCCTGGAAACAAGTTCCTCAAGCTCGGCGGCGCAGGAGGCGCAGTCCAGTCCATCAACCTTAAATACCTTATTCATGGTGATGCAAATGCTCCTTTGCCGCCTCTATCATAGCCATAATGTGTTCATCGTCTACCGAATAGAGTATATTTTTGCCGACGCGGCGGCTCTTTATAATTCTGTTGTCCTTCAGCGTTTTGAGCTGGTGCGAAACGGCGCTCTGGTTGCCGTCCATCGCCTTTGTTATGTGCTCTACGCAGAGTTCGCCCGCAGAGAGAGCAAGCAGTATTTTAAGGCGCGAAGGCTCGCTTATGGCCTTGAAACGCGCCGCCATTATGCCTATATCCCCTTCGGATGGCATTGCAGACATAGCTGCCTTTATAACGCTTTCGTGCTCCTCGGGCGTCTGACATATCCCCTTCATTACTGACCTCCTTTTTGTTATGTGCACCTGCACACGGCCATCAAATTCCTTGCACCTGTAAACAGCCAATACTTTCCGTATTCTGCGCACACCCCTGACTGGTAGTGTGTCTGCACACAACTAACATATGAATGTTTAATCATATGATAATATTATAATATTAATAAGTCAAGCGTTTGGCACACATTTATTTTAAAATTTTTTGTAAAATTATGGTCAGAAATGGAAAATGCCCTTATTTTGCGGACATACGGGGGCACTTTTGCACCAAAATGAATACTTTAAATGAAAATACATATCGGCGGCGTTGGGCAGGCAATGTTACAAGAATATATAAAACAGCAAAGGCTAAACCGCTTTACGAACGGCAAACAGACCAGCTGGTGCGGCATACAGTCTTAAAGCCCGCCTTATAGCAGGAATTTGCATAGACAGAGCGTGCGCGCATTACAAACTTTAATCAAACGGACCTGCTTTGAGCGCAAAAGAGCCGCGGGGGGCCAAATTTTTTCGGCCGGGGGCGCGGCAAAAAAAATATTTTTTGTGTTAAAAAAAAATTTTTTTATGTGGTTTAGGGAACCCCCCACCCCCCAACACCCCCCCGC
>ERZ1090866.838-NODE-841-length-10876-cov-8.694575_pt1 | contig 10876 bp, 6 predicted proteins | sample MGYA00478477_ERZ1090866 | MGnify/ENA primary metagenome ERZ1090866 (study PRJEB33644, sample SAMEA5815737) | chicken gut metagenome | biome: Chicken; feature: Gastrointestinal Tract; material: Caecum | place: Ireland | collected 2019-01-01 | study: A study of the... | reverse complement strand
ACGGGATTTTTCAGCGTTTTCCCGCACAGCGTTACCGAAAGATCAGCCATTGTTTTCTCCTTATGAATTGGTCGCCGCGCCATTGGCGGCAGATTCGTATCTGAGTGCGAGGAGACGATCCTGCACAAAACCGATTTGGTCGATACTCCCCCCCTCGGTTCGGCTGCGCCGTCTGACGGAATCGGCTCAGAGGACCACGTCGTTGATCTCGAACACGGGTCCGTCTTTGCAGACGCGGGCGTGCGCGCCGTCCGTCTTTTCGCAGACGCAGACGAGGCACGCGCCGATGCCGCAGCCCATGCGCTCTTCGAGCGAAACATAGGTGGGAACACCCTTCCCCGCCATCGCCGTTTTCAGCGCGCGGAGCATGGGCGTGGGACCGCAGGCGAGCACAACGTCGGGCTTCACCTCGTCGAAATCCTGCATGAAAGCCTGCACCGACGTGCCGTGGAAGCCCACAGAGCCGTCGTCCGTGGCGAGCACGAGCTTTTCGCCCCGCGCGAGTTCGTATTCCATGCACAGCGCGGCGCGGTTGCGGAAGCCCATATAGGCGTAGACCTGCTTAGTCTTGCTGTACGCGCGAATGGCGGAGACGAGCGGGAAAATGCCCACGCCGCCGCCCACGACGGCGACTTTCTGCTCCGTATCCTTGACGTAAAAGCCGTTGCCGAGGGGCAGCAGGACGGAGAGCTTTTCGCCCGACTTATATTCGCGCGCCAAAGCCCGCGTGCCGCCGCCTTTGAGGCGGTAACAGACGGTGATGCGTTCGCCCTCCGCCTTGCATACGGCAATGGGACGGCGGAGCGGATATCCGCCCACGCCGATCATGCAGAACTGCCCGGGGCGGACGGCGATCTCGTCATCCGTGGCGAACGTGAGCATATAAATTTCGTCGGCGATGCGTTTGTTTTCAAGCACCGTAGCCGTTACTTCGCGCATATCTCCCCCAATACGGACGCAAGGTCCGCCTTCATCGCAAGGCAGGCTTCCCGCGCCGCCCCGTAATATGTGCCGCCGTTCTTCTTATACGCGGTGAGAATGCCGCGCGAATTGTTGACGACGCCGCCCAGACCGCGCGCGTCGAAGCAGTTTTTCAGCATTTCGGCTTTGCCGCCCTGCGCGCCGTAGCCGGGAATGAGGAAGAAGGTGTGCTTCAACCGTTCGCGGAGGATCTTCGCCTCGGCGGGATGCGTCGCGCCGACGACCGCGCCGACGGCGGAATAGCCGTATCTGCCGACCATGTCCGAACCCCAGCCCTCGACCATGTCGCCCATGCACTCGTACACGGTGCGCCCGTCGGCGAGTTTCAGATCCTGCAATTCGCCCGACGAGGGGTTGCTCGTCTTGACGAGAATAAACAGACCGCGATCGAACGCCTTGCAGTCATCGAGGAAGGGCTGTACGCCGTCCGTGCCGAGATAGGCGTTGACGGTGAGGAAGTCGCACCCCGCGACGGAGACGTTCTCGTTCCCGAGCGACGTTTCGCCGAGGTACGCCGCCGAATAACGCGCGGCGGTCGAACCGATGTCGTTGCGCTTGCAGTCGGCAATGACGATCAGCCCCTTCTCCTTCGCATACGCGACGGTGTTCAGGAACGCCCGCACGCCCGCCGCGCCGTACTGCTCGTAATAGGCGATCTGCACTTTGACGGAGGGAACAATGTCGTACACGCTGTCGATGAGTTTGAAGTTGAACTGCCCGATGGCGTTCGCCGCGTCCTCGCAGGTCTTTACGCCCGCGCGCATTTCGTCGGGCAGGTAGTCGAGCTGGGTATCCAGCCCCACGCAGGTGGGATTCTGTGTTTCGATGATTTTTTCAATGAGTTTATCGATAATCACGCGTATATTCTCCTAAATCAATGTTATTCCATAGAAAAGCAGACATAAAATAGGATTTCTTGGACAGCGGCTGCAAGCAAGACAAGGAGCGCGAGGAAAAACCGAGGGAGCTTACACAGACGTAAGTGACCGAGGCTTGCCGCAGCGCGACACCGTATTGCGCCGCAGACCCTGTTCAAGAACGGTATTTAACCTCTCCGTCAACGATCGTGCACTTCACCTTGCCGTACACCTCGCGCCCCGCAAACGGCGTATTCTTGCCCTTGGAGACAAACTGCGCGGGGTCGATCGTCCACTTTTCGGAAAGATCGACGATGGTCAGATCGGCGGGCGCGCCGACGGCGATCGCGCCGCCCTCCAAACCGAGGATATGCGCGGGGTTTGCGCTCATCTTTGCGGCAAGCTCCGAAAGGCTGAGCGCGCCGCCCCTGACGAGCTGCGAATAAGAGAGCGCGAAGGACGTTTCCAATCCGCTGATCCCGAACGCCGCAAGCGCGTATTCCACGTTCTTATCGTCGAAGTAGTGCGGGGCGTGGTCGGTGACGATGCAGTCGAGCGTGCCGTCCTTCAATCCTTCGATGATGGCGAGCCTGTCCTTCTCCTCGCGGATGGGCGGATTGACTTTGGTGTTCGTATCGAAGGTGGAAATCACCTCGTCGGTGAGCGTGAAATAGTGCGGGCAGGTCTCCGCCGTGACCTGTACGCCGCGCGCCTTTGCCTCGCGGATGAGCTGCACGCCGCTGTATGTGGAGACGTGGCAGATATGCACGGGCAGGGAAAGGCTCTCGGCAAGGCAGATCTCGCGGGCGATGATAATGTCTTCCGCGGCGCGGATACTCCCTTTCAGCCCCGTCAGCGTGGAGTAATACCCCTCGTTGACGACGCCGCCGTCCACGAGAGAGCTGTCCTCGCAGTGGCACAGGCATTTCAGCCCGAAGTCGGAGGCGTACTGCATGGCGAGCGACATGATCTTGGCGGAGGGAACGCTTCTGCCGTCCTCCGAGATCGCGACCGCGCCCGCCGCCTTCATCGCGCCGATGGCGGCGAGGTTGTTCCCCTCCTGCCCCTCGGTGATCGCGCCGACGGGATGCACCTTGCAGAGGTTCACCTCTTTCGCGCGATTTTTGATATAGGACACGACAACCTTGTTATCGGTGACGGGCTTGGTGTTGGGCATACAGCAGACCTGCGTGAATCCGCCCTTGACGGCGGCGCGGCTGCCGCTCAAAATATCCTCTTTCTTCTCGAACCCCGGCTCGCGCAGATGCACGTGCATATCGATCAGCCCGGGGAATACGGTCAGCCCCGTGCAGTCGACGCCCTCACCCTCGATACGGGGCGCGATTTCGGCAATTTTGCCCTCTTCAATGCGGATATCCGCTTTCTTTACGCCGCCCTCTGAGACGACTTCTGCATTTTTGATGATCATAGTCATATTCCCATCCTTTGAATATTCGGAAAAGCGTTCCGTGCCGGTCAAGGAGCGCGCGCAAAAGCCGACGGAAGTTTACATTGGCGTAAATGACCAAGGCTTGCGCAAGCGCGCGATTGCACGAGAAATGTTTTTCAAATTTCCTCTTTTGTCAGAAGGAACAAAATCGCCATGCGCACCGCAATGCCCGAGAGCACCTGCTCTTCGATGCGGCTCGTATCGCCGTCGATGAGTCCGCTCGTCAGCTCCACGCCGCGGTTGACGGGTCCCGGGTGCATGACGAGCGCGTTCGGTTTGGCGTACTTCATGACCTCTTCGTTCACGCCGTAAAATTTCGCGTACTCGCCGAGCGACGGGAAATTGCCGCCATGCTGGCGTTCGAGCTGGATCCGCAGCCCCATCACCACGTCCGCACCTTCCACCGCCTCTTCGCGGGAACGGCAGACAATCGCGCCCATCTTGTCAATGTCCGTCGGCATCAGCGTGCGCGGCGCAAACATTTTCACCGTCGCGCCCATCTTCCGCAATCCGAACAGATTGCTCTTGGCGACGCGCGAATGGCGGATATCGCCGAGGATCGCGACCGTCAGCCCTTCCAGCGAGCCGAGGTTTTCGCGCATGGTGAGCATATCCAGCAGCGCCTGCGAGGGGTGTTCGTTCATGCCATCGCCCGCGTTGACGACGTGCGCCTTCACCGTCTTTGCAAGCAGCATAGGCGCGCCGCCCATGGGGTGACGGATGACGATGACGTCGTTTTTCATCGCGTCGAGCGTCTTGCCCGTATCGACGAGCGTCTCGCCCTTCTGTACGGACGAGGACGACGCCGCGATATTGACGACGTGCGCCCCCATGTACTTGGCGGCAAGTTCAAAGCTGCAACGGGTGCGCGTGCTGTTCTCGTAGAACAGCGTCGTGACCGATTTGCCCTGCAAGTGCGGCAGCTTCTTAATGTTCTGGCGAAGGAGCTTTTTCATGCTCATGCCCACGGTGAGGATCTCGTCGATCTCCTCCGCGTCAAGCTCGTAAAGCCCCAGAACGTCTTTGTGTTTCAGCATATGAAAGCCTCAGCCTCCTGAAATGTATCCCGAATGAGAAAACCCCTTCCCCGCCGTGTGCGGAAAACGCGTTTTCAGATTTCTCTTCTTGTGATCGAGAGCGCGTCCCCGCCCTGTCCCAGCTCGGTAAAGCGCACGCTGATATACTCCTCTCTCGACGTCGGCACGTTTTTGCCCACGAAATCGGCGCGGACGGGCAGCTCCCGCCCGCCGCGGTCGACGAGCACGAGAAGGCGTATTTTCGCAGGTCTGCCGAGGCGGAACAGCGCCTCGATCCCCGCAACCGCGCTCCTGCCCGTATGCAGCACGTCGTCGCAGAGGACGACCGTCTTTTGATCGAGCGAAAAACCGAGGTCGTTTTTCTCCGCGTCGGGCAGAATGAACGCCGAAACGAGGTCATCCCGCGTCATGGCGATATCCAGCCCCGCGCAGGGGACTTCGCCCCGCCCCGACGCCGCGATGATCGCCTGCAAACGGCGCGCGATCACCTCGCCGCCGCGCTTGACGCCGACGAGAACGACGTTTCCGAACCCCTCGCACCGCTCCTCGATCTCATGCGAGAGGCGCACGAGGGTGCGGCGCATTCCCTCCGCGTCCATGATCACGGGGCCTTCCTTCATTTCTTTTTTTTCCATACTCCGCTCCTCCGTCCGCAAAAAAAGGTCCTGCGGATACCGCAAGACCGTTTTGTCTCCATATTGAGAAGCAAGGCGTCTTGTCGGCATCTCTGTGCCGCTCTTAAAGAACTGCTCTTGTCTGCATTATACCATACCCTTCCCAAAAAGTAAAGGGTTTCGGCGAACTTTTCCGCCGCCTTTCCGCCCCGCAGTATCAATTTTCAAGTATTATAATTCAAGACCTTCATACAATTTTCGCCGCGGCAGGCAGACGCAACACGGGGGCGGCATCAGCCGCCCCCGCAGGAAATTGCATCATTCATCGCTTTCGTCCGCAGGCGTTTCATCCGCGGCGCCCTCTTCGGGTATGTCCTCGGTTTCTTCGCTCACCGCCGCTTCGCTTGCCGCCGTTTCGCGAAGCTGCCGGCGGCGCAGACGGCGCGCCTCTCTGCGGCGCTCCTTCGCCTCTTCAATATCCCGCTCAATCTGCCCGATGGAGAGATCGACCATCGTATATGCCGCTTCCAGATCGGACTCTTCGCGCAGGACGAGCTCGGTCTCGCGGACTTTGAGCCTGACGGATGCGCTCGCGCTCCTGCGCAGATCTTTCAGACCGTCGCTTTCAAGCAGGAAGAGCGCAACGGGATTGCCGCGCCGCACGGCGAGCTTGACGACCTTTTTGCTGCCGCGCTTGATGCAGACGCCGCTCGAAAGCGGAATTTCCTCTGTATCCGGCTTGGAGAGCGCATATGCCTTCACCTTGTTGAAGAGGCTGCGCGCCTCGTCGCCGAGCGCTTCATACGCCTCGTCAAAGGAGCGAACGTTTGCCGCAATGACGATGTGCTCCCTGTCGCCGTCGAGTTCGGGCAATACGATGGTATTCACCGCCCTCTCCTCGGCCGCGCTCTCCTCTGCGGGCGCTTCCTCGGAAGCCTCATCTTCGGGAGTTCCCTCCGAAACGGAGACTTCTTCCTCGGGCGCAGCTTCGGTCACAGCCGTTTCTTGCGCAGGCGCGGCAGGCGTCCCTTCCGCGGGCGCAGCAGGCTGCGGTGCGGGCGCACGACGGAGAAGCACAGCCGCAAACACCGCGATCGCCACGACGAGCACGACAGCAAGCAGGATATACACCGCCGTAAGCGAAGGCGTATTCCCCGCCGCCGCCTCAACGGACGCTACCTGCGCCTTGAAGGCGGAAACCGCCGTCGTCACTTCGGATACCGTCGTTGCGGAATCGATTGCCGCAAGAGCATCGTTGTAGTATTTGAGAACGAGCTTTGCATTATCTTCGCTGAACGCCTGTGCCAACTTCGCGTAAATATCTCCGTCCGTCGTTTCTGCGGTATACGCCGCGGCGCGGATGACGCCCGCCGGCTCTCCCGCCGTGCCGAGGAGCTCGTCCAGATAGGCGTTCAGCCACGTTTCAAGGTCTGCCATGCCCTCCTCTTTCGCTTCTTCGATGGAGGACGTCGCCGCCGCCTTATAGGCGCTCAGCTCCGCCGCAAGCGCATCGGCGAGGGTGTCCGCCGCGTCCATGGCGGCAAGTCTTGCGCCCGCCACGTCATATTCGCTGCGCGCAGCGGCAATATCCGCATACGCCGTACGAAGCGCCGTAAGCGCGGCGTTGACCGCTGCCGTCTCGTCCGCGAGGCTGACTTCATCGTCCTGAATGCCCGTATACGGATCATCCGACGCAAGATCAAAATCTTTGAGCCCGAGCGTTGCGAGATACTGCCCGACATCCGCCTGCGCGTTGACCTGCGCGGTCCGGAGCGCGTCTGCTTCCGCCGAGTTCTCGCCGACAACGGTGAACATCCCCTCGCTGTTGGAGACGGTCGTAAAGCCTGCGGTCAGGAATTTTTCGGCGGGCTGACTTGCAAACGCGCCGCCCGAGATCTCCACATCGGGCGTATCGTCTTCTTTCGACTCATTGTTATTTATGTAGTAGTGAGCGCTGACCGTACCGAAATAGACGCCGCCGGTGATATCCAGCGAACCGCGGACGATTCCCGCGCCCGACTGATACGCCCAGGATTGAACGTTTGCGCCGAACGTACCGCCGCCAAGTATGCCGATCGCCCAATTCTGCACCGACTGCACCGCATAGCTCGCATCGCCGTATCCCTCGGTCTGATCGAACGTACCGCCGTTGATGACGAGAACGTTGATTTCATCGTTCTTGACGGTGATGCGGTTAGAGGCAAACGTACCGCCGTTGATGGTAAGGTAGGTCGTCTGCGACTCCTCGGCGGGCGTGTACCAACCGCTGGCAATGCCGCTCGAAACGACGCTTGGCTGCAACACGGTGACGCCATCGTTGATCGTCATGGCGCCGTGGTTCTGAATGATATAATAGTCGCCCGTCGTGCGGTTGCTCGTGTAGGTGCCGCCGTCCAGCGTGACTTCGCCGCCGATCGCATTGTACACCGCAGCGCAGTTTTGTCCGCCCGTCGTGATGACGCGCCCCGTCCCGGCATAGCTGCCGTCGATAATGGTGAGCGTTCCATTGTTCAGAATGGTGTGATCGCCCCGCTCACCCGTTGCGTTCGTCAGCGTATAGCCGTTCAGATCGAGCGTGACGACCTTGTTCTTTGCGATAACGACGTTCTCCGTAACATTCCCGACAAGCGTGATCGTATCCCCGCGGGAAGCGAGCGCGAGCGCGTCTGCGATGGTCGCGAACGCGTACACCTTGCCGTCCTTTTCGATCTCTGCCGCAGGCGCGATGTCCGTGACGACGCCATACTGCGTCAGCGAGCAGTTTTCCGCCACATACTCTGCCGCAGGAAATTCCTTGGTAAACGTGCCGCCCGAGATAAAATTTTTACAGCTTGCGCTGTAAACGGAGTGGTTAAACGTACCGCCCGTAATAGCAATCGTTGCACCGCTGAGGGCATAGACCCTGCTATTGAACGTGCCGTCCGAAATTTCGATATCTGTACCGGTGTTGGCATAGACCGCACAGAGCCCGCCGTTAAACGTGCCGCCATCTACAATGAGCGTGCCCGCACTGTTCAAAGCAGTACCGCTAACGGAAGATATCGTGCCGCCATTTACCGTAAGGGTGGCGCCGCTCCTGTTGCACAGTGCAGTTCTCATAGCGTCGGCCACTATACTGCCTTCACCGTTTATTGTAAGGTTGCCTTTATTTTCTATGGTGTTGTCTTTTTCTGCCGTTATCGTCTTGCCGTTAAGGTTAAGAACAACCGTCTTACCCGCGGGAATGACTACATTTTCAACAAGATCGTCGTAAAGGGTAAGGCTGATATTGTCCTCCCCACGTGCCGCTTCGATTGCTTCGGCTATTGTGGCGTAGCCCTTGCCGTCCATCAGCACGGCAACCTTTTCCATATTTTCGGGAGCCGTATTTGCGGGAGCCACAGCATAGCCGCCATTACCGTCGGTATAGAGCGAATTGCCTGCGCCGAGGTACTCTTCGGGCAACGCAATGCCGAAATTACCACCGTTTGCGGTAATGTTAGCTTCGGTTGCGTCGCCGGTATTGACCTTGAAAGTTATATCGAAATTGCCGTTTTCAATGGTCAGTTTCGATTTATCCTGCCAGTTTTCGGTGGCAACCCGTGCGCCATATTCGACGATGCCTTTTACCATTCCGGTGAAATCCTCGCCGAAAGTAACGCTTACGCCGTCATAATAATTTGGTCCCAACCCATAGTATACGTCAAACGCAACGCAGCCTTCGGGTGCGATTATCTGAGTATCGCCGGTGATGACCGTTTCGCCGCAGTTATTCGAAATGACATAATCGATCTGTTCTTTATCCGACAAATCCAGAGTCATGCCGTCGAGCGTCAAGTTGCAATAATTTTGCAGAAGTATTTTTGCCGTATCCGAAGTCATTGCTCCGTTTTTTAGAGTAACAACAGAGCCTTTAAGCAGCTGGAAACCGTTGGTTTCCGTGCCGGCAGAACCGACGGTTTTATCAACGTTGTAAGTCTTGCCGTTGAAATCTATTTCTATGTTCTGCCCGTCGTTGAACTTGACGCCGTTGCCGGTTATAACGTTGTTTTCGCCGCCGATAAGGGTAATTGTTACCTGCACGCCGTCGGCGGGAACCGCCGCAACGGCTTCGGCAAGCGTTTTATATGCCACGTTGCCTATCACGGCGGTCATGCCTGCCTCGGTTACGGCAGTTTCGTCGCCCACGGAATACGTTCCTTCTGCATTGGGGAAGAGCAGCATCCCCTCGGCAAGATATTCCGCAGGAACCCTTACATTGATTGTGCCGCCGTTGATCGTCAGATCGCTTTTGACTTCTTCGGCCAGCGACGGAGAGATCCCAACCAGCATTGCATCCGACGGGCCTCCGTTTATCTTAACGTCGTTGTTCGTCAATACAACCGTGTTGCCTGTCGGCGTTGAACCTTGCCCGCTGTAATATACGAGAGCGAGACTCGTATTGTCTGCGCTGAGATTTATCGTAGAATTGCTTATCGAAAGTTCTATACCGCCGTCCTCAAACGTTATCATGCCGAAAGAATTATTGACGTTTTCCAAAGACGACGTGAGCACGGAATTCTCCACGGTAACTTCGGAACCGGTGCTGTCACGCGTATCGCCTCCTTTGAAATAGATCGCCGACCAGCCGGACAGCGTACTGTCGGTCACCGTCACGTTCGCAGCCGTCATAAGTTCGAGCGCATAACCGATCCTGTTCGCTTTCAACTCGCTGCCGTTCTGTATTATCACAACGGGGCGCTCGTCGGCGGGAACGGGCTGTTTGTTATACCTCGCTATCGTCAGCACCTGTGCGTTGCTGCCGTACTTACTTTCGGATGCGTCAAGCGTGACATTATCCAAAATAAGCTTAAGATTACCGCCGCGCGTCATCAACGGGCAGGCGGATCCGCCGATGCTCTTTATCGTAAGATTTTTGATTGTCACGGTCACGAGGGATTCTTTTGTGCCGCCGATCACATGCATGATCTGCAATATATCGGAAGAGATCGTATGTTCGCCGCCGTCGAGAGTGAGACTTTTGCCATTTATGTACGCTGCAAGACTTGTCCCTTCCGGAGATACGACTGCGCCGGCGCTGTCTATCTTTATATCTTTGAGCAGCGTGACTGTATCGCCGCTCTGTGCTGAGTCAATTGCCGTCTGTAAAGTTGTATACTTTACATCTCCGACAGAAGCGACATAATTTTCTTCCGTTTCTGCCGCCGAGGCGAGTTGTGCGCCGGGATGCAACAGGCAAATGCCGATCGCTGTGCAAATTATCCATACGAACAAAAGCAATGCCGTTACGATTTTCCGTCTGCTGAATGTCGGTAACATAACTTCCTCCTCATAACATAATTATTGCTGTATATTGAACCGAAGAAAATACTTTTTCAGGATATCTCCGGTTGATGCCGTATTTACGGATGACTTTATATTTTCTATGTACCTTAGCCGCATCGTTTAAATACGCTGATTGATGTATTTCGCATATTAAATTTCACAGATATTATAACTCATTTTACAAAAAAAAATCAATGCCAATGTTAAAAAAAGTACATAAGATTTATAATTATTTGTAGAAACAAACCGATATATGCGGAAATACCTATTCCCTGTACCCTGAATTGATCGGACTTCATCGGAGCCGCATTATTTTTAAATTGTTTCTGCTTACACTCCGTATATCCAATGAGTACAGACATTTATATATCCCGTGCCATTCAAAGGCTCCGTTTATAGTAAAAATGTTACAGAATACTCGGATTAATATAATTCTGCGTATATAATGCTATAACGGAAAACGTCGGCAGAATCGGTGCCTTTTTGTGATATAATCAATTTTCACAACTAATACCTTCGTGTTCCCTTTTTCTTACCAAACAAAAAACGGAGCAAAAAGCTCCGTTTTTTTTCCGACCTGGGTGAATTATACTATTAAGTGCAACAGTTGAGAGAAAAAAAAGGAGTTCATAC
>ERZ1090866.837-NODE-840-length-10889-cov-3.911759_pt1 | contig 10889 bp, 9 predicted proteins | sample MGYA00478477_ERZ1090866 | MGnify/ENA primary metagenome ERZ1090866 (study PRJEB33644, sample SAMEA5815737) | chicken gut metagenome | biome: Chicken; feature: Gastrointestinal Tract; material: Caecum | place: Ireland | collected 2019-01-01 | study: A study of the... | reverse complement strand
TACACCTATTAAGTCGTCGGCAGCGTCAGATGTGTATAAGAGACAGGATGTGTATATAGATTATGGTTTAGTTACTCTGGTTGCGGGTGGTTTACTGTACTACAGTATGCACCTGATATTTGACGTGTGGATCGATGACTGGATAAAAGAGCCTGCTGCTCAGTTTCATCGCCAGATGTGGAATGTGTTGATGTATGCCATCCCCTGGACGCTATGGGCTATCGGTGCAGGTTTTTGGGCGACATATGTACTTGCAGTTGCTGCTGTTTTTTCTACAGGGGCTATAAAAATACGTTTGCTGAAATACTGTTTGTCCAGAGAGAGTAAGAAGCACAATGTCAGCCATTGAGTGCCGATATTTGCTCTGTTTTTTCTCCTTCCCCCATCATTTCGATTTTAAGTCCTTGCGATTATGAACAGAAAATCTTCTTTCCTGCTCCGGCGGGTAACGTTGTCATGCCTGGTTGCTGCTGTGCTGGCGTTGCCTGCGCAGGCTGACGTCAATAACGACCTGAACAAATTCTTCAACAAGCTGGGCTTCGAGGGCAATGCCACCCGTGCTGCTGTCTGGCAGGGGCAGGCGGCAGGCTATGCCACCGGCGGCAATCTGTTCTTACGCAATCAGGTGAATACCTTGCAGATAGCCTCCTTTACTCCACCGCATATTACCGCCGGTTGTGGTGGTATTGATGCTTATCTGGGCTCCTTTTCCTTTATCAACAGCGAACAGATTGAGCGTTTTGTGAAGCAGCTGATGGGGAATGCCGTGGGATACTTTTTTGACCTGGCGTTGCAGACAGCGGTGCCGGGCATGAAGTCAGTGAAGGATTTTATGCAGAAGCTGGCCAGTGAACTGAATAACATGAATATCTCCTCCTGTCAGGCCGCGCAGGGCATCATTGGCGGTCTGTGGCCGAAGAACACCGTACAGTCGCAGAAAATCTGTCAGGACATTGCCGGTGAAACCAATATGTTCTCCGACTGGGCTGCCTCGAGGCAGGGATGCACGGTAGGTGGCCAGATGAATAAGGTGCTGGATAAGGCGCCGGAAAACATGAAAGACCAGGTGATGCGTAATAAGAATCTGATGTGGGAGATTCTGAAGAAGAACGACATGATGAACGGTAACACCGAGCTGATGGAGCTGGTGATGAACGTTACCGGAACGCTGATTTTTGATGATAAAGGCGAAATCCAGTTTATCGGGCCACAGGCTAATCACCAGGGGCTTATCCGGGCGCTGATGTATGGCGGACAGGCCACTATCTTTGGCTGTACATCCACGGGGGACTGTCTCAAGACACGCAACCGCACAGTGACGGTCAGCCAGAACAACAGCCTGAATCAGCGTGTGCAGAACATGATAAAGAATATCTCTGACAAGCTGGTCAGTGATGACCCGCTGACCAGTCAGGAAAAAGGCTTTATTGAAAGTACCAGTGTACCCATTCTGCGTTACCTGGTGGACCCGCAGATGCTGAATATCTCCACCTTCTACCCGTCACTCTCTGATTACATTGCCTATGACATCCTGCTTCAGTACCTGAACGAACTGCTGAGTCAGGCCCGGGTACAGGCCGGCAGTAAAAACTTCCCGGAAGAACAGATGAAGATGTTACGGGAGAATTTCTCTGAAGCCTCCCGTCAGCTGGAAGGGCTGCAGGCTCAGGTGGATGTGAAGGCGAACACACTGATGGAGCTGGAGCAGCGTATGGGCTATCTGCGCCAGCAGGTATCCACGCAACTGATGAGTCGTTATGAGCAGAACCTGAACTATACATCTGTATCCTCTGCACAGCTGACGACAGGAGGTAACTGATGAGCATGGTGGATACCGTTTATGTCATGAGTGGCGGTGAGTTCTTCCAGGCGGCATTTAATGGCGTGGCCACGCTTATCGGCACATCCACATGGGACTCCCTGTTTCATATAGTGGGATTCTTCTCCGCGATGGCACTCTTTTTTGTTTATATCCGGGGCCATGACCCGAAGGAAGTGCTGAAGTTTATTGCGGTGTTCATTCTGATAACCAGTGTGCTGGTTATTCCGAAACGTACCGTGCATATCATCGATATGACGAATCCCACACTGGTGCTGCGGGTGGATAATGTGCCGACCGGGCTGTCGGTGCCGTTCCGGTTTATCACCAGTATTGGGGGCTCCCTGACGAAAATTTATGGCTCCGTGTTCCATACGCCGGATTCCGTGGCATACAGCAAAACCGGTATGTTGTTTGGTGCCACGCTGATGGCCAACACCACGGATGTGGTGGCGCAGAACGGTGACCTGGCGACGTTGCTGAAGGAGTATGTGCAGCAGTGTGTAATCGGCGACATTATGCTGACACACAAATACAGCATGGCTGAACTGATGCAGTCATCTGACCCTTATGAAATCATCTTCCGCAAACCCAGCCCGCTGCGTGGTGTGATTGTGCCACGTGGCAACAGCCTGGCACAGGCAGGATTCCAGACCTGCGAGGCGCTGGCCAACAACGTGCTGAAGCGTGAACTGAAAGTGGATACGACAAAGGGCGGAAAGACCTGGGATTATTATGTTAACCGCTTCATTGGCCCCCGTGCCAGCGCCGATACGCTGTTCGGTCTGATGATGGCGGACAGCTATGGCTTCTACTATCAGGGCGGACGGGATGCCAGTGAAATCCTGCGCCAGAATGTGGTGATGAATGCCATAAAACAGGGTATCACCACCCATACGGCAGCCAGCGGCAACGTCGCCAGTCTGGTGAATATGGCGGACCAGTCATCGAACAGCAAAATGCGCCTCAGCTGGGCAGCATCCGGCGGGCTGGCGGCCACATTTGTGCCGGTGATGCATACTGTCCTGATGGCCATGCTGGTCGGGATGTTTCCGATAATCATTCTGCTGGCCACCATTCACGGTCTGACACTGCCGGTACTGAAAGGCTATGTGTTCTCCCTTGTTTATCTGCAGAGCTGGCCACCACTGTATGCCATTCTGAACTACGCGATGGCGTTTTATCTGAAAGGCGAAACGAAAGGGATGAATTTCTCCCTGTCGAACCTGAACACCATCCAGCAGACTCACAGTGATATCGGGTTGATGGCCGCCTGGCTGTCAAACTCAATTCCGTTTATTGCTGCCGGTCTGGTGTTTGGTTTGTGGCGCGTGGTTTCACAGGCGGGGAACTATCTGGGCTCATCCATTAACAGCACAGCCTCGTCTGCTGCCTCTCAGGCTGCAGACGGTACGTGGGCGTTTAACAATATGCAGATGGAGAACGTCTCCGGTTTTAAATGGGACACCAACCAGTCCGTGCGTGATGGTCAGATGCTGACCCAGCATGCCAGCGGTGCGACAACAACAAAAACAGCGGGTGGTGGCATTCTGCATGATGGTAAATCGGCGATTTCCAGTCTGGCGACGGATATCCAGTTTGGTCGCATGCTCAGCAGCAGCTATCAGGCGCAACAACGTGAAGCGGAAAGCCAGGTGCAGAGTCTCAGTAACAGCATCAGTCATGGCAGCCAGCTGACGCAGTGGGCGCAGCAGCGGGGCAACAGCGATTCGGTGGTAAGCGGTGCTGACAGCAGCCGGGCCACCACACTGACGCAGGCCATCAACAAACTGAACAGCGTGGCTGATTCACTGGCAAAACGTGCAGGTATCAGTACGTCTGAAGCGGTTACGGAGGTACTGAATAAATCACAGAGTGGTGATTTTACTGCCGGTGGGCATGGCGAAGTCGGTATTGATACCAAGAAAAATATTCTCGGAAAAGCTGTTGAGTTAACAACCGGGGCCAGTGCCAGTGGAAAACTGTATACCGACATTAGCTATAAAGGTTCGGATCAGTCGTTGCATGGTATCAATTCGGATATCAGTTCGAAAACGGATCATGATCGCAGCCTGACAGCGCAGGAAACCAAAGATGTGCGTGATGCCATGGATGTCATTAATAACCATCGCACGACGGATAACAGCAGTCATACTGACAATGCCTCTTCGTCCCTGTCTGAGCAGCTGGCCAGCAACCTGAGCGATTTGCAGAGCCAGATTAAGCAGTATAATGATGCACTTAACCGCAGCCATGAATATGCTCAGATGGCCAGTTATGCGGAAAACAACAGTGCGAGCATTAACAGCAACTACAGCCAGGAATTTGTTAACTATGTGCATCAGTCTGCTCCGGGACGTGCCACGACCGTGCTGACCGATGCCGGAAATCCGTCACTGCGGGCGGAGCGGGAACAACTGGCGCAGGCATTTGTGGATGAGAAACTGAAACCCCAGCTGGAGCAGGAGTTCAGGGAAAACCGGTTGCGGGCTTCAGAAGGAATGGGCAGTGTTGCGCCGACGACGGATATGCAGAGTGACCTGAAACGAGCGTATGCAGAGAATTTTGCTGATATGCAGCAACGGGCTTCCGGCGCATCGGTTCAGCGTGCAGAACAGATCCAGAAACAGGTACGTGATACCCGTCAGACTGTGGAATCACAGGTGCTGAAAAATGAGCAGGAAATGGCATCATCCCAACAGGAACTGAAGACACAACGGAACACGCTTGCAGAGCAGCATAAGGAGAGTGAAGGAGCATATAACGAAGCATTGAAGCAGGAGCGCTCAGAACAGAAATTTGGATGGAACTCAGATAAAGATGAAGAGAATATGCAACGTCTGAGGGATGCTGCAAAGTGGAAGGATAAATAAGAAAGAGAGAGTTATGTCCGGGCTATTAACTGAAAAATTAAAAACGTTTAACTGGAAAGATGACAGGCTACGTATGTGGCCTGGTTGTAAATCTGGTGTGCAGATAACAGCATGTTGTATTTCAGTATCATTTTTTATGACGTTCTGTGCAGCCCTGGTTTACGGTGAAAATGCTATGTGGCTATTAATATGTCTTCTGGTTGTGCACTTTTTCTCTGCAATTATTACAATTGTTGTGCTGTGGGACATAACTTCCACTCAGTATGTTCTTATGAAAATAGAGCCTGAAACGGATATTATTTCAAAATCAGAACAACTGAAAAAACGATGTGTATTGTATGCCTGCAGAGTGGCCCTGGTCATTATCGCTGTTGCTGTTGGATTTGGACTGCAATTGGTCTTTTTCTCGGGAGCGGTCTTTGCTTTATCGGGGGCAGTTTTCACATGTGTTTTTTCTTATAAAGTGCGAAAACTATATCCTGACGATTTTGTTCGATTTGTTTATGTTAATGTGTCTGGAGAGTGCCGTTCAAAAGAAGATGTGTGTTGTTCCAGTAATAATAGAGTTAATCCGGCAACTGGACTTCCCATGTTAGGTGGAATTGATGTGGGGGGGAATTTCTTGGGAATGAATAATCATCGCAGGGATGACCGTTGGTAAAAATGCAGGTACGATTAATACGATAACTCAGAGGTGTTATCAGCAATTGTTTTTTGTTTAAGGATAAATTTATGTTGTTAAATCGTAAAAATAACTTTATCGCTGCGATTGTTCTGGGGGCGTTTCTCCTGTCTGGCTGTGGTGCGATGAGCACCGCAATTAAAAAGCGTAATCTGGAAGTCAAAACCCAGATGAGTGAAACCATCTGGCTTGAACCTTCCACTGATCGCACCGTTTATCTGCAAATCAAAAACACCTCCGATAAGGATATGAGTGGCCTTCAGGGAAAAATTAACAGTCAGATACAGGCGAAAGGCTATCGTATTGTGAATAATCCTGCCGATGCGCATTACTGGATTCAGGCAAACGTACTGAAAGCCGATAAAATGGATTTGCGGGAAGCGCAGGGCTTTCTGAGTCAGGGGTACGAGGGCGCTGTTCAGGCTGCGGCGTTAGGGGCAGGCATTACAGCCTATAACTCCAATTCTGCCGGTGCCACGCTGGGGGTGGGACTGGCTGCCGGCCTTGTGGGAATGGCGGCTGATGCGATGGTGGAAGATATCAACTACACCATGGTAACTGATGTGCAGATCGCAGAGCGCACCTCCGCGCAGGTGACGACTGACAATGTGGCTGCGCTGAAGCAGGGAACGTCAGGCTATAAAGTGCAGACCAGCAGTGAAACAGGTAACCAGCATAAATATCAGACGCGTATTGTGTCCAGTGCCAACAAAGTTAACCTGAAATTTGAAGAAGCCAAACCGGTTCTTGAAGATCAGTTAGCAAAATCTATTGCTAATATTCTGTAATTTTTCTGATTCCCGCTGAATCCGCCAGCGGGAATGCCTTTACTGACATTTCACAAAATCTTATTCAACAGCGAAAAAATAATTTCTCTTTTCGTAGTGTCTGACCTGTTCACATAATGGAGTTTCTATGGCTACTCCGGTAGAAGATAAACTTGTTGCACCGCCAGAATATATTCATGAAGCACCAATACCAACCACGCACATACAATATATCAATAAACCCGCATATAACCTTGTCGATTTCATTAATGATAATATTGGTATAATGACCGTTTTATGTTTTTTTATTCTGGTAATGATAATTGCCTGGTTCTTTTTTCGGAGAAATAAAGAAAATCACGCTGTTGAGTGTTATGACTATTCTGCGTGTCTTTCAACGCGAAAAGAGTACCATCTCCTTACTCTCGTTGTTGTGGCTCCGGATACGATACCATTGTTACAGCTTTGTCAGCAGATCGGGGATATCATTCGTCAGCATGGGCAACAGCTGGTCTGGATGCCGGGAATAAGCCGTATTGACGGGATTCAGGAGGATGATGTGACCTGGGCATTGCATTCTGCCTGCCTGGATGAAAAATCCGGCGAAATACTTTCAGGAAGAATCAACCCGGAAGGCGGATATTTTTTTCGACCAAAAGAATCTGGCGGCCCGGAAACACATCAGCGCCTGTGTCTGCAGATTCAGTATAAAAGCGGAAAAGATATTCAGTTTGTCATTGGATTAATTGAAAGAGCATTGCACATGATGAACTGCGGCTATCGTGCCGGAGGGCATATTTTCCGGGGAGAGGGATATACGTGGAATATGAATGGAGACTGATAATAAATGGAGTATGTTGTTTTTCTGGCAGTAATACTGCTTATCCTGATCCTTCCCGGAAGAACGAAGAAATATACAGGGAATCAGAAATACATTGACCGGCTTTTAAAAAAACATCGTTGTTATCAGTCAAAGCATTTTATGACTGCGCGCGAACGTGAATTTTTTCGTGAACTCTGCCGCGCGCTGGCGGGATACCCTTTGCTGGTGATGGCGCAGGTTCGTCTGGTTGATGTGGTTCAGGTTTGCCCCGGGTTCTCTGAGGCAGAGAACAGAAGGTTATTCCGGCAGATTTCGCAATGGCACTGTGATTATGTGGTTGTGGATCAGCGGGATTTTACCGTCAGGGCCATTATCGAACTGGATGATCGCTCTCATCTGCGCCCGGAACGTCAGCGCCGGGATGCGTTATTTAATCTGGTTGTCATTCAGGCCGGTATTCCGTTGCACCGGCCTCGTTCTGTCAAACAGGCCAGAGAAGTGGCTGACGGTATTCTCAGGCGTGTCTGAACCGGAAGTGAGGATTAACACCAGTCTTCCAGACGAAGGCCGGCGATACGTTCAAACTCCCGGGTATTGTTTGTGACCACAATGAGTCCCCGGCTGCGGGCATGACCGGCAATCATCTGGTCAAATGGTCCCACCGGACGTCCCTGACGGGCGAGCTCAGCACGGATCTGACCGGTATGTGTGGCAGCAGCGCAGTCGTAATCCAGCACGTCAAGACGCGAAATAAATCCTTCGATAATCGCGAGATTACGCTCCGGAAACTGACTTTTTTCAGCACCGTATACCAGTTCCATCACGGTCACTGAGCTGATGCACATTCGCCCTGTATTCAGATTGAAACGCTCCCGGATATGCGCTGGTTTATTTTTGATGGTGAAAATACAGATATTGGTATCCAGCATGAATTTCAGCATCAGAATGCGTCCCTTTCCTGTACGGCGGGTTGTTCTCTGTCATTCATGAAATCTGCGCTGACACTGTCGCCATCGAACCAGCTGTCCCAGGACTCTCCTGCCGGAGTAATGATCCGGGTACGGCCAACAGCAATAACGTCGACTTTTTTTACGTCTTCAGGCAGGGCTACAGCCTTCGGCAGCCTGACTGCCTGACTCCGGTTACTGAGAAATACGGTCGTTTCCATGAGGCACCTCACTATGGATATACGTGATGTATATCCATAGTGAGATGTGATGTGGGATATGTCAATGGTATATCCCGTTTAATAATTAACAGTCTTTTCATCGTTTTTGTTCTTTAACAATCGGGCGTCCCTATGAGTTCAACCAAGCATATTACGCAGGGTGGGCAGGTATTCAGCTATATGCTGAATATGTTCATGCAGGTAAACAAACGCGTTTCATTCTGGCTGATCTGGTTTTTCGTTATCTTTTTGCCGTTATTTTTCTGGTTGCGTCTGCCCTGGGAAACTATCCGTAATGGCGGACTGTACTGGTGGCTGTCACTTACTGCCCGGGGTGAAAAGGCGCTGTACCGGGTTCCGCCTGTCTATGACATTCCCTGGAACGGGCAGGTGTTGCACGCAACGTCGGAGCAGATCCTGAAAGACGATTATATGGTCTGGGCCGGCAATATGTTCCTCCAGGAGCTGTATCTGGCTTTGTTCTGGGCCTCTGTGGCGGTCGGCGTGCTGGCCTTTCTGATTTTCCGTTTTCTGCGTCGCCTGGGTGAAAAACAGGCTCAGGATGAGCGCATGGGGGGGCGTGAGCTGACTGATGATGTAAAAGCGGTGGCCCGGGAGATGCATCGCCGTGGGCAGGCTTCCTCCATCTGTATCGATCAGCTTCCGCTGATATTAAATGGCGAAGTGCAGTATCTGATGATGTATGGCACGCCGGGATCAGGTAAGTCCAACACTATCAACAAGCTGCTGAAGCAAATCCGGGCACGCGGTGATATGGCCATTATTTACGATAAAGGCTGTTCCCTGATTAAAAAGCACTTTAATGAACGGGATGACACCCTGCTTAATGCGCTTGATCGCCGCTGTGCGTACTGGGATATGTTCCGTGAGTTTGAGTCCATTCCGGATTTTGACAGTGCAGCAAGCACGCTTATTCCGATGGGGGCAAAAGAAGATCCCTTCTGGCAAAGTTCAGCCCGTACCATTTTTTCTGCGGTGTCATATCGTCAGAAAAAGAAAGGTATTCACTCCTACAACGCGTTGTTGCGCACGCTGCTTGCCATTGATCTGAAGGCTCTGCGCGACTACCTGGCAGGTACGGAGGCCAGTAATCTGGTGGAAGAGAAGGTGGAAAAGACCGCCATCTCCATCCGCAGTGTGCTGACCAACTATGTCAAGGCATTACGTTATCTGCAGGGTATTGAACGTACCGGACGTCGTCCGTTTACCATCCGGGAGTGGATGAGTGCTGTCAACGATCCACAGATTAAGCAACATGGCTGGTTGTGGGTGACCAGTAATGCCCGCCAGCATGAGTCACTGAAACCACTGATTTCCATGTGGCTGGCCCAGGCGGCTAACTGTCTGCTGGGTATGGGAGAAAATCTGCACCGCAGAGTCTGGTTTATTTACGATGAGCTTCCTTCACTGAACAAACTGCCGGAGCTGCCGGGCGTACTGGCGGAGGCACGACGATTTGGTGGGTGTTTTGTGCTGGGGTTTCAGGCCAAAGCCCAGATGGATTTTACTTACGGAAAAGAGACGGCTGACGCCATGCTGGGGCTGGTGAATACCCGTTTCTTTTTCCGCTCACCATCCAGCACAGAAGCGGAATGGGTGCAGCGTGAGATTGGCCAGCGTCGGGATAAAGTTTTCAGTGAGCAGTACAGCTATGGTGCGGATACCGTGCGTGACGGTGTCTCCTTCAGCAAGGTGGAAGAAGACCGCTATCTGGTGAACTACACCGATATCCAGAAACTGCCCAATCTCAGCTGCTATGTCACGTTTCCCGGTGATTATCCGGCTGTTCGTATGAGTATGCGTTACGAAAAGATAAAGGACTGTGCAGAGGATCTGCAGATGCGGGAAATCAACGACAGCCTTGATCCGGAGATTGAATCTGAAATCAGCCGCCGCGAAGAGGAAGAGGGCGATATTACGGCGCTGTTGGCCCGGCTGGAGCAGGGTGAGGTCAGAAAAGATGACGAACAGAACAAAACGGCGCCCCAGCCTGAACAGGCAGAATCACTTAACAATCCGGTACTGACTGCAGCTGTGACTCAGGGGGCAGCAGCTGCGATGACAGGCGGAACGGGTGAGAGCAACCCAGTGGAAGAAAAGACGCCGGTGGCGGAGCTGACTGAAATTGTGGACAAAGAAACCGGGGAAATCCTGTATCCGGACGATGAGCGGTATGACGAACTCTGCAGGGATACCTGCCAGGCACAGGAAGCAATGCGACAGGATGAACGCAATCTGGTGAGTCATCGGTCACACCAGGATGAGCGCGAACCGCTGGATGATATGAACTGGGGGTAAGGGATTATGCTGAGTATCGCTCCCATTGCCGGTGGCGGCGCAGGCTATTAGACATCGCAGGATAACTACTATTTTCTGGGCAGCATGCAGTCCCGGTGGTTAGGGGAAGGCGCAAAATCGCTGCAACTGGAAGGGCCGGTGGATGCTTTCCGGCTGGATGAGCTGATTGCCGGACGTCTGCCCAACGGCGTCAGCCTGGAGAGAATGGAAGGCGGCATTAATGTGCATCGCAGTGGATATGACCTGACGTTATCAGCACCCAAAAGTGTGTCTGTACTGATTGCGCTGTATGGCGAATCCCGTCTGCTGGAGGCCCATAATCAGGCAGTTGAGGTTGTCAGCCGGGAAATTGAGTCCCTGACCGGAACCCGGATAATGCGTGATGGCATCAGCCAGCATGTTCATACCGGAAAAATGGTGGCAGCCGCTTTTAACCAT
>ERZ1090866.829-NODE-832-length-10948-cov-31.885798_pt1 | contig 10948 bp, 9 predicted proteins | sample MGYA00478477_ERZ1090866 | MGnify/ENA primary metagenome ERZ1090866 (study PRJEB33644, sample SAMEA5815737) | chicken gut metagenome | biome: Chicken; feature: Gastrointestinal Tract; material: Caecum | place: Ireland | collected 2019-01-01 | study: A study of the... | reverse complement strand
TACACCTATTAAGTCGTCGGCAGCGTCAGATGTGTATAAGAGACAGCCTATTAATTATGAAGTGATTGAAATTACCAACAATAAAACTTTAATAAAATTTTTTGTAAATAATTTTAAAGATACAAATGATGACGAGAGTGAATATGATCATATTATTCCATTCAATTTAGCGTATGCAGTTTCAATTCATAAGGCACAAGGATTAGAATACGAGTCAGTAAAGATTATAATCACTTCTAATGTTGAAGATAAAATTACAAAAAATATATTATATACAGCTATTACTAGGGCAAAGAAATATTTACAAATATTTTGGAGCCCTGAAAGTCAACAAAGAATATTTGAACAAATGAAAAAGCGAAAGAATTCTAGAGATATATCTATTTTAAAAAGAAAATTGAATATTTGATTGCAAATAACTTGCAACTTTTGTGCAAATAACTTGCAATCATCTTCAAACAGAGCTAACATACAACACAAGGAATCGATTTTTATCTAATATTTTTAAAAGATAATGCTCATCGCCCAGATTGGGAAAAAGTCGAAAGGCTTTAAGATAGAAATCGATTCTTAGAAGTCGATTTTTTGTTTGTTAGAAAGAAATTGGTAATATTTGGTAATTAAGGGAAAATTAGAGATTAGTAGAGAATTACAAAGAAAGATGAATAATCTAGGTAAATTAATGATCGGAAATTAAAGTTTAAGCTTTATAAATTGGAAATAAATGGTAAACAAGGTTAAGATTATTTTAAGTATAATGTATTAAAAAGGGCTACTTTAGAAATTGGTAGAATTAAAAGCTAAAGAAACTAAGAAAGAATCTCGATTGTTTCGAAATAAAATATGAGGTTTTAATCATTTATCCTATTATTTCGATCCATTATCTATAATATGCTAGGCACTGGCGGATAATATCCATTGACTTTTAGTCACATAAATCCTTTGAGGACTAGCCTTTGCGAAAAAGTAGTAAGATAAGGCAGAGGTGATAAGGATGCAAAAAAAAAGGAGCCCACACTCAATACGATGTACAAATACATGTAGTATGGATAACAAAATACAGAAAGAAGATACTAACATACAAAATTGTATCTAGATTAAAAGAGCTACTGATGCAAGGTTGTTCAGCAAAAGGAATAACAATAATAAGAGGAAATATACAACCAGAACATGTGCATTTGTTGTTAAGTATTCCAACAATTAGAACATTGGTATAAGGAACAACCTAAGTTTTTATTATGACAATCAATGACTTTTTTAATTTCAATATAAGCATTAGGTCTATATTTATTTATCTGATCACCATATTTATTAAAGAATTCATCAGAGTAATCTTCTAAGATAGTAGAAATAAGGCCAGTAACTTTAGAAGAACTATAATTCTTATTAAGAGTTCCATCTTTATTAAACATATTCTCATTATAGTCACGTTCTAACATAAACTCTATAAATTCTTGTTCAGATATACAAGGCTTATCTATTTCAATTATATTATTATCTCTAAACATACTACATCACTATTATGATGATAGCATTAAATAACATAAAAAAAGGAATTCCGTCAGGAATTCTTATGAAAAATATTTATTTTTCATTTTTTTGTTGTTTATTGGGAATTTTTGGTATATTTTTTTCCTTTTTACGAATACTATTTTTAGGTGATAGCCATGGATTTTTTGTTTGTTCTTTTAAAAACTTTGTTTTTTTATTGGATTATTGTTTTAGTTTATCGTTTTATGGGGAAAAGAGAGGTAGGAGAATTAAGTATTGTTGATTTAATTGTCTCCATTTTAATTGCGGAATTGGCGGCTATGAATATTGAACAGATTGATAGCAGTATTTTTCTAAGTCTTCTTCCGATTGGAATACTCGTCTTTTTACAAATCTTTTTTGCTCGTATCTCTTTAAAGAATGGGAAAGTAAGAAATTTTATGGACGGAGAGCCTTCTGTGATTGTCAATCGGGGGATAGTCAATTTTAAAGAAATGATGAAACAGCGGTATAACTTAGATGATCTTTTAACCCAATTACGAGCACGGGAAGTGAAAAGTTTAGAAGAGGTGGATTATGCGATATTAGAAACGAGTGGAAAGCTTAGTGTTTTTTTAAAGCAACAAGGTAAAAGTGGTCCATATCCTTTAGCAATTATTTTGGATGGAGAGATACAAGAGGATACTTTAAAACAAATAAAAAGAAGTAAGAATTGGTTGCTTGATATGTTATCGTTTAAAGGGGTAGCTTTAGAAGAAGTGTTTTATGCTTTTTATCGAGATCATCAACTTTTTATTATAAAAAATAGTGACTGTATTTCTTAAACGACAAAATATTTCCTTTTTGTTTGATACTATCTTTTTGGTGATAGAATGAGGCCTTTTCTTTCTTATAAATTTCTTTTGGGAATCTTGAGTTTGTTGATTTTGATTTTTTTTCTTATTCCCGGAGATAAGGAGGAAGAAAATATGGAAGAAGAGCAAAGAGCTGTTTTTGTTTCTTATATTGAACTTTCTAAATATATTAAAGGAAAAGAAAAAGCTGAGGCTATGAATAATATTGATGATATGTTAGACAATATGAAAGAATATGGTTTTAATATGGTTTTGTTGCAGGTAAGAAGTTTTTCTGATGCGATTTATCCTTCCGATATTTATCCAAGTAGTAAAACAGTAGTTGCGAAAGAGGGGGATCCTCTTCCTTTTGATGTTTTAGAATATTTTGTGGAAGCGGCTCATAAAAGAAAGTTGGAATTACATGCTTGGATCAATCCTTATCGTATTCGTTTAAAAGATAAAAGTGAAATAACAGAAGAGAATCCGGCTTTTCTTTGGTTGGGTACGAATTTAGTAAAAGAAACAGAAAAAGGGATCTTTTATAATCCTGCCGAAGAAGAGGTAGAAGAATTGATATTAAAAGGAATCAAAGAAATTTTAGATAATTATGAAGTAGATGGGATTCATTTTGATGACTATTTTTATCCAGATGATAAGATTGATGAGCAGAACTATGAAGAAGCGAAAAGAAAAGATTCAACTCTTACCTTACAAAAATTTCGTTTAGGAGTGACAACGAAGTTTATTCGAAATACTTATCGTCTTGTAAAAAAAGAAGGGAAAAATTTATTATTTGGAATTAGTCCGGAAGGAAATATCGAGAATAATTATAGTCAAAATTATATTGATACGAGACTTTTCGCTAGTAAGAAGGGTTATGTGGATTATTTGATGCCACAGATCTATTTTGGTTTTGAAAATGAGACGAAGCCTTTTATTAATACAGTAAGAGAATGGAATGATCTCATTACGGAAGAGAGTGTTATGTTTCTACCAGCTCTTGCTTTTTATAAGACTGGAGAATTTGATCAATATGCGAAAAGTGGTCAAGAAGAATGGCTTTTATCAAGTGATATTATTATGAGAGAAGTTTTAACAAGTCGAGAATTATCTCATTATCGAGGGTTTGCTATTTTTCGTTATGATTCCTTATTTCAAGAGAATTTGTCAGAAACTTCTTTTCAAGAAAAAGAAAATTTAAAAAAGATTTTATAATTTAAAAAAAGCTGTTATAATGATGATAGTAGGGTGATTGAAATGAATCAAAAAGGTTTTACATTAATGGAATTATTAGCGACGATTGTTATATTATCGATTATTATGTTAATAGCGGTGCCAAATGTTATCAATACATTGGATAAAAATAAGCGAAGTACTTATGTGGAAGATGCAAAAAAGATGATTACACTAGCAGAGTATAAGTTTCGTAGTGATACTAGTATTCCAAAGCCTACGGCCACAAGTTGTGTGGCGATTCGGTTGGGTTCTCTTGATTTATCTGAATTAGAAGAAGGACCAGAGGGAGGTAGTTATGACCAAACAGATTCTTTTGTAGAAATTGCTTTGGTTGATAATGCTTATCAGTATTCGGTACAGTTAATTGAGAATTATGGTGAGAAAAAAAGAGGGTTTTCTTTGATTACACAAGATGACTTAAATGAAGAGAATGCTATCAATCAGGTAAAAAGTGATGATGAGCTTACAATTCGATCTATTTCTTGTCCATATGTCTATTGACAAAAAAAATAACGGCAGGAATTGACAAAGACTGACAAACTTGTTATTCTAATAACAGAGAGGATGAGGAGGAACTTATGAAAAAAATGAAAAAAAACAATAAAGGATTTACATTGATTGAATTGTTGGCAGTTATTGTTATTTTAGCTATCTTAATGACTTTAGCTGTTACTAGTATGTCAGGTTATATTCGTGATTCTAGAAAGAACACTTATATTTCAACTGCTAATCAATATCTAAATTCTATTCGTTACAGTATGTTAAATGGAAATTATACAGCTCCTGCTACGAACTCTTGTACTATTGTTAGTATGGGACTTGTACCAGTTGATGCTGGAAGTACGAAGAGTACTTATGGAAAAGATTATGATAACAATGCAAGTTATGTTTTAATCTATAACAATGCTGGAACTTATGAATATTATGTTCAAATGATTGATGCTGGTGGAAATGGATTTAGACTAGCAGAAGAACAAACTTTAGCGAAGGATCTTGTTCAAGAAGGTAGTTTAAGTGCTACTTCTGAGCCAGGAGTTAGTGATTTTTCAGTGCCTTCTACTGCACCTTCTGGAATCACTCCAACTTGTTCATCAGTTACTGCCGTTTATCCAGCTTCATAGGAAAGGTTGGAAATGGTAAGAAGAGTCCTTTGGGACTTTTTCTTTTGTTAAAAAATGGTTAAGGAGGAAAGAAAGATGTTACTTTTAGGTAGTCATGTCGGATATAAAAAAGATACTGGTTTAGTAGGAAGCGTAAAGGAGGCTTTATCTTATGGGGAAAATACGTTTATGTTTTATACAGGAGCTCCCCAAAATACGATAAGAAGTACTATTAATTTGAAGCAAGTAGAAGAGGCTTTTGCTTTGATGAAAGAGAAGGGAGTGGTTGCTGACAAAGTTATTGTTCATGCACCCTATATGATTAATTTAGCATCGTCGGATGAGGAGAAGTTTCATTTTTCTTGTCGCTTTTTGCAGGAAGAGTTAAAACGTGTAGAAGCTTGTCAGATGAAATATTTGGTCTTACATCCAGGTAGTCATGTTGGACAAGGAGTTGAGATAGGAACGCAACATATCATCGAAGGTTTAAATCAAATTTTAAAAGAAGATACTACTTCAGTTCAGATCTTATTAGAAACGATGGCTGGAAAGGGAAGTGAAATAGGTAAGACCTTTGAAGAATTAAAAGCGATTATAGAAGGAGTAGAAAAAAAAGAAAGGATAGGAGTCTGTCTTGATACTTGTCATATTCATGATGCCGGATATGATTTGGATCACTTTGATGCTGTTTTAAAAGAGTTTGATCAAGTGATTGGACTTTCTCGTCTTCTTTGTGTTCATGTTAATGATAGTAAAAATGAACGGGGAAGCCATAAAGATCGACATGAGAATATTGGGTTTGGTAAAATTGGTTTTGCGAATTTATTGAATGTTATTTATCATAAAAAATTAGAAAATATTCCTAAGATTCTAGAAACTCCTTATGTCGATCGCTTGTATCCTCCCTATCGAGAAGAAATTAGGATGATTAAAGAAAAAAAGTTTGATCCGGATCTTCTTCAGAAAATAAAAAATGTCTAATAATTTTAGGCATTTTCTTTTACTTCCGAATAGATTTCTTGATCAAAAGAGTGTTGTGTTTTTTCTTTTTCTAGTAATTCATTGGTTGTAATTAAAAAGTAATGATATTCTAATAGATTTTGTCCTGTGGTTGTAATAGGATCGTCCCAAGTTAAATCTAAGTGATACCAGCCATCATTAAGTTTTAGGGCATTCCAAACATGGTTTGCACTAGCAATTTTATAATTCTTGATCTTCAAGTCTTCCAAGAATAAAGCCATGGCATCCGTATAACCTCCGCATAAACTATAACCTTCTAAAAGAGGGCCAAAAGCGGTATCCGATTTATATTTTACAATATTATAATCACTTCGTTCCGAATCATATTCACTATGATTGATAATATAATCATGAGCCGCTCTTATTTTATCTACTTGGCTCATATTATCCGTCCATATTTCTTGTTCGACTTCATCTACTTTGGCATTAATGAGAGAAATATCACTATCAGAATAAGTCTTTTCAATGGTAAGCGTGATTTTACCATAATTGTCATAAGCTGTTTCTAAATGACGAAAACTATTATAAGGATGGACAAAATTATTAATGGTAGAAAGAGTTTCCTGATCGTTGGCTAGATTTTTTACTTCATCCATACATTCTTTATAAGAACTAGGACAATAAAAAGAAAAATTATCTACGCCACTATTTAAAACCGTATAGTAAATATTTAAAAGATCCTGTTTCGATTCGGGAGTAAAATCATCCGTTCTTTGAACATAGTTGAAATCATAATCTCTATAATATTCATTTTTCTTATCTAATGAAACTTTTTCCGGTTCTTTGATAATATAAGTACGATAAAGATTATAAAGAGGATCGCGATAGATGTAACATAAAACAAATAAGATTATAAAAATAAAAGTGATAATAAATTTTTTCATGTGCTCTCTCCTTTCTTCATTTTATCAGGTGTCCTTCTTGTTTGTAAATGAAAAAGAAAGGAAAATAAGATTCGAGTGTCAAGAGCTCTTTGGCTTTTATTAAGAACTTGAAAATGTTTTAGAAAAAGAAGAATAGTCTTTGTTTTTGGAAGAAAACCGTTGCGGTTTTTCTTTTCTTTTGCTAAAATATTGTTTGAGAATCAAGAAGGGAGAAAGAAAGGGAAAAGATATGAAAAAATTTGAGAAGGCACTTAAAAATCAGAATTATTATGAAAATTTTATTACTAGAAGCATTAAAAGTTCGAATGCCATCGAAGGCAATACCCTTTCTTATGCTGAAACTTATTCCATTGTATTTGTAGATGATTCCTTGCCTTTACAAAATGTCAAGCCACGAGAGTTATATGAAGCGATTAATTTAAAGTATGCTTTAACTTATTCCCTTGCACACTTAGATAAGTTTGATAATGAATTAATTCAACAGATTGGTATTATTATTAACAAAAATATTGCAGATATTTCAGGATATCGAAAATCTTTTGTTTTTATAAGAGGGGCAGATTTTGTTCCTCCGGAAGCGGCTTTCGTTCCATCACAAATGAGTGAAATCATTTATCAGTATGAAAATAGTGATTTGTCATTATTAGAAAAAGTAGCGAACTTTCATATTCAGTTTGAACATCTTCATCCTTTTGAAGATGGAAATGGTAGAACTGGAAGAGTCTTAATTAATCATCAGTTGTTAATGAATGATGGTATTCCTATTGTAATTCCAGAAGAAAGAAGAACAGAATATTTTGGTTATTTACAAAATTATGATGTTTCTGGTTTCGTAAAAATGATAAAAGAATTACAAGAAGTAGAATTGTCTAAAATGAAAGAATATGGTATTAATTTTTTTGATGAGAGAGATTAGAATGGGAAATACTTCCGTTGTTTTTGGAAGAAAACCGTTGCGGTTTTTCTTTTCTTTTGCTAAAATATTGTTTGAGAATCAAGAAGGGAGAAAGAAACTAACTGGGATCTTTGTTTCTTTTTTTTGATAGAAAAGGAAGTGTTTATATGGCAGCGAAGTATGATGATAGTTCGATTAAGATTTTAGAAGGGTTAGAGGCAGTTCGGAAAAGGCCTGGCATGTATATCGGATCAACGGATCGTAGAGGATTACATCATTTAGTGTGGGAAATTGTTGATAATTCCATTGATGAAGCAATTAACGGTTATGGAAAACATATTACCATTACCATTCATAAAGATAAAAGCATTAGTGTTGCCGATGAAGGTCGGGGGGTTCCTGTTGGTATGCATGCCTCTGGGAAGTCAACGCCGGAAGTTATTTATACTGTTTTACATGCTGGAGGTAAGTTTGAAGAGTCTGGTTATAAAGTATCGGGTGGGCTTCATGGTGTTGGAGGAAGTGTAGTTAATGCTTTATCAGAGTGGATGGAAGTCACGATCAAACGGGATAAGGGTGAATATTATATTCGCTTTGAACATGGGGGAAAAGTGGCAGTACCGTTAAAGAAAATAGGAACGACCAATAAAACTGGAACGACTGTACGCTTTTTACCAGATAAAGAAATATTTCCAAATACCAACTTTTCCTTTACGACGATTTGTGAGAGAATGCAAGAGTCAGCTTTTCTTTTAAAAGGTCTTACCATAGAAGTGATCGATGAAGAAGATGAAAGACATCAAGTTTATTGCTATGAAAAAGGATTAGAGGCTTTTGTTGATTGCTTAAATGATGGGAAAGTTCCTTTACATAATGTGATTGTCTTTGAAGGAATGAAAGATAAGATGGAAATTGATATTGCGATGCAGTATACTGATACTTATCAAGAAAATATTGTTTCGTTTGTAAATAATGTTAAAACTAGTGATGGAGGAAGTCATGAGGTTGGTTTTAAGACAGCGTTAACGAAAGTATTTAATGATTATGCGAAAACGAATGGATTTATTAAAGGAAAAGAGAAAGCTTTAGAAGGTAGTGATGTTCGGGAAGGATTGACAGCAGTTATTTCTTTAAAGATTCCGGAAGAATTATTACAATTTGAAGGGCAAACCAAAGGGAAATTGGGTACTCCGCAAGCCAGAACGGCGGTAGAGGCTTTGGTGACAGAAAAGCTACAATTCTTCTTGGAAGAAAATAAAGCAATTGCCACTGAGATCATCAATAAATCATTAAAGAGTAAAGTAGCAAGAGAAGCGGCCAGAAAGGCAAGAGAAGAAGCCCGGAAAGGGAAAAATAAAAATCCGAAAGAACGAGCTTTATCGGGAAAACTAGCGCCGGCGCAAAGTAAAGATAAAACCAAAAAAGAGCTCTTTTTGGTCGAAGGAGATTCGGCAGGTGGTTCGGCAAAACAAGGTCGGGATCGCAAGTATCAAGCCATTCTTCCGCTGCGTGGTAAAGTTTTAAATACCGAGAAAACCAAAGAAAGCGACATTCTAAAAAATGAAGAAATTAATACCATGATCTATACCATTGGTGCAGGGTATGGACAAAACTTTGATATTAACGATTGTGAATACAGTAAAGTCATTATTATGAGCGATGCCGATGAAGATGGAGGACATATTCAATGCTTACTTCTTACTTTCTTTTATCGCTATATGAGACCATTGATTGAAGATGGACGCCTTTATGTAGCACTTCCTCCTTTATTTAAAATTCAATGTGGCAAAGAAGTGGAATATGCTTATTCCATGGATGAAATGCGGGAAAAAATAAAGGGTAGAAAATGTGAAGTACAACGTTATAAAGGACTTGGTGAAATGAATGCCGATCAATTATGTGAAACAACGATGAAACCAGGAAGTCGAACCTTGATCCGGGTGAATATCGAAGATGCACAATTGGCCGAAAAACGGGTATCTGTCTTAATGGGAGATGATGTACCTCCAAGAAAAGAATGGATTGAAGAAAATGTTGAATTTTCTTTGGAAGATGATTATGAGATATAGGAGTGATTGCATATGAAATATAAGAATGGCAGTGAGTTTTTAAATAGTCTATATCAAGATATGCATATGGAAGATGTCATCATGCATACGGCTGATAAAGGTGATAGTCCTACGGAAAAAATAGAAAAGTATTTCGATAGATTAGAAAGAGTACATGATATAGCCAAAGAGACTCCTCATAAAATGGAAATATTAAAGAAATTTTATTATGATAAATATGTCATAAAAGAACTACCTGAAAGTTATATTCACTTACAGAAAAAAATTGCCAGAGAAAGAGGCTATGGGAATATTACAGTAACAGAGGAAATGAAAAAAGAAATGCTTTCAACGGTTCAAAAAGAGCAAGAGAAGTCTCTAGATATGTGGATAGACTATTTCACAAGTGATGATGCAATGTATCCTGTGTGGTTTAAACATTATGCTTTTAAAGGAATGCTCAAACTAAATAAATTTGATAAAGAAAAAGGGGAGTTTGGGAAAAGGAGCAAAACGACAACCGATGCTTTTATCGAATTAAATAGAGAAGTCTTGGCAAGAGTATATGATACTTTAGCAGAAGAAATAGGTACGAATGATGAGATAAGTGAAGAAGCAAAAAGAGCCTTAGAGAATGGGGAAAGTTTTAAGAAATTATATGAATATTATTTAACAAATACAAATCTTGTCAATAGAAATAGTGATACCGATGGGATCTGGATAAAATATGATCAAGGTAGTGATTATAAACCTTTATGGAAGTCTTTACAAGGAAAAAATACTGGTTGGTGTACTGCAGGAGAAGAGACGGCTAAAACACAACTTTCAAATGGGGACTTTTATGTATATTATACAAAAGACGATGATGGATTATATAAAGAACCTAGAATTGCGATTCGAATGGATGGTAAAAGTAAAATAGGGGAAGTCAGGGGAGTAGGAGAACATCAAAACTTAGAAGGATGTATGACATCGATTGCAGAAGAAAAATTAAAGGAATTTCCAGATAAAGATAAATACTTAAAGAGCGTTCATGATATGAAATTATTAACCGAAATTGATAATAAAGTAAATGATAATGTAGATCTAACGAGAGAAGAATTAATATTTTTATATGAAGTAGATAATAAAATAGAAGGATTTGGATATGATAGAGATCCTAGAATTCAAGAAATCCGTAATAAAAGAAATAATAAAAAAGATTTAGCATTTATATTTCATTGTAAAGAAGAAAATATAGGTACAAAACTGTCTGATTTCGAAAGAAATAATATAATATACTTTTATGGAGATTTAGAATATGTAGATGAGACACTAACAGATGATTTTAAAAATTTACAATGTATAATCGGCTCTGCTCGTTTTCCTAATTTAACCAGTGCGGAAGGCTTAAATAACTTGCAAAGGATAGAGCGCGAAGCTTCGTTTGTGAGATTAA
>ERZ1090866.828-NODE-831-length-10958-cov-7.803357_pt1 | contig 10958 bp, 10 predicted proteins | sample MGYA00478477_ERZ1090866 | MGnify/ENA primary metagenome ERZ1090866 (study PRJEB33644, sample SAMEA5815737) | chicken gut metagenome | biome: Chicken; feature: Gastrointestinal Tract; material: Caecum | place: Ireland | collected 2019-01-01 | study: A study of the... | reverse complement strand
TTCAGCGTATTTTTTCCCGTATTTCATCAATAACCTCCTGTGGTCCGAACGAGATTGCTCTCTCCCACTTACTCCTCGACGGTGACGCCCATGCTGCGCGCCGTACCCTTGATCATGCTGACTGCGCTTTCAAGGCTCGTGCAGTTGAGATCGGGCATCTTCATCTTCGCGATCTCCTCCACCTGCGCCTTGGTAAGCTTGCCGACTTTGACCTTGTTGGGCGTAGCCGATGCGGTCTCCAATCCAAGCGCCTTCTTAATGAGGACGGGCGCGGGGGGCGTTTTCAGAACGAACGTGAAGGAACGATCCTGATAGATCGTCATCACAACGGGGATGATAAGCCCTTCCTGACCTGCCGTCTTGGCGTTGAATTCCTTGGTAAAGCCGGGGATGTTGATCCCGTGGGGGCCGAGCGTCGAACCGACGGGGGGACCGGGCGTAGCTTTACCGGCGGGAAGTTGCAGTTTGACGACTGCGGTGATCTTCTTTGCCATAGTTACTTCCTCCGTAGTGGTACTTGCAAGGCGGCAGGAAAAGAATTTACCGCCTCTCCCACATTATATCGAAAAGCGCGATGCGCTTTGCCGAACGAATTTTATTCTTCCTCGCGGGGAACTTCCACCGCGTCGGGCGAGATCTTCTGCATCTGCACGTACTCGACTTCCACGTCCTGCTGACGCCCGAACATGACGATGCTCACTTTGGCGCGCTGCGTTTCGTCGTTGATCTCGCGGATCGTGCCGACGAACCCTTCCAGAGGGCCGTTGTCGATGGAGACGCGGTCGCCCACTTTGAAATCTGCGTCCACCACGAACTCTTCGAGGCGCATTTTGCGGATCTCATCCTCTTTCATGGGAATGGGTCTGCCCTGCGGGCCGCAGAAGCCCGTCACGCCGCGCGTGTTGGTCACGAGATACCAAAGCTGGTTGGAATACACCATCTTGATGAACACGTAGCAGGGCAGGAGCTTGCGCTCGACGACCTTCTTTTTGCCGTTCGCCTTCTCCTCGATGGTCTGCTCCGTGGGGATCTTGACGTCGACGATGCTGTCCTGTAAGTTGTTGTTTTCGATGAGGCGCAAAAGGTCTTCCTTCACAATGGCTTCGTAGCCGGAATATGTGTGAAGAATATACCACTTCGGCTCGGTGTCAACTGCTTTCGCCATATCCGCCTCCCCTTTTATGCACCGGCGTTCGTCATAAGGTCGAGCAATTCGGAAAGTCCGTAGTTGATGCCCGTAACGACAACGGTAAAGATAAGCACGATGACGAGCACGACGCCCGTTGCTTTGAGCGCTTTGCCAAAGGACGGCCATGTGACGCGTTTCAGCTCGGAGAACGTCTCCTTGATCTTGCGCCCCATGCGCACGAAGATATTCGGCTTCTTGTTCTTATCCGCCTTCTTGCGCTTGTCGGCTTGTTTTTTGGCGTCCGCGGGCTGCATATTGCTCTTTTTGGCAAGTTCTGCCGCCTGCGCCTCCGCCTGCTCTTTTTCGAGCTGTCTGTTCTTTTTCGACATGGCTTTTCCCCTATGCTATGCCCGCGGGCTTACTTCGACTCTTTGTGGACCGTGTGCTTTTTGCACGTGGGGCAGTATTTTTTCAGCTCGATGCGGTCGGGATCGTTGCGCTTATTCTTGAAGCTGTCGTAATTGCGGTTTTTGCACTCCGTGCACTCGAACGTTATTTTCATTCTCGTGGATTTGGTTGCCATCGTGAAAACTCCATACAAAAAAATTACACCCCGTCAGGTGCGTAAGCATAGTTTAGCACAACGGGGCGTAGGTGTCAATCGATTTTCAGAGAAATTTTCAGATTTTTCTTCCGATTTGCGTTCGCCTTTTATTTTGCAGACGCCGTTTTTTCCGATTTGTTCAGACAGACCGACCGCAAATATATAATTTTATAATACGGATATAATAATAAGAACGCGCCCTATCTTCCGCCGGAAACGATAAAGAGAGCGCGCCTCCGCGCGCTCTCTTTTGGTTCGAGGCATTTCTGTATCGGAAATTAATCCCAAGATATGGAAGGTCCGTTCACAGACAGCTTGTTGCCAACATATCCGGAATTCTCACAACCGAATCCGAGCAAGTACGTTTTATCTGTCAAACCTGTCAACGTAAAAGTACGTGTTCCGGTTACAGGCGTTTCAAGCTCGGTATCGCTTGCCTCATATTCCGTAATCGTTATCGTCAAAGTACCGTCTGCATTATACTCCGCAACAAGCTTCACCCGCCTTCCGGGACGCGCATTGGAATTCGCCGTACTGTGCTGCATATCGCCGCCCGAAGTGCAAGTCTCGCCCGTCTGAGGGACATTCCATGCTCCGTTCAATCCCTGATACGCACCGTCAGAATATCTGAAAATATATCTCCACTCGGTGGGATCGCTTGACAAACGTAGCGTGAACAACGACTGAGCCCACTCCAACGGACTGTAATCTGTATACTGGAATGTCAGGGTTGTCGTCATTCCCTTCATAATAAGAACGGATTCTGTATTGGCAGGATTAAGCCAATCAAACGTGCCGCCCGTTACTTCGGAACTTACAGTCGATAATTTTGCGCCGCACGTCTGGCAAACTCCGTCAACAAGGTCATTGTGCTCACAAACCTCACCGCACACACATTCACCCCTTACATACGTATGCGCCGTATGATGAGGATCGAGCTGACCGCACGCATAGCAGTGCAGCGTTCCGTCGTAGATGTGCTTCTGTCCGCCGAGACCGGTCTTTCCGTGGAGAGGATTGATCTCGCCGCAGATGGTGCAGTGGTCGTACGTATTGTCGAGTACTGTGCTGTAAACGTGCTCGTGATGAGGATCGACCATGCCGCAATCTCTTACCGTGCATACGCCGTTCTCATAAATGTGCGTATGATCGGGATTCAGAATGCCGCACGACGTACAACGGCTTTCCGCATTCCAAGTATGGTTATGAGGATAATCGCCGTTTTCCGCCAGATAGTTGTTGTAGCGGGTCACAACCTGTTCCGCAGTGAGCGCGCGGCTTTCGACGAGCATATCGGTCGTCGAGAGCGTGCCGCCGGCATACTTCGCGCCGTTCACATAGACGCCGCTTTCCTGCGCGCAGCGGAGGAAAAGCTCCGTAAACTGCGCAACCGTGAAGCCGCTCACCCTCGTCCGAGCAGCGTAATGATACAGAAGTTCGCCGTTCACGTAATACAACACGCCGTCCGTTTCTCTGTTTTCCCCGGGCTTTACGACGACCGTCACATAGGAGTTCGAGGAGAGAATCAACGTATCCCATGCGGCGCCCTCCGCCATCTCCGCGTTGGCTGCGGGCAGCATATTGTTGTCGCCGCCCGCCGCGGCATCCCAAAGCTCCTGATCGACGCTTGCCGGTTTCGTCGTTTTTACGTTTACCTGCAAGTTGGGCATCGTGATCTGAATATTGCCCGCCACCGTGGCAAGCACGACGTTATCCCAGTCGCTCGACGCGCTGTTCAGGAAGAAAGATACGGACATACCCGATTCAGCCAGCTTATCGCCGAGAAGCGTTTCGTCCACTTCCGTACCGTTATCGGGTACATTGTCGCCCGTTCCCCTCACGCTGACGCCCGTCGAATTAAGAACTGCGCCGCACGTTTTGCACGCAAACAGAACGTGACTGCCGTCAACAGCTTCCCATTCGTGCGTAGCGACGCTGACGTCGTACCAGAACGCCCCGTTTTCAGCCACTCTTGCCGTAACGCCGAATGCTTCGCATTCATGTCCGGCAACGCTCGTCTTTGCCGTTTCGGCAGGCGTGTATCCTTTAACTTCCGTCTTGGCAGGTTCGATGCCCGAAAGCTGGTTGTTTTCATCGAAGTTGATCTTTTGCGCCGTATACGTGACCTTGTAGAGGTGCGAAACGCCGTTTGCAACGACCTCGAAGTAGTAAACAGTCTGTGCGCCGTTTCCCGTTCCGAGCGTCACGCCGTAAGAACCCGCGTTGACGGCGCCCGTCACGAGCCAGCCGCGATCGTAATCTTTTGCATCGTTTGCAGTGCCGAGCACGCGGAGCGAACCCGTAAACGCTGCATTCTTTTCCGAAGCGGCATCCAGACAGCTCACTTCGCCGTCTGCCATCCCGAGCCCCGTCCCGACGTTCAGGTACGCATACATCGTCGCAGGGGTATTCGCGCCCGCATTCGTGTTGATGACGAAAGAAGGAACATCGACGGAACTGTCGACCACATTATCGCCCGAGCCGACAACCGCATAGTACACGGTCGCGCCCACTGCGTTCACCCAGACTCTGACGCCGTCGATATCCAGAATAAATCCGGAAGCGCCTTCTCTTTCGACGGGCGCGCCGTAGTACACCGTATCGGTGACCGTAACGCCGTTGTACGTCATGCGAAGCGCGGCATACCCGGGGTGCTGCTCGGAAAGGTTGGGAAGCGCGGGCACGTGGTACGTGACCGTGAGTTTCATGCCGTTTTCCAACGCCGACACAGAGCCGCTCATCGTAACGGTGGAGTTCCCCAAAGCGACGCCCGATGTATTCGCAAACGAATTTCCCGTCCAATTGAAGCCATTCGTTCCCGACATTCCCATCGACGCGGTTGCCGACCCGACGGCGAGAATAACCGCATTGCGGTTGGCGTTGAACGCGTCCACCGTAAGCCCGGGGATCGTATATTCGACCGTGACGTCTCCGCCGACGTTGACGGGAACCGAACCCTGAGCATCCACGCCGTCCGTGATGGCGGAGCTTACGCTCGGGATCGTGACGCCCGTGAGATCGACGCGGACAGGCGTCGTCTGCATTCCCGTAATGACGATGTTATTCTGCGCGACGATTTCCGCGTTGAGGAACACGAGCACGTCGACAAACGAACCGTCGTCTGCGCGGCGGACGGTGACGTTCGCCTGATTCGCGCTCGGCGTACCGAACTTCGCGCCGTCTTTCGCAAAGAGGCGGAACGCCATGAAGTGCGTGTACCCCTCCCCTGCGTCTGCATTGGCGGGAATCGCGTCGGGCACGCCGGTGGGCGCGACCGCTACGGTCGTGCCGTTTTCCGCGCTCGTTCCCGCGCCGTATACAAGCTCGCCGTAGGCAAGCATATTCTCGATCTGATTCTGATATGCGAAGCCGTTCAGCGTGATGCGCGAAGAAGCGACGTCCTCCACGCTGTTGGGCGCAATCTCGGAAAGGAAATTGGAATAACCGACGTTGAGATAGGAATATCTCGAGAGGCCGCCGACGCTGCTGCGCACGCGGAAGAACTGCCATGCGGAGGAGAGCGACGTATCAGCCGTGACTTCCGTCCAGCTCTCGGGCGCGATATCCGCCTGCGCGGCTTCCGCCGTCGTTGCGCTGCCGATATACGCCTGCAACGTGTAATCCGTCGTGAACTCGTACGCCTCGGGCGCGCTCTCGAACGCGATGCGGACGCTGAGCTCGTCAAGGTTGAGCGTTTCGCCCTCGACATAGGTGCGCTTCGCGGTGCTCGTAAGCTGCGCCGTAACGGAGGAGAGCAGGTCGCTCTGCACTGCGGAAATAGACGTGAACGTCATGTTGACGAACTCGCCGTGGAGCACGGTGTCGAACGTGTAGTCGCCCATCGAATCGGGCACGCGGATATAGGAAACGAGGCTCGTTCCCGTCGTATCGTTGCGGTTGGTGACGACGATGACGTTATCCTCGCGGAACTGCCATGTGAAGGTGACGTCCTGTGCCTCCGCGTAGTCCTCCTTATACAGCTGCGTACCCGAGGAGTAGACGTACCATGCGGGCCAGTCTTCCGCCGCCGTCGAAGTCGGGACGGTCCCCGCCTGATAGTTCGCGGGCGCGGTCGATCCGCCCGTGACCGAGCTGTAATTGTACGTCTCCCCGGAGCCGCCCGCAAAGCCCGCCAGAAGGCGGTTGGGGTCGCCGATACCGTTCAGCAGCACCCAGCCGTCGTTACGGACAAGCACGGACGCGCCCGACGCATATTCGCCCGTCGAATAGGGAGAGCCGACGGTAGCGGGATCGAACTCGCGCATCGCAATACCGAGAATGGGATAGTACCACGAATCCTCGCCCGTGCCGACGGACTGCGCCGTACCCGTGACGGAGAGCGTCATGCCCTTTCTCAGTTTGCCGACGGAATAGGTGCCGACCTCGGCGTTTCCGCCCGTCGAGCCCGCAACCGTACCGAACGGCTTGACGAGCCCGTCGGGATCCTGCGTGCTGTCCGACGTGTAGCCGCCGTGGAACGCGCCGTAATTGACCGTTACGGGCGTTGCGAACGTCGTGTTGGACTCCACCTTGCCGCAATGCGTGCAGCGCGCGACGCCCGTCGCGGGATCGGGATCACCGAACTGGTGCTCGATCGTGACGGTCAGCGTCGTTGTAAGCGCGTTGGCATTGTTCTCCTTGGGCGTAACGGTCACGCTGTACGACCCGACTTCGCCCCATACGACCGAACTCGTATCGTACTCGCAGTCCGCCCCCGAAATAATGTTGCGCATCAGAGACCCGTCGGCATAGACCCGCAGTCTCGTCTCCGCAACTCTCTCGTTGAATGCCTCCAAAGCGCTCTCTTCTTCCGACGTCTCGGCGTCCGTAAGCGTGATGGAAGCGTCGCCGCTGTACCGGATGCGTTCGATCGTGTATTCGTCTGCATTGGAACACGCGGTCAGACCCAGCGCCAGCGTCATTGAAAAGGCTAAAATCAAACCGAATTTTAACTTTTTCATGTCTTCTTCCGTCCTCCCCCTTAAATTTTAAACATAGTTTTCCACAATGGATATGCTGATATGACAATTCTACACCAATTTTTTTTCAATGTCAATATATTTTGGGAAAAAATCACAGACGCTTTTCATGCTGCTATCATTTTTTGCCCCCGTTTTATGCGCGTATTTTTCATGAAAAAAGGAAAAACGCCGCGAAACGCGGCGCTTATCCCCGAATCAGCCGACGGGCTGCAAATGTTTGAGCGAAACGTCGAGAATGGGCGAACTGTGCGTGAGCGCGCCCGACGAAATGTAGTCCACGCCGAGCGCGACGTACTTTTGCACGTTCTCGCGCGTGACGTTGCCCGAGATCTCCGTTTTGGCGCGCCCCTTGGCGAGGCGCACCGCCTCTTCGAGCGCTTCCCCGCGCATATTGTCGAGCATGACGATGTCCGCGCCCGCGTCGAGCGCCTCCCTGAGCTGCTCGACCGTCTCCACTTCGATCTCGATTTTGCGGACGAAGGGCGCGTATTCGCGCGCACGGGCGATCGCCTGCGCGACGCCGCCCGCCGCCCCGATGTGATTATCCTTTAAAAGCACCCCGTCCGAGAGGTTGAAGCGGTGATTGCTCCCGCCGCCCACGGCGACCGCATATTTTTCCAGACTTCTGAGAAGGGGCGTCGTCTTGCGCGTATCGAGCAGGACGGTGTCCGTCCCCTTTAAAAGATCCGCCGTCTGGCGGGTGTAGGTGGCGATCCCGCTCATGCGCTGCAAGAAATTGAGCGCTGTGCGCTCGCCCGAGAGAACGGCGCGCATATCCCCCGTGACTTCGGCGAGCAGATCGCCCGCTTTTACGGATGCGCCCTCCCCGACGTGAAAGACGATCTCTGCGCTCTCGTCGAGCAGTTCAAACGTGCGGGCGAACACGGGAAGCCCCGCCACGACCCCGTCCGCCTTGGCGATGAGGTCGGCATGACCGCGCGCCCCCTCGGGTACGACGGCGTTCGCGGAGACGTCCTCCCACGGAATATCTTCGCGCAGGGCGGCGAGGATCAGCTCGTCCCAATGCAGTTTTTGCGTTACTTTACTTGCTTTCACGATGGATCTCCTTCCGCACGCGCGCTTTCCGCGCCCGTTCCATGGTATGAATATCGTAAGCGGCGGGATCGAAGTTCGCTTCGCCCGAAGCCGCGCCCGTCTGCACGATGTCTCCCGCGGCGCGCCCCGCAAAGATGAGCGCTTCGAGAAGGGAGTTGGACGCCAGACGGTTTCTGCCGTGCACGCCGTTGCAGCACGTTTCGCCCACGGCGTAGAGGTGGGGCATCGTCGTTCTGCCCGAAAGGCTGGAACGGATCCCGCCCATGAAGTAATGCTGCGCGGGAACGACGGGGATCGGCTCGGAAAAGACGTCGTACCCCTCTTCGCGGCAGCGTTCCACGATGCTCGGGAAGTGGCTTTTCAGCGTCTCTGCGCCCCCCTCGACGGTGCGCAGGTCGAGGCGGACGTATTCGCTCCCCTCTTTGCGCATCTCTTCGCGGATCGCCGCCGTGACGACGTCGCGCGGGAGAAGCTCGTCCACAAACCGATGTCCGTCGCGGTTGATGAGGTGCGCACCCTCGCCGCGGACGGATTCGGAGATGAGAAACCGCCGCCCGTGTCCTTTGGTATAGAGCGTGGTCGGGTGGAACTGCACGTAATCGGCGTGATCGACGGCGATCTCGTGTTCGAGGCATACCCCCACGCCGTCGCCCGTCAGAATGCGGTAATTGGTGGAGTGCGGGAAGAGTCCGCCCACGCCGCCCGTCGCGAGCACGGTATTGCCCGCCTGCACGGCGTACAGCCGCCCCGTGGAATTTTCCGCAAGCGCCGCGCCGAGGCAGACGTCCCCTTCTTCGGAGAAGAGCAGGTCCACCATCGTCGTATGCGGGCGAAGCTCGATGTTCTTCCGCTTCTGCGCCGCCGTTAAAAGGTGCGAGGTGATCTCCTTGCCCGTACAGTCGGCGTGGAAGAGAATGCGCGGACGGGAGTGCGCGCCTTCCCGCGTGAATTTGAGTTCGCCCTTTTCGTCGCGCGCGAAGCGCACGCCGCAGGCGATGAGTTCCTCGATGGTCTGGCGGGAATTCTCGATCATGCAGCGCACGGTAAAGGGATTGTTCTCGTAATGCCCCGCGCGCATGGTATCTTCAAAATATCCCTGAAAATCGCCCTTGTCGCGCAGGACGCAGATCCCGCCCTGTGCGAGGAAGGAGTCGCTCTCTTTCAGCCCGCCCTTGCATACGACGAGCACGCGCATCTCCTCGGGCAGATGCAGCGCGCAGTTCAGCCCTGCGACGCCCGCGCCCACGATGAGCGCATCATACCGTTCCATACTCATGCACCAAGCTCCAACATTCTGTTGAGCGCAACCGCCGCCTTTGCCGCAACGTCTGCGGGGACTTCGACGGGCGTTCCCTCGCCGCGGAAGACGCGTTCGAGCGCCTCGGGCGTGATTTTCTTCATATCCTCGCACAGGAAATCCCCGCGCGTGACGTAAAACTTCTTTTCGGGGCAGCGGCGGCGCAGTTCGTACAGCGTGCCCGCCTCCGTGCCGACGAGAAACTCCTTAGCGTCGCTTCTTTCCGCATAGGAGATGATCCCCGCCGTGGAACCGATATACGCCGCGAGCGAACGGACCTCCTCGGGGCATTCGGGATGCACGAGCAGGAGCGCGTCCGGGTGCGCCGCCTGCGCGGCGCGCACTTCCGCAGCCGTAGTCGCGTTGTGAATGGGGCAGCACCCCCAGCCAAGATAGAACTTCTTTTCGGGGAGCTGCGCGGCGACGTACGCGCCGAGATTTTTATCGGGGATAAAGTAGATATTCTTCTCTTTGAGGCGGGAGACGACCTTCACCGCGTTGGAGCTCGTGACGATGACGTCGGAGAGCGCTTTGAGCCGCGCCGAAGAGTTGACGTATGTAACGACGGCGAGGTCGGGAACGGAGGCGCGCATCTTTTCGATCTCTTCCTCCGAAGCCATGTCCGCCATGGCGCAGTGCGCGTCGGGCGCGGGAAGATAGACTTCCTTCTCGGGGCAGAGGATCTTCGCGCTCTCCCCCATGAAGGAAACGCCGCAGAATACGATGACTTTTTTCTCGCTCTCCTTCGCCTTGCGCGCCAGCGCGAAGCTGTCGCCGACGAAGTCCGCTGCCGCCTGCACGGCGTCGGGGGCGTAATAATGGGCGAGGACGAGCGCGTCCTCGCGGCGGATGGGTTTTCTCATGGCGTCACCTCGCCTTTCTTCCGTACGGAAAATGTAAAATATGGGTTATAGTATATAACGAAACGGCGGGAATGTCAAGTCCGCGCAGGAATTATCCGCGCAAAAGGCGCAGGTATTCGGCAAGTTCTTCGATGTCCGCGCCCACCTGAAAAGCGAAGTACGCCCCCAGAAGGCGCAGGGCGCGCACGACGCCGTCCGCCGTGACTTCTCCGCCCTCCGTCAGGGCGCGCACGGTGCGGTAGGTGCTCTCGCTCGCGGGAACGCCCTCCTCCGAACAGCCCTCGCAAAGGAACGTTCCGCCCGAAAAATCGAAGCGCATTCTGCCCGACGGAATTCTGCCGCACACGGGGCATTCCTCCGCCGAAACGGGATATCCCGCGAACGCGAGCGCCGCGGCGAGGAAGCGGACGAGCGCGAGCGGCTCGTCCTGCGCGATCTCTTCGAGCGCGGTGACCGCCGCGACGAGCAGCTCCCCGCTCTCCATGCCTTCGAGCGCGATCTTGTCGCACGCGGAGAGCACGACCGCACCCGCATAGTAGCGGGTCACGTCCTCGCGCAGGGCGTAGAATCCGTCGTGCAGCGCGGCGGACGTCACCGTGTTGCGCCCCCCGCGGGAGGCGAGCACGTATTCCGCAAAACAAAAGGGCTGGGCGGCGAATTTCAGCTTCGCCCCCGCCCTGCGCACGCCTTTGAGCGCCGCGCCGATCTTGCCGCGCTCCGCCGTGAGGAGCGTGACCATTTTATCGTACTCGCCGTAATCGGTCGCGCGCAGTACGAGCGCGTCTGCCTTGCTCTCCATGCCGCCCCTCCCGCGGTCACTTCTTCAACTGTTTATACAGCATATAATAGGTGAAGTTGCCCGTCTTTTCAAACAGCTCCCAAGCAAGTTCGGAGGCGTCCTTTCCGTCCTTTCCCTCTTTTTCCCGCATAGTTCCCTCCCGATCCTGTAAGGAAAAAATTACTCCCTTACGGTATACTGTAAGGGAAAAATACGAACCACGCCTTTGGCGGAATCTTTTCGGCATCT
>ERZ1090866.827-NODE-830-length-10959-cov-7.403063_pt1 | contig 10959 bp, 5 predicted proteins | sample MGYA00478477_ERZ1090866 | MGnify/ENA primary metagenome ERZ1090866 (study PRJEB33644, sample SAMEA5815737) | chicken gut metagenome | biome: Chicken; feature: Gastrointestinal Tract; material: Caecum | place: Ireland | collected 2019-01-01 | study: A study of the... | reverse complement strand
GTATATAACATTTGCTATAAATAGTCAATATAATTTATTAAATTTCGCATCATTTTTGCCCAAACGATCATAATTTGATTACGAAACAGAAATAAAAACAACCAAAACTTTTATTTTTCCTGAAGTCTTTTTGTATTATCAGGATAAACATCATTCCTAAAACTTTTCTTGCTCTGGTATTAAAATCGTTCGTAATACTCGTCCAACTTTTTATCGCAGATGGCGAGTATTTGGGCTATATCTTGGGGTGTAAGCTTTTTCCAGACGGTGGAATCAACTTCAACTACGCCCAGCGTTTTGGTGTGGCGCATCATATTCATGTCCTCAAACCTCTTGAACGGATTAGCAAGAATATTGCGCTCAGCTTGCTTATCGGTATAGCCGCCTTTCGCAAAGATACTATTGGACTTTTCAACTATAAGCCCAGTCACACGACGGCCTTCATAATAATTTTTAAAGTAGGAGACAATATCTTCTATCTTTATGCGTCCATTTTTATCGGCATGGGCAAAGATAGCTTTCAAAAGGACAGGCTTATAGGAATAACTCATATCCATTTCTTCAACCATCTTCATAAAGAGGTCTTTGCGGTTTTTATCGTCAATCAACTGCCAGCCAAATTGCTCGGCATACATTTCGACTGTTTCCTCCTTAAAATATTTGAAAACCCTGTGCTCACTCATAGGGACAACGAGGTCGGGGACAATTTTGCCATCGCGCACATATTTTTCAATCGTTTCAGACTGAACATCGACGCGGCGCACAAACTCCATCTGGCTTATCATGCCCGCAGCTTCCTCCTGCCAGTTGAAAATATCAACCACCTCATAGTCGGTTGCATCAACAGGGTAATCTACGACTGCGTCCGGACGTTCACCTTTTCCATAGAGAGCTTCTTCAGCTTGCCGTTGTCCCTTTTTACCAAGAACCAATCCGCCGGGGCGGTAATCTTTTAGCCTGAATAATCTGTGCATAGAATAGGGCGCATTATATTGGCTTGCGTTATCTACAAAGTCGAACACCATAAGATAGGGTTTGCCATCAGACAAGCGCATTCCGCGGCCGAGCTGCTGCATATACAATACCTTCGACATTGTAGGGCGAGCCATAAACAGCACTTCCGTTTGCGGACAATCCCACCCCTCATTTAACAGGTCGCATGCACACAGCACCTTGACTTTACCATCGGCAAATTTAGTCAGCCACTCATTGCGTTCGGAAGTTTTCATTGCCCCAGAAACAGCCACAGCTTCAACTCCCGCTTCCTTGAATAGTGCGGCTATCTGTTCTGCATGTTTGATAGAGGCGCAGAATACAACCGTGCGCTTATCTTTTACGTAGTTAAGCCATGTATCGACGATAAGTTTGTTGCGCTCGGTGACGCAGATTTTTACATCAAGGTCGCGTATATTGTACTGCACGCTATTGAAGCGCACCTTTGTCATATCTATGTTCGTGTGAATACGGATACAACGAACGTCCGTGAGTGCACCTATTTCTACCGCCGTCTGAATATCAAGGCGATGTGCCGTATTCTTAAAAATATCAAGTATATTTATATCGTCGGCACGTTCTGGCGTGGCTGTAAGTCCGAGAATAAATTTGGGTTTGAAATAACTAAGAATTTTCTGGTATGTTTCAGCCGCAGCGTGGTGGGCTTCGTCGATAATTATGTAATCAAATTCGTCCTCGGCGAAGTCGTCAAGATTCAGCGCAATACTCTGTACACTGCCACATATTACCTGACTATTTACTTCTTTTATACTGTCGGCATACTTGCCTACGCTAGCCTCGCTCCACAGATGTTTAAACGTATCATACGCCTGATTTACAAGCTCCATCGTGTGGGCAACAAATAGAGTTTTACCGCCTACACTTTTGGCGTCAAGAACAGCCGTGACCGTTTTCCCCGTACCTGTTGCCTGATACAAAAGAGCGATAGTTTCGTGCTTTTCGCGCATGGCTTTGAGGTTTTCAAGCGCCTGCTGTTGGTATTCGCGCAACTGAAGGTTGTCGCCGTTAATGGCTTGTCCGCGCTGAGTGGGGAGATAATCGTCTATCTCTTTAAACTTTGCACGGTCTCCCAAGAAGAGCCTGAGTTCATCTTTTACTGTGTCCGGCTGTTTTTGGAGCTGGCGAACCGTCCAACGATAGACATCCCAGCCGAGGTAAGTCATACTATTTTGCTTTAAAAGGTCATCGGTAAACTTATCCTTGGAAACAAGATGGGGATTGTGCGAAGCCTCGTCGTCTATTTCTATGGCAATCTTTTTGTTGCCGCTCTCACATAGGAAATCGGCATATCGGGCGTTTTGATAAATGTCATAAAAAGGATATTGAGAATAAAGCAGCCCGGCTTTCTCCGCACCGAAAGTTTCGCTGAATAGCTCGATGAATAAATTTTCCGCAGCGCTGCCCGACAGCGACTTATAATCTGACATAATTTACTCTTCCGTTACAGATTTTAATAATATCTTTTTATCGAAGGCTCCACGTTTATCTGCCTTATTTTGGCGTATTTCTTCAAGTTGCTCTTTGGTATAGCCGTGCCCCTTCGCCGCAGCGTATATGACTTCTAATAAATCTGCAAGCTCCTCGGCGTTATGACTTTCGTAATACTCGTTCAACTCTTCTGTAAGCTTTTTATCAAGCATTTCAAGATAAGTCTTGTCATCAAGAACTTCTATCTCACACGTCTTTCCACTATCTTCAATAATTTTAGGAATTTTGTCCCTGACGAGTTTGTTGTATATAATAGTTTTCATCCTTACTACCCAATCAGCTTATTTGTCTTTTTAATGAATTTTGCGGGAATAGGGGCGCGGAGCTGCCAGACTATGCTCATAGGCTTGCTGCCTTCGTGCGATTTGTAGTCAGCTAAGCCCAAGAAAGTAAAGGGCGCCGTACCTGCAATATCCGATTCATATTCACGGACAAACAGTAAAACTTTACTACCCGTCTGCGCATGGTGAATATACCTCTGCCCCGTGGGAGATGTATCGCTTGTGGTGCTCTGGCTCTGCCAATGGAACAACCACTCATTTATTGAATAGTCGTTGTACATTGTTGTGGGCGAATAATCCTTTTCAGACTTATTGAGTGTATTTATGAACACGTCGAGCTTCTTTTCTGGCAGCCACTTTACGCCTTGGCGAACTACGGATGGCTTTAAATAGTCGAGCGCAACAAAAATCTGGTCGCGTGTATAATTACAATGCAAGTCGAGCGGGCAATCGAAGCCTAAGTCCACGGGCTCGTCCACAAAGTCGATATTATCAAAATTATACTGCATCAGCTCAAGCATTTCACTGAACATTACAGGGCTATTTTTGAGTGAAGCCAACTTTTCGATCGTGCGAGAAATGTTATCTTCGCTATCGGTATTGGGCCAGATGGTGAACTCGAACATGCGCAGCATTCGCTTTTGGCAATCGCCAAAATCTGTCGCCGTCCTTGTCTCAATAGAAGGAAGCGTATTCAATAAAAATTTAAGCCAGCGACGAGAGTTTATTGCACAAATTCTTGCAAGCGCCTTTGTAATTATTTCCTCGCCGTCCTCAGTAAAATTATCCCTGATGCATGCCCTTGCGCTAAGGCGCGAAAATGAGTTTTCGTGGGCATATATGGTCCGAATATCAAGATGATTATACTCTACAAAATTAGCGAGATTTATGGGGAGTCCACTCGTTTCTTCAAAGCTGGACACCTTAGAGATGAGTCCTGCCGTAGCGCCGAACGAAGCCTTTATGTTGTTTAAAATATACTCTTTTGCCAATTTTTCAAGCTGAATATAGCAACCCTTTGGCGCTGAAACAAAACCATTGTTGAGCTCGCTTATCACTCCGCGGGAGGTATTATCTAAAAGTGCGGCAAACTTGCTTTCGAAGTTATAATTTTTATTGGCTTGACCAATAAAGTCGAGCACGGTTAAACAATCTTTACCCTCGCAGAGGCGCAAACCACGGCCGAGCTGCTGCAAAAATATTGTGAGCGATTCGGTGGGGCGCAGGAACAATACAGTATTGACTTCGGGTATATCCACGCCCTCGTTGTATATGTCTACAACGAAAATAAACCGCACATATCCCTCAACTAATCGCTTTTTTGCGCCGTTTCTCTCCTCGTCCGAGGTCTCGCTGACGAGGTACATTGAAGGAATATTTTTAGAATTGAAGTAGTCGCTCATAAACTTAGCGTGTTCTTTAGAGACGCAGAATCCGAGCCCCTTTACCTCGTTTATGTCGGTTACATACTTAAATATCGACTGGATAATGAGATTGGCTCGCCTGCAAGCGACGGCCTGGTTAATTGTATAAACGTTAGAGAGCTCCTTACGGTTATAACCGCCGCGCTCCCATTTTAAATCGCTCAAATCGACCTCGTCAGTCACTCCAAAATATTGGAACGGGCAGAGCAATTTTCTGTCTATGGCTTCGGGCAAGCGAATTTCAGCCGTAATACGGTTGTTGAAGTACTCCAAAATACTCTTGCCGTCCATGCGCTCAGGCGTAGCAGTCAAACCCAAAAGAACCTTGGGCTTGTAGTAAGTTAAAAGCTCCTGATATGAATGAGCGGCAGCATGGTGGAACTCGTCCACTATTATGTAGTCGTAAAAATCTGGCGTGGTTACGTTCGTCAGTGCACGTGAATTGAATGTCTGAATAGACACAAACAGATTGTTGAGCGAAGCGGGCTTTTCGTTCCCCACAAACAGGTCACCGAAGTTGTTGTCCTTTAAAATGCCACGGAAGGTAGCTATGCTCTGCTTTAAAATTTCCTCACGATGAGCAACGAACAAAAGGTTTGCAGGGCGGTCAAGTTCTTTACAAAAATTTTTATAATCAAAGGCAGATATGACCGTTTTACCTGTGCCCGTAGCTGCAACAATAAGGTTTTTAAAGTTGCCGCGTATTTGGCGTTCAGCTTGAATTTTATCTAAAATTTCCTGCTGATAAGGGTAGGGCGTTACATCGAAAAAGTAGGCCGCGTCGGGGCCATTATCCACGCCGCGTTCACGAATGATTGCGTCGCGCAATTTATCGTGCTGTTCGGAAGTGTAAAGCTCAAACTCGTCGGAGTTCCAATAGCTCTCAAATGTTGCACAAATTTTCTTTATCGTATCGGGCAGATCTTGCGCAGTGGCCTTTACGTTCCACTCGCAACCGCTCGTCATCGCCGCGTTCGAAAGATTAGAGGAGCCCACATAAGCCGTAGTAAAGCCCGTATTGCGATAGAAAATATACGTCTTTGCGTGAAGGCGGGTTCGCTTAGTGTCGTAAGAAACTTTAATTTCCGTATTTGGCAATTGGCTGAGCATTTCAATGGACTTAATGTCCGTCGCACCCATATATGACGTGGTCAATATGCGCAATTTGCCGCCGTTGGCTGTGAATGTTTTTAAATCTTCATAGATGATGCGCAGACCGCTCCACTTAATAAAGGACACCAAAAAATCGATTCTATCGCAGGAGGCAATTTCCTTCTTTAGTTCTGTGCCCATCTGCGGCTCATGGACGGCGCCAGTGAAGAGCGAGCTTTGCGCAATTGACGTTACCGGGCGCACAATTTCAGCCCTTTCATTTATACCGTATATGCTGTTGGTCTTATCAAGTAAAGCCAAAAGCTGTTCGGCCCTTTTGTCAACCGAAAGGCTGTCGAAATCGCTCTCGCGTGTTTCGGTTTTAATAGTCGATACTATTTTGTTTGCCAATTCAATTTGTGACTGTATGTCGCCACCGTTATCGACGATATTGTCGAGGCCTCTTTCCACAACTTGTGTTATGTACTTAGAAAGTATCTTGGCGGCCTCCGCCTTGTCGATGGGCGCACTCTTTATGAGCTTGTCCTGGGAGCCATCCAGCTCCTCGCCGAGACCTTTATTTATAACCTCTTCATACAGTCCATTTTTAAGCATTTTTATTTTTCCTCTGAAGAATACTCTCTTTTCATCAAAATAAATTCGTTAAGATATTTGAAAGGGTATGGAATAACGGTGAATGATTTATACTTTACAAATGTTGCACTCATCAAGCCCAAAATATCTTCTATAATATTTCTACCGGCAATTATTTCTACTTTATAAAGTAATGGAGCGTGCGGTATACTGGTGTACATTCCGCTCCCTTTGATGCCTACGTTATAAAAGGATTGATTATCTTTTAACTTAAAAAGATTTATGTCGACTACACCAGAGAGGTATTTTTCTCTTGATTGCTTGCTGCGGCTAATTGTTTCTAAGGTAAACAGTTCTGATGACGGGAGTATATATCTATTTGTTTTTGTAATTAAAATTATATCCTTGCCGTTTGATACAACATACTTTTCTTGATTATCATCAAATAAAATATTTGCGCAATCATCCAGAATATCGCTATTAAACGAATCAAAATTATTTTGTTTCGTCAAAAATTCAAACATACCATCTGGATGGACTGTTAAAAAGTAGACTCTATTGTCACACGCCCTGCCAAATATCCAATCTGAAGCAAAGTTAAAGCTTTCCCAATCATCAAGAGATATATGTTTTGTATTGATTATATCGTGCTTGATAACTACTTCCTTTATAATTGTATCAATAATGGCCGTTTTTTCTTCTATTATTTTATAGGCGCTATCCTCAATAGAAACACACTGAATAATTGATTTTCTATCGAATGATTTATACGGATCCGCATAATCATTATCCAGGTAATAATCCTCGTTGTGAATGAGCGCTATATTGCATTCATCGGCAGATATATGGGAACTAATATGATAATTAGAATTTCTACCTTCTACAATTCTATTTACCATATCGTCAAAATCGTTTGAAAACTCTGCGCCTTTTACAAAATTTACAAAATTCAACTTATAGTTCTTAAATTGACTTAATGCTTTATCCATAAAGTGTTCATCTCTGAAATGGCCAATAGATTTTGCAATCTCAATTTCGTCAAATTTAAAAGAAAAATATTGTCCATACTTTTGGCTCATAATCGCCAAAACGTCGTAAATATAGTACATTTTATTATTCTTTAAACTTTTAGGCGCAAATTCGAAATAAGGAAAAACGGATTTTTTATTAAACGAAGTGCGTTTTATATAAACTTCCTGTCCATAATCATCTGAAGCAACACGTTTTAACGCGCAATTTTTGTTTGAAAATATATATTTCGGATAATCTTTGAACTTCTTAACATTTTTAAAATTTGATAATAATGAAAATGTCACAGCTTCGGCAACAATATTCATTTCACTATCGACATTAATCCCTAAAGCTGTAAATGTTTTCTTGTTTTTAGCCATCCAATCAGGTCTGCAGATATATAATTTGCCGGTGATATTGTTGAATGAAAGCTCCTGATTTTCGTAATTATTCAATGCGAACAAAAACAGTCTAAATAATATATACGTCTTGAGCCGCGAAGCCTGTAAAGTATTAACCATCAACTTATCATCATCTATCATCTTTACAAGCCGCATTCTGCTTACCGTCGACTTCCGAAACATGACATACAATGTTGTATGATCGTCAAATACCACGCTTTCAGCTTTAAATTCACAATTTGGCTTATCCAATATATAAGCCCCACGTGGAATATACTTATCGGTCGTAGCTATTTCATAAAAATCGAAATCCCTATCAACCAAATCATAGTCATATTCAACGACGAGTTTATTCGTTATAGCCATTAATAGCACTCCAAATTTTATCTAATAATCTTTTCTTGTTATGATCTTTAAGCCTGTAGCCTTGATTTTTATTTGTTATATCGACTAATGTAGATACTTCAACTATTCCACCGCCTGATTCATGTACTTGAAATTCGTTTGCAAAAATATTGATTATAAATGCCTTTTTACCACCTATCCTTTCAAGCTTATTATAGGATTTTTCAATGTATTTAGCGGCAGATTCTCGGTCATCATCTGACCAATTTTTAAAATCTACATAGACATCTTTATTAGCTTTAAGACAAAAATCAAACTTCTCATATTTACTTAAATCACAAATATTTTCGAGCTCTATACCGTATTGTCTTAAAATTGCTTTTCCTGCAGCTTCACCCAATGCACCTTTATAGATATTTTGATAGATGACAGGAAGTATTATCGCTTCATCCTTTTTAAATTCAAGAGCATAATCGTGTTCCAAAAAGTACGCTTTGACTTCAGGGATTTTAGCCAATAATCCTAAGCGGGAATTATATGCGTCTATTAAAAAAGCATTATTTATTTTCTTCCCATAATCATATAATATCTGATTCAAAACATCATTTTTATTGAAGTAATAGCTATTGATTTTTTCACCATCTTTAGCATATAGATACATGTCACGCAATGAAGAAATTCCCGTTTCTATAATCAGGTCTTTTAATTTGTCCTTTGAAATAGTTGGGTATTTCAAAACAATATCGCGAACTGTCTCCCATAACACTTTATCCCTTTCTTTCCAAATATCTTTGTTTTCACTCAAAAGGCTATTAATACGCACTTCAACATTTCTATTTCTATTTGCAGCTTTTGTTAGGTTTATATAATTATCTTGACCAACGGGCTCCTTTTTACTGAGTTTAACTACTTCTTTAAATTCTGGATTGAGTAATCTTCCGTCTTCCTGAGCAACAGAAAAATCTATTGATTGAAGAATATCGTCGTCGACGAAAATATTGATAGATGAATTTTTATTGCTTGTTCTACATATTCTACCAATAGCTTGAATAAGCACTTTAACTTTATGATTATTGACACTTGTAGTGTTATAAGGTTTATTGTCAAAAAATATATCATCCGATTTTGTGCTTTTATACGGCGCCATATATTTAGAAAATGCGCTTCTAATTGTTTGGTCAGCCACTATCCCCGCAATCTCACCAGTAGCCTGCAATGATTCTATCTGATAAATATATTTTAGCAGAGATTTTTCATCGACGAACTCACGACAGTTTACTAGTATATTCCTGGGTTCTTCAACATAAATCGAGTCAATATCTTTTAGGTCACTGTCATCTTCATATTGAAGATTTTGTCCCGTTCCTGCTGTATTATAGCTTGTAAATACAACTATCTTACTACCGGTATTTACATCAGCTAAATATTTTGCTTTTTGTTCAGCAAAATCCGCTCCTTGCAAGTAATGTATTTTGGGTTCCGCCACTTGCAATTCTTTTGAAATAGCTGCAATAACATTTTCCACAATATTCAAAGAAAAGATATTGTTATCATCTCCGACCTTGATATTTCTGTTAGTTATAACAAGAAGAACCTTAGAGCCTGACGTACGCAAAAAATCTTTAACAGCAAGCATCGATTTTGTGAAGCGAATAATTTGAAACAGTGGATCTTTTGATTTATCATCAATATACTTTGTAAAAGTACCGATAAATTTTTCCACATTGACATCATCGGCAAAAAGTTGATGGACAATATCATCTATCTTGCCGTCTTCAGGGCGCAGTACACTCTCACTTATTACTTTTATATTTGAAGAGTTATTTAATCTGCCATTGACATAATTTGAAATTCGTACTTTTTCTTCTTCATTTAACTTGAAGAAATCGTTATCAAGCTTTTCTTCTAAATAGTCAATATTGTAATTACCGGTGACTGTCTTTATTCTTCCTGTGGCAGAAAGTCCTACCACCCTTGCCTTACTCGATAAAGACAGCATAAATTTTTCAGGTGTATTATCCATATCACACATTACAATTGCCGTTGACGCGTTATGGGAAATATCATCATGAAAATCAAAGTATCTAAAGCCATCCAGATAAAAATCCGTACTAAAAGTATTATCTTTCCTTTCCGCTATTGAAATTGCCACATTATCCACAATCATGGAAACTATGGTCTTTTCTAAATTACCATCAAGATTGAACGGGTCTATTATTGTAGAAACAGCCTGATCAATTTCTATGAAATCTCCATTTGTTTCTTTCGCCAGGCTATTATAATATCTAAGATAATTTCTTGATAGCATCGCGCAGCAATTTAGGAAATAATTGAGCGCACCTTTCATATCGTATACTGCACGATAAAATTTACCATCGTCGTCCCCTTTGACAATAGTAATAGTATTCTGCTTCTTTTTCTTATCGTTTGAAACCTTGATTCGATTACCGTCAGCGGAAGCGATTGTATGTATTTTATAGTCATCAAATAAAAAACATCTATCACCTGGCCTATCTGTTTCTAATTTATACAGATAATTCAAATTGTGATCGCGTTCAACTTCTAATATTACGTTCTTCATCTTATTAAAACTTGATAAAGAACTTTTTTCGTCGTTTTCGTCAACAGAGTTTGCAAAAATTGCCGTTGGGAATTCTCTACCCTTCAAACTATTAGCAATGCTTGCAAACAGTTTTATAAGATCTATCTTAAAATCCGAACATCTGTCTATTTCATGATTAAGTACAACGTCCTTTGTTGTATCGAACTCATCTATAAAAATCAAAGCATCATTAGTTTTAGAATTAGATATGAATCTGTATGGTTTACTTATTATCGGGTCATTACCTGATATGAACTTATCCATCGTCATTATAATGACCTTGCGTTCATCTGTGAGACATGCAGGATATAATTTTTTTATCCATGCGAACTCCTGATTCAACAGCTTTTTTCTTCCTCGCAGGGTACCGGCTTTTTTAGCAATCATTTCAGCGACATCTTTTCTGAAGGCTGGTTCATCAAACCTCCTTATCTCCATAAGAAATCCGTCCAATGTTACTTTATCAATATTGCTAGCTTCAAGGCCTTTATACATTTGAATTTTTTTTGCTAAATTTTTATAAGAGTCCTTACTCCTTAATTCGCTCTTCTTTAATTCGCTTTCTACTTCCTGAAAATTTTCAAGCACACATTCGTAGTTAGCGTAAACACGTAAAACGGTTGAATCAAAAAGCTCTCTATCGTTTTTAAATTCTTTTAAAAGATCTTTATATGACAGTCAAATATTGCCGGGCCTATTTTTTCATT
>ERZ1090866.824-NODE-827-length-10977-cov-31.014192_pt1 | contig 10977 bp, 9 predicted proteins | sample MGYA00478477_ERZ1090866 | MGnify/ENA primary metagenome ERZ1090866 (study PRJEB33644, sample SAMEA5815737) | chicken gut metagenome | biome: Chicken; feature: Gastrointestinal Tract; material: Caecum | place: Ireland | collected 2019-01-01 | study: A study of the... | reverse complement strand
TCCGGAGTTTGGCAGTTAAGCAAAATCAAAAAGTAATGTTATCCCTTTTATATAAAGGGTTTTATTATGTCAAATTTTTATTACTTTTATGTTGTGTATCTTTGTGTATCGTGATATAATGACATCAAGGTAGTGATAACATGTTTTTAAAACAAAGTAAAAGTCATAATAGAGTTTATCTTTCTTTTGTCCAAGGTTACAGAGATGAATCTGGAAAAATTAAACATAAGACTGTCAAAAAACTCGGTTACTTAGATGATTTAAAAAAAGAATATGATGATCCTATTTCTCATTTTAAGAAAATTGCTAAACAAAAATCTAATGAGGAAATTCGGGAGTATACTATTAAAAATTTAAATACCAAGCTGATCGATAATGAAGACACAAGGAAAAATCTTGGCTATGCTATTTTTAAGTATATTTACAACGAATTAAATCTTCCTTTGTTTTTAAAAGCTAAAAATAGAAAGTTAAAAATTAAATATAGTTTAAATGACATTTTTAAATTACTAGTTTTCTCCAGAATTTTATACCCCAACAGTAAACTTGCCACTTATAATAACAAAAATCTTTTTTTTGATAGTTTTAAATTTTCTAAAGATGATATGTATCACTCTTTTGATTATTTTTCTTCCTATAAAGATGAGTTGTTGACTCTACTTTGGAACAACACAAAAGAAAAATACAAAAGGGATACTTCTATATCTTATTACGATACTACTAACTATTATTTTGAAATTTCCTATAATGATGAAGATGAATTAAATGACAAAGGAGAGGTTACTAAAAAAGGACAGAGAAAAAGAGGGCCATCTAAAGAACATCGCAAAACTCCTATTATTCAAATGGGACTGCTTATGGACAAAAACGCTATTCCCATGTATTATGATTTATTTCCTGGCAACGAATCTGAAAAGCTCCAAATGAGACCTACTCTAAAAAAAACAAAAGCAAAATTTGGAATCGAAAGGACTATTATTGTCGCAGACCGTGGCCAAAATACCTCTGATAATACTGTATTTATTGCCGGAAAAAATGATGATGTTCATAATAACCATGATGGCTATGTTTATGGTCAAAGTATATTGGGGGCTGACAAAGAATTTAAAACCTGGGCTTTAAAACAAGATGATTTTATTTACGACAAGATATATGATGAACAAGGAAATTTAGTAACTTATAAAGATGTTAAAAAAGATGAAAATGGTAAAGTCTTAGGCTATGAAGAAAAGCCTGTTATTTTCAAACACAAGTCAAGAGTGTATGCCAAAAAAGTTCAGATTAAAAAAGATGGCAAACGAAATATAACTTATCATATTTATCAAAAACAAATGATTTATTATTCTAAAAAATATGCAGATAGGCAAAAAAATTTAAGAGAAGTCGCAATTCAAAAAGCCAAAGATTTAATAAAAAATCCTGGGAAATACACCCAAGCCACTTCTTATGGATGTACTAAATATATCAACAATATTCATTTTGATAACGAAACCGGCGAAGTGAAAGAAGGCTTTGATTTATCTTTAAAGCTTGACAGAATAAGAGAAGAAGAAAAGTACGATGGTTACTATTCGATCGTGACTAGCGAAAAACATTTATCTGACAAAGAAATTAGAGACATCTATAAAGGCTTATGGAAAATAGAAGAATCATTTAAAATAACAAAATCGGAATTAGAAACAAGACCTATATTTGTGTGGACTGACGAAAGTATTGAAACTCACTTTTTATCTTGTTTTGTATCTTTATTAATCATACGATTATTAGAACAAAAATTAAACCATAAATATTCTAATCACTACGTAATAGAATCCTTGCGTAATTATAATAGCACTAATATTGAACATGATATTTATTTACAAAATTTTCGAAATGAGGTTATTAAAGATTTAGAAAAAGTTTTTGATATTGATTTATCTAGAAAATTTCTCACTTTATCAGACATTAAAAAAATTTTAAATTTATAAAAATATTTTTGGATATACAACAATCAAAAAATGAGTTATCCCTTATTTTATATAGGCTAACTCATTTTTACTGCCAAACTCAAGATAAACGCAAAAAACCAAAAGATACAAGACATTTTCAAAGAAAAAAAGAAAATATTGTTAACTAGGAACCAAATCACCTTGTACAATATCTTCTTTTTTCATTTTTTTATCGATCTCATTCATGACCCAAAATTTCTTTAAAACCCACTCTGGTGCGACCAGTTCTTCTTTTTCTGGATCCCCAGTAATACGATGGATGACAATTTCTTTTTGTAAGTATTCCAACTGTTTCACCGTAATATTGACATATTCCTCTAAACTTAATAAAGAAAATTTTTCTTTCTGATACCATTTTTCTAAAGCGGTATCTTTTAGAATTTGCAACATATGAATTTTAATACCTTGAATGTCAAGTTGGTTTAATTTCTTTGCTGTTTCAATCATCATTTCTTCACTTTCATACGGAAGGCCATTAATAATATGAACAACCACCATAATATGGTGCGCGCGAAGTCTTTTTACTGTCTCTTCAAAGTTAGCATAAGAAGAGCAACGATTAAGAAGCTTTGCAGTTTTATCATGAATCGTTTGTAATCCTAATTCTACAATCAAAAAAGTCCTTTTATTCAAATCAGAAAGATAAGAAAGGCACTCCTCATCAATACAATCACTACGAGTAGCGATAGCAATTCCCACCACATCTTCTCTCCCTACAAAAGGCTCAAAACATTTTTTTAATTTTGCAACCGGTGCATAAGTATTCGTATGAGCTTGAAAATAAGCGATAAATTTAGCTTTAGGCCATTTCTTTTGCATTTTCTTCTTTCCTTCTTCAAACTGAACATCCAAAGGCTTAAGAGGATCCCCAGCAAACTCACCACTACCTAATTTAGAACAATAAATACAGCCACCAACTCCTGCTTTTCCATCAATGTTAGGACAAGTAAAGCCAGCATTTAAACTAACTTTACAGACTTTCTCATGAAACTTATGTTGATAAAAATAAGTCAGAGTATGATATCTTTTGTTATCAATACTATAGGGAAAAGGATTTTTCATGCTCATCACCTCAATCTCTCCTATTGTAACAAAGGAAGAAGGAAAAGTCTAATTTTCCTATATAAAAACAAATGAAAATATGATATGATAAAAGAAAAGATATAAGGAGAAGATAGCGTGACTCAAAAAAAGTTAAAGTTAAAATTGAAACCAAAGTTTAAAAAGATTTTCCTTGTGATAGGAATTATCTTAGTAATTCTTCTTATTCTTCTATTTATTTATTTGAATAAAAGAGGAGAGCTTTCTTCTCTTGGCTATAGTGATAAAGCGATCGATAGCATCTTTCAAAAGTTCAAAGTAAGTTATGTAGAAGAGGTAGGAGAGAACAAAATGATCAATGCTGCCTTTGAAAGTAAGGATTATAAAGAAAAGAATCTAGAAAGTTATGAAAAAATAGAATATCAAGATCAAAAAGACATTATTAAAAATGTTAATACTTTATTAGATAAAGGCTATAAAACAAGTGAAATTTCTCTTATCTTATCGCGAGGAGATAATGACTCAGTAACAGAATTTGCCAAAAGAGATAAAGTAAATTATTTGGATGAATTTCTTTCCGTTGATTATGCTAAACTAAAAAATTTAGATCGCTATGTAGCTTATCAAGAACAAGAACATGAAGATGCCGAAACGACTGTTCTTTATGTCAATTTAGATTTTGATAAAGAAGATTATGAGGATCCTCTTGAAATAACGGATTTTGATCCGGATGTTTTAGTCAATAAGCATCGACAATTAACCGAAGACTATGTACCAGAAGATTTGGAAACATTCGATGAAGAAGATACGAAAGCCGATGAAAAGGTAAAAGCCAACAAAGAAGTAGTGGACGCTTTTGCCGAAATGAAAGAAGCTGCTTCAGAAGAAGGATTAACCCTGATGGTAAGTTCTGGTTATCGTAGTTATCAGGATCAAGAAGAGATAACCAATACCTACTTAGAAGCTTATGGTCAAAATTATGTTAATAATTATGTAGCAAAACCAGGTTTTTCAGAACATCAAACGGGAATGAGCATTGATGTTGCAAGTGGGACAGAAAATATCTTTGTAGAAAGTGATGAATATAGTTGGATGATGGACAATGCTTATCTTTATGGCTTTATTTTACGTTACCCAAAATCGAAAGAAGATATCACAGGTTATAAATGTGAAGCTTGGCATTATCGATATGTAGGTAAGAAAATCGCCAGTTATATCAAGGAACATGATATTACTTATGATGAATATTATGTAATGTTTTTAGACAAATAAAAAAGAATAAAAGGAGGGATCGCTATGTATCCTCTTGGAAGACAATTTGAAATAGCAATAGAAAAAGGAAAAGCAAATGAAAAGGCTGTTGTCAAAGGAGAACATTATCGGTTTACTATCTTAAGTGAACGCTTAATTCGCTTAGAATATAGTAGAAGTGGAATCTTTGTCGATGCACCCAGTCAGTTAGTTTGTAATCGCCGTTTTGAACCGGTAGACTTTAAAAAACAAGAAGAAGGGCCTTTGTTAGAAATATCCACCAAATATTTTTGGTTGACTTATGTAAAAGAAAAACCTTTTATGGGAACAAAAATGGATCCGAAAAAGAATTTGAAGATCACACTTTTAGTAGGAAAGAATGAAGACCGAGATTGGTATTATGGACATCCAGAAGTAAGAAATATGGATGGAAATCAAATAAGTATTGATATGAAAACACCCCCTAAGTTAAAGAAAGGCCTTTATTCCTTAGATGGTTTTGCTTCCCTTGATGACAGTAATACCTTAATCTATGAAGCGGATGGTACCACCAAACAAAGAGAAGAGGAAAGTGTTGATCTTTATGTTTTCCTTTATCATAAAGATTTTAATCTTGCTTTAAAAGATTATTTTGACCTAACAGGGAAACCGGACTTAGTTCCGCGTTATGCCCTTGGAAACTGGTGGAGTAAAGATACAGCTTATACCAAAGAAAGTTTGATGGAGATAGTAACAAATTTTGAACGAAGGAATGTTCCTCTTTCTGTCATTTTACTAGATCACGATTGGCATATTCGTGAAGCCGGAAAGTATCAGAAGTTAAATAGTGGTTTTAATTTTGAAAAAAAATATTTTCCAAATCCTAGAGAATTAACCAAAGAATTACATCATCATAATATTCGTTTGGGATTATTGATTGATCCTACCGAAGGAATATATCCTCATGAAACGTTTTATCAACAGGCTTGTGGATATTTAAATATAGAAGAAGGAAAAATTATTCCATTTCAAGTCTTGAATCCAAAATTCTTAGATGTTTATTTTAAACTTTTTCTACATCCTCTAGAATCTTTAGGTGTAGATTTCTTTTGGCATGATTATAAAGGAGAAAACAATATTATTAAATTAAAAACCTATAATCATTACCATTATTTAGACTCAGGAAGAAATCCTGCTAAACGAAGTATTATGTTATCAAGAAATGATCTATATGCTGCCCATCGGGAATCTATTCTCTATGCGGGAGAAAGTGAAGTATCTTGGGAAGGACTAAGACAAATTTCATCCTTTAGTTTAAATGCTTCTAACATGGGGCTTTCTTGGTGGAGTCATGATATTGGAGGGCACCATGGAGGAATTGAAGAAAGCGAACTTTATATTCGTTATGTTGAATTGGGCGTTTTTAGTCCGATCTTCCGTTTTCACTCTGCAGGCAGTATTTATTATAAAAGAGAACCTTGGCATTGGGATATTAAAACCGAAACCATTGTCAATGATTACTTACGTCTAAGACATCGCTTAATTCCTTATTTATATACGGAAGGCTACCGCTATTATAAAGAAGCGATCCCCTTAATTAAACCATTTTATTATGATTATCCTTTTGTGATTGATGATAACACTTATAAATATCAATATTTCTTAGGACAAGAACTATTAGTATGTCCTATTTTAACTAAAAAAGATATGGTAATGAACCGAACAATCCATCGTTTTTATATGCCAGAAGGCATTTGGTATGACTTTAAAACCGGAAAGAAATTCCCCGGTAAAAAGAAATATGTTTCTTTTTATAAAGAAGAAGATTATCCTGTCTTTGCTAAAAGTGGAGCGATTATTCCTTTATCAAATCGAAGTGATGTAAATAACATAGGTCTTCCTATCGATTTAGAGATTCATATCTTCCCAGGCACCTCTAATACTTATATTCTCTATGAAGATGATGGCCTTACTTCCTTATATAAAGAAGGATTCTATTTAAAAACATCCATCGACTATAATTACTTACAAAACAATTTTACCGTTATTATTCGTTCGATTGAAGGAAAAAGTGGAATTGCACCGATCAAAAGAAATTATAAAATTAGATTCCGCAATACCAAAAAAGCCGATGATGTGATCGTTCATTTTAATGACCGCGAAGTAAAAGTAAGTGCAATGTATGAAGAAGATAATGACTTTATTGTAGAAATGAATGGAATGGAAACCATTGGTCAAGTAACGATCAATTGTAAAGGAAAAGATATTGAAATTGATGCCGTACGTCTTATTAATGAAGATATCAATAGTATTTTGATGGACTTACAAATTGAAACAAGACTCAAAGACGAAATTGCAGCCATTATTTTTGGAGATCTTGTCATTAAAAAGAAAAGAATTGCTATTCGCAAGCTTCGAAGAGATGGTTTGTCCAAGGAACATATGGATTTATTCTTAAAGTTATTAGAATATATTGATCAAATATAGGAAGAGAATAGAAATCTCTTCTTTTCTTTGCTATAATATTAATGAGGAGGGAAGGATATGAAAGCATTGATTACAGGAGCTTCATCTGGAATTGGGAAAGATATGGCTCTTTATTTAAGTGAATTGGGGTATGATTTAATTTTAGTCGCAAAGACAAAAGAAAAATTAGAAAAAGTAAAGGAACAAATAAAGACAAAGGCAATTATAATCGTAGCTGATCTTTCGAAAAGGGAAGAGGTAGAAAAACTATATTACCAAACCAAAAAAGAAAAGATTGATCTATTGATTAATAATGCCGGTTTTGGAGCCTTTGGAACGTTTGATCAAATTGATTTAGCAAAAGAATTAGAAATGATAGAAGTAAACATAAAAGCTCTTCATATCTTAATGAAACTTTTTCTTCGGGACATGGAAAAGCGTGATCAAGGAATTATTTTGAATGTAGCGAGTAGTGCTGCTTTTTATCCAGGGCCTCTCATGGCTACTTACTATGCCACCAAGGCTTATGTATATCGTCTTTCGTTAGCTTTACAAGAAGAATTAAAAAAGAAAAAGAGTAAGGTACAAGTTTCCGTTTTATGTCCTGGCCCTGTAGATACTAATTTTAATCAGGAAGCAGGAGTTCGTTTTCGCATAAAATCATTACCTAGTAGACTAGTCGCACGTTATGCTATTGATAAAACTCTAAAAGGGAAAAAAGTAATTATTCCAGGGATAATCATGAAATTAGGGAAATTCTTTAGTCGTTTTATCCCTGATTTCATCCTTGCGAAAGTAGCTTATTATTTTCAAAAGAAAAAGGAGGGCAAGTAGAATGAATTCTCTTGCCGTTGATGAACTTTCTCTTCCTCCCTTTAAAAATTTTGACTTTTTCTTCGAAAATAACTCCTTTCATATAATTGCAGGTACTTCAGGTAGTGGGAAAACAAGACTCATTAAAGTGTTAGCAGGTATCACCCCTACCAAAGAAAAAGTAAGATGGAATCGAACTTATTTGGAAAAGATACCTTATACCAAAATAGAAGAAAAAATAGGAGTCCTCTTAAAAGAAATGATCGAAATCATGAATATCAAGACGGTAGAGGAAATTTGGAAAGAAAGTTTTACCAGTAAGAACATGGAGAAAAAAGAGCAAGAGAAACAAATAAAAGAAATTCTTTCTCATCTTCATATGAATGGCAAGCGAAAGAAAGTATTGAAAGATCTTCTGTTAGAAGAACAAATAAAAGTTTTCCTTGTTAATGAAATGATCCAAGAAAAAGAAATTTTATTATTAGATGATCCCTTAAAAGGAATTCAAAAGAGGGAAGAAAGACTAGAAATCATGGATTTACTTTCTTTTTATCATAAGCAAGGAAATACAATTATTATGACGACTTCCTCTTTAGAAGATGTGACCGAAGTTCCAATCAATGCCCTCTCCATTTTATCCAATGGAAAAATTGTCACAACTGGAAAGCCTCTTCAAGTACTACAGCAAGATAGTCTTTTGGATAAATTAGGTTTAAAAATTCCTTTTATGGTAGACTTATGTGTAAAACTACAATATTACGACTTAGTTCATGAAATTATACTGGATAAGGAAAGATTGGTGAAGGAATTATGGAAATAAGATTTTCACATGTGGAAGTAGGAAATCAAAAAGATCTTTGTTTTGTTCTTCCGAATGAATCGATCTCAGCGATAGCAGGAGAAGGAAAAGAAGAAGTCCTAAAATTAATCGGAGAAGAGTTTCCCTCGAAAGGAAACATCTATTATAATGGAAAAAGAAAATTAAAAAGAGATCAAAAAGAGTATGTTAAGGATATAAAATACATTCCCATGAATTTTCAGAAAGAATTACCTTTTGAAAATGTTTATGAATACTTTACTTCTTATATTCGTTATCATCATATTCCAATCAAGAAATTAGAAGAAAAAATACAAACGTCTCTAAAAATTCTAGGTTTAAAAAAAGAAATATTAGAAAAAAACATGTCAGCTCTTTCTAGTTGTGAACAAAAAAAACTTCAATTTTCTTTGGCTCTTTTAGAAAATCCCTCCCTTTTTCTCTTGGAAGAGCCTCTTCTTTCCTTTAATCAAAAAGAATCAAAAGAAATGATGGCAGTATTAGAAAAACTAACGGATAAATTTCATAAAACCATCATCATTGCTACCGAAGATCATAACTTAATTTATCAATATGCCAAACACCTTGTCTTTTTAAAAAAAGAAAAAGCCTTAGAAGGAACCCCAGAAGAAATATATTATGGAGAAGAAGAGTGTGAGAAACCAGAAATTGTGAAATTTATTCAGTTAGTGGAAAAAGAAAAAGGAGTTCGCTTGGATCATCGCAAAGATATAAGAGATTTGATTAAAGATATTTATCGCAGTGTATCTTAGAAAAATAGAAAGGAAAATTATGAGGTATTTAATAAAGTTTTCTTATGATGGAACAAATTATTATGGCTTTCAAACACAAAAAGGATATCCTACCATCCAAGAAGAGATGGAAAAAGCTGCCACCAAAATAAACAATGAGAAAAAGGTGGATCTCGTTGCCTCAGGAAGAACCGATAAAGGGGTGCATGCCCAAGGCCAAGTTGCTCATCTTGATCTAGAGGTATCGATTACGCCTTATAAATTAAAAAGAGCGATGAATACGAATTTACCGCCGGATATTCACGTAATTTCCGCAGAGGAAGTGGATCCTTCCTTTCATTGTCGTTATCAAGCCAAAGAAAAAGAATATGAATATCGCATCAATATGGGAGAGTATGACCCCTTAAAAAGAAATTATGTCTACCAGCATAATTACCCCTTGTTGCTAGATAAAATGAAAGAAGCAATAAAATACTTTGAGGGGGAACATGATTTTCGCGCTTTTGTAACAGAAAATAAAGAGAAGGAAAACTGTGTTCGTACCATAAAAAAAGCAAAAATAACCCTTGATAAAGAAAATAAAGAGGAGGTAATATTTACTTTTATCGGTAATGGTTTTCTTCGTTATCAAGTCCGAAATATGGTAGGGATCCTTTTAAAAGTAGGAACAGGAAAGATTGAACCTGAGATTGTCAAAGAAGTTTTAGAAAGTAAGGAAAGAGGAAAACATGGCTCCAGAGCACCGGCTTGTGGCCTTTGCTTAAAAAATGTAGTGTTGAAAATGGAAAGAAAGAGTTTTTAAGAAAAGATTAACTCTTTTTTATTTTCTTTAATCTAATAAAAACAATATGCAAATTTTAAAAGATGTGATGTTAGTATAAATATATAGACACGAAAATCTGTCCAAATATGCTATTGCATTCTAAATACTTAAATAAAAAACAAGTTTTTTCATAAAAGGTATAAAAAGGCAATAACCCCCCTTACCCCATAAAAAGTATTATGTGATTATTAAGTTAATAATGTCTTTTTAGTATAAATTAGAATACTATTAATAATCTTTCTACCAGAAGTAGTCAAATAATATTTATTCTTATTGGCTACTTTTTTAATAAGTCCATGGGCTTTTAATTTTGATAACAGTCTAGTAGTCTTGTTAATAGTCTTCTTATCTTCACTATTTTCAAAAATATTTTTTCTAATCATTTTGTTAGTAAAACCATTAATCAAGTATTCGCCTTTAGATATTTCAGAAAAGATTTTTAAATTTTCTTCATTTAAAATATTAATTCCAGAATAAACTCTATCATTAATTTCTGCTCTTTGAGATATCTTTTCAATTTCTTTTAAAGGAACCTCATCAGTATTAATATCTGGTAATGCTTCTATATATCTTTTAGTAATATTTTTACTTATTTCTACATATCGATATAAATTTGAAATACTTTTACCCATAGGAACCCATTCTTTGGTTTCAACAACTTCTCCAGTTTCATCATTTTCTTTAATTTTCAATACTTTAAAATCCTTAGGGTTATTGATAGTAACTTCAATTCTTAAATTGTTTCCTTTATCATACATTTTGATTTGATTATTATTAATCTTAAATTTTATTCGGTAACCTTGATACCTGTTTCTTAAATCGGAAACAATTTCTCCTTTTTTTAAAGTATTAATATAATTCACATTTCTACCAAAGAAAGAATATATATCTTCACTACTAAATGTAAAGTATGTAGTTTCAACCAGTGTCTTATAAAATAAACTTAAGTCTTCACGGCTTTTAAAATTAATATCGGTTGCAAACTCACATTGATCAATACACCAGTAATACTGTCTCTTATACACATCTCCGAGCCCACGAGACTAG
>ERZ1090866.823-NODE-826-length-10991-cov-59.646489_pt1 | contig 10991 bp, 10 predicted proteins | sample MGYA00478477_ERZ1090866 | MGnify/ENA primary metagenome ERZ1090866 (study PRJEB33644, sample SAMEA5815737) | chicken gut metagenome | biome: Chicken; feature: Gastrointestinal Tract; material: Caecum | place: Ireland | collected 2019-01-01 | study: A study of the... | reverse complement strand
TTCGGACTGAAACGACACGCCACAATGGACTACCACAGCTTGACAAAAGACACTCCTTCGATATACGACGCCAGGACACACCCCTCGCGCCCGGGAATCCTGATACGTTGTTGTATGGGCGTTGGCACAGTCATGTCCTTTCCTTCCCGAGATACCTGCGAATGGTTGCCTCAACTCGGGAATCCAGCAAGACCGGACGGGCCAACGCCTCTCCACGCCGACAACACGATCACATGGTCAACTTTTCACCGATAACACGGCCAACAAACCCGCGATAAACCGGCACTGTCTTTTGTCAAGTTCGTGTCGGCAGTGGGGGGGGGTGGTGACGTTTTGTTGGACTCCGGTGTCCTTGTTCTTTGATTATGCCATGAGTCCGAGCTCACGTCTTCGTTTGGCGATGCTGGTGCCGAACGCGAGCTTGATCCTCTCATCCCGGTACCAGGTCATGTATGCGTCCAGTCGTTCGATGAACCCCTTGATGGTGACGCCCGTGAAGCCCCTCCCGTGGAAGAACTCCTGCCTGGGACGCCCGAAGAACCCCTCCGCGGCCGCGTTGTCCGGGGAGCAGCCCTTCGCGCCCGTCGACCGGGTCAGCTTGTGCTCCCCGCAGATGCGGATCCATCCGGGCCACCGGTAACGGCAGCCACGGTCGGAGTGGATGACCGGACGCTCCCCGTCCCCGAGCGTGGCGCACGCGTCGCGGAGCATCCGGTTGGCCAGCTCGGCGTTCGGGCTCGTGCCGATCATCCAGGCCACCGGCATCCCGTCACAGCAGTCGATCACCGGGCTGAGGTAGACCTTGCCCGCGGGGATGCGGAACTCCGTCAGGTCGGCCGCCCACAACCGGTTCGGCCCCTCGGCGTGGAAGTCCCGGTTGACGAGGTTGTCCGGCGCCTCGCCGCCGATCTCGCCCTTGTACGAGCTGTAGCGGCGGGCCCGCTTGAGCAAGGGGACGAGCCCGTGCCGCTCATACAACCCCATGGCACGTTCACGCTGCTCCCTCGAGTATTTCGCCACAACGACTCATCCCATTCAAGGAGTCCAACATTCCGTCACCACCCCCGCCGCCCGCTTCCGCTGCATGCCCGACAGGCACAATTCCACCGCGCGACACCGCGTCCCCCGACGGTATGGGCGGCTTGGGGACGGCATCCGCATACCTGGGATCGTCGCGCAGCCACCGTACCCGGACACTGTCTGATCGGATACCCCAGATGCTCCACCACCTGCTTCGTGGACATCGGTGTGGAGAAATACAACTCCACCGCCCGCTCGCGCTCCTCACGACTGAACACGGCAACAATCCCTCCGCTCGGTCCCCAAGAAAACGTCCGCAGCCCCCAACCGAGAACGCGCTTGGTCGGCAGCTTCCCCGGATGGCCGGAGAGCGCGCATGTTCATATGCGTCAGAATCCGCTATGCCGCCGACCAATGGTCTACGTGCCGTTACCTAGACATGTCCCGACTCGACGGCATGATGCAATCAACCGATAGAAGCCTCCAACGACAGGCCAGACCGTTTCCGCACAAGACATTGGACCAACCGAAGCATACATGACCGCTACATGCATTGAGAGCTGGAGTCGGGCGTCTCCGATGTGTCTGTCGTTTTCGCGGAGGACAAACAATCCTGAAATTTAACCCACTTCCGCAAACGGTCGCTGTCGTCGAGTCGCTCACTGAGTCTGATGCACAATGCCGATAACTCAAATCTTACATCCATGCTATCGTGCAAAATGCATCCCTTATTACTGTCGAGTTTCCATATCAATGCTCCCGCATTCGGATTCCAATCTTCCGGTGTGCCGTAAATATGGATACGGTAGTTGTCTGCAACACGAAGTGCCGATTCAAGGTCTTGCTGCAAAATCTGACAGCAGCACAGATTATAAGCAGCAAGACACGCACATCTGTAGCCGCGAGATATCGCATCACGAATGATACTCTCCGCTTCAGCCGGAGATTCCGGAATGAGGCAGAAACCCATTGAATTCAAAGCATTAGTGTTTTGCGGATTTTGAGTCAAATAGAATTTAAATAACGCGGCGGCCATCCGATAATTGTTCTCCTGCAAAAACAGTTTGGCTGATTCAAAAATCTGCTCATATAACATCGATTCATTTTCGTAAGAGGCTTGTCTGACGGCCCGTTCTGCTATTGCGGCGTTCAGTTCCATTTCGCTGACACGTATTGGTTCGAGCGCCATGGGGGCGAATGTATCTGTGTCGCCGTCGTGAATAAACAAATATTCTTTGTAAAGAGAATTCGTACTCCATGTGTTCGGATCGCCGCGCAAATAACGGTCGCAAAGCCATTTGTAGGATGCGATGACAGGTCGCTCTTCCATCGGATTGAGGTTGATGCTGCTCCAAATATCAGGATCAGGAGGATTAAGTCTGATAAGATCATCAATCTTCGCGATTGAAGCCCAGGTCTCGAACCTACGAAGATTGTCCGCGAACCGTGACCAAAACATCTCATCGGGTACCATCTTCCCAGAAGTGTCAAAACGCAAGCACGCTCTCCAACGAGCCAATTTTGCTGATGATACTTCCGAAGGATTCCCCCCATCCGCCGCTAGGAGAAACAATGGTACCGCCAAGTCGTGGGCCATCCCGTATCGAACGACACCATCTGTGATACCACATAATTCCAGCGCTCTTAGCATTCGCTCGATTATTTTTCCCGGATCGCCGACCGAGCATGTTTCCACAAGGGAAGTTTTAACAATTGCCCACTTGAGCTTCCTGAACATTTTCCCCAATGTTGGTTCGCCGCATGCCAAAGTCGTGGTTTTCTGTGCATCTTCACTGTCCATTTTATCTTTCTCCATATTTGCTGGCTTACATTCATGATTATTATGGTGTATAATATTGTATACGACTTTATGTCGACTATTTTGATAAATGAACACTGTGACGCAGGAGACTTTAACATGAGCATCTTTCAAGTTACGGATTTAGCAAAACATAGAACAGAGGTGCTAGAAGCAGCTCGCCAAGATACCGCAATCATAAGGGATAATCAAGGGCCAGAACTTGTGATGCTGCAAATGAACAGGCTGAAGAACCTTGAAACATATAAAGAATGGTCGCTAAAGTTGGAACGGCTTCGAGATATACTCCAATCCGGAAACCGTCCGAATGCAGTAGGTTGGGGTGATTTAGCATGGTTGCGAGTTTTCGACGATGACGATTTACGAAGCTTCTGTACTGACCTCTCAAATGAACTGGTTATCGACGCGGCCGAAGATGACTTCTCTGGCCTCGAACAATTATTACGAGAATGGAAAGTAACCGCTGGACAACTTGAAGATCCGCTTCGGAAACATATTCTTATGTCACCGCGTTTTAGCCACGAGGAGTTTATCGAAGCTTCTGAACCGAACGACAATGGAACCGAGGTGAGATGAACAGAGCCTATGACCCCATGGTGCCTGCAAAACGCCCAGGTGGAAAACCTAAAGAGAAACCAAAATATCGTGTATTGGTTCACCGTAAATACGGATCTGCTTGGGAGCAGATTGTGGACCGCGCCGGACTCCAACAAGCTCGTCAGTTCTGGGATCACGTTTCTAATACGCCAGGAGTAAAAGACGCAATTGCAAACACGTGTTACTTGAGGGGGAAAGCTGGAGCGCCAAAAGCCAAAGGCTTTTCAAAGACGATACATTATGAATTGACAAGTAAAGCTCGTATCAACTACCAGTATTGCAATAACTATCAGACAGAGCCAGGCGGAGACCAGCATGGGGTAGTTTTCATACTTAGCATCGATTACTCATCCCACTGAATATTATCTTCAACGCCTGGATGGTTACGCACGTTGCGATGTTTGTCGTAAGTTTGAGCGTATATTTCTGGTTGTTGTGTTGCGGATGTTTTTGGATGATCATACGACCGATCCAAGGCTTTCGCTGTATTACACTGTGCTTTGCCGGTCCAGTGATTTCTTGATGCGTGTGTTCCATGCAGAGGGGCAGATGTGCGGCGTGACGTTCGCGAAACTGTTCGCAAGCCATGCCCCTCCAGCCTCTGCAGAAAAACTCGTTCTTGAACTTGCTGAAGAATCCCTCGGTCGCGGTGTTGTCTGGCGAGCAACACATGGCGCTCATGGAACGGGCCGGCCCGTTTTTCTTGCGTATGCGAATCCATTCGGCTCAGCGGTAGTAGCAGCGATGGTTGGAATGGTTCTCGGGATGCTCACCGTCACGAAGCTGTTTGCGGGCTCTTCCGGTTTTCGTGTGTGTCGGGGGTTCATGGTTGTGAGATTCGTTCCTGTACGGTTTGTCTGAATCCTCCGGCGTGCAGGAGGCTTCTGGTGATGTAGTTGCCGAGGTTGGTGAAGCCGAGGGCGATGCCTCGCAGGTGTTCGAGCCTGCCGTTGACGGCCTCGGTGGGCCCGTTGCTGGAGAACTCGTGGTCGAAGAAGGCCAGGACATCCCGCAGGCGGCGTTTGAGGGTACGCGCTAGTGTCCCCGGCTCGCCGGGCGCGTTGGCGGGTCTGGCGTTGATGCTGTCGACGAGCCCGTTGCGTCATGCCGCGCGCCTTGCGCCGGTCGGGTTCGGCGTAGCAGGCGATGATCTTCTGGTAGGCGCCCCACATGACCTTCAGCGGCTCGTTGTCTTCGTTCCCGAACAGCCGGTCGAGCAGGGAGCGTTGCCGGTCGGTGAGGGTGGCGCGGGTCTTGAGCAGGATCCGGCGGGCCCGGTACAGCGGGTCCTGCTTCGTGCCGCGCCTGCCGGTGGCCTCCTGTTGGAGGCGCTGCCTGCATCGGGAGAGCCTGTCGCCGGCGAGCCTGACGACGTGGAACGGGTCGAGGACCTCCCTGGCATGGGGCACGGCTGTGTTGCGTCAAGTTCGGGCGTGCCGTTGGGGGTGGTGACGTTTTGTTGGACTCCGGTGTCCTTGTTCTTTGATTATGCCATGAGTCCGAGCTCACGTCTTCGTTTGGCGATGCTGGTGCCGAACGTGAGTTTGATCCTCTCGTCCCGGTACCAGGTCATGTACCCGTCCAGTCGTTCGATGAACCCCTTGATGGTGACGCCGGCGAAGTCGCGCCCGTGGAAGAACTCCTGCTTGAGACGCCCGAAGAACCCCTCCGCGGCCGCGTTGTCCGGGGAGCAGCCCTTCGCGCTCATGGATCGGGTCAGCTTGTGTTCCCCGCAGATGCGGATCCATCCGGGCCACCGGTAATGGCAGCCGCGGTCCGAGTGGATGATCGGATGCTCCCCGTCGCCGAGCGTGGAGCACGCGTCGCGGAGCATCCGGTTGGCCAGCTCGGCGTTCGGGCTCGTGCCGATCGTCCACGCCACCGGCATCCCGTCGTAGCAGTCGACCACCGGACTGAGGTAGACCTTGTGTTTGTGATCGAATAAAGCTGTACGGTGTCGGCACTTGTTCTGAACAGTGGCGGTGTTCATTCTGGACGGTGCAGGCGGTATGGTGCCGGTGCGGTGCGGTGCGAGGGCGCCGGTGCCGTTGGTTTCCTGATAGATTCCCGAGTTCTGGTCAACCATTCGTTCGGTTTCTCGGGAGGAAAGGAATGACGACACCGGTGCGTATCCGACAGCGTATCAGGCAGCTCGAAGGACAGGGATCGGATCACACGCGGATAGCCAGGGAGCTGGGCGTCTCGCGTACGACCGTGATCAAATACGCGACGAGGGACTACTCGCCGTCGTCCACCGGCGGCCGGGCCGCGACGCGGTCCTTGATGACGGGCGAGTACGCGAGGGCGGCTGACGAGTGGCCGGCCTCGGATTTGCGTCTGCCGCGCAAGCAGCGTCATACCGCGCGCCGCGTGCACGAGCGGCTGGTGGCCGAGCTCGGGTTCCCGGGCGAGTATTCCTCGGTGCAGCGGTGGGTCAAACAGTGGCGGGAGGCGCATCGCCGCGAGTCCGACGGGTTCGCGGAGCTGGAGTGGGCGCCGGGCGTGGCGCAGGTGGATTCCGCGCCGGGCCAGGGTCGTGGTCGCTGGCATGGAGCGGACGGTGCATTTTCTGGCGGTCTCGTTTCCGTACTCGAACATGAGGTACGTGGCCGCGCTGCCCGGGGAGACCGCGGAGTGCGTGTGCCACGGACTGTCGATGGTGTTCGCGCATATGGGCATGGCGCCCCGGGTGCTGGTGTCCGACAACGCCACGGGCGTCGGACGCCGCGGCTCGGACGGTACGGTCGCGCTAACGCGCCTGTTCTCCCTGTTCTGTGCGCATCACGGGTTCGAGGCGCGGTTCCGCAACCCGTATTCGGGACACGAGAAGGGCAGCGTGGAGAACGCGGTCGGGTTCGTGCGACGCAACCTGATGGTGCCCGAACCGGCGGCCGAGGGGTGGGACGCGCTGAGCCGCGCCTGGCTGGACGAGTGCGACGAGATCGCCCGCCGGGAGCACTACCGCCAGGCCGTGCCGATCAGGGATTTGTTCGAGACCGACCTGGATCACATGCTCCCGTTGCCGGGCACGCCGTTCGACGCATGCGACTGGCGGAGCGTGAAAACGGACCGCACCGGCACGGCCCTGATCGATGGCAACCGGTATCTCGCCGGCCCGAAATGGCATTCCATGCTCATCCGGGCCGGGGTCAGGGCCCTGGACATCGAGCTGCGGAGCATGGACGGCGAACACATCGTGACGCTGGAACGCGTGTGGGGGCGGGAACCGCGCACCGTCATGGAACCGACGACGCTTCTGGCGATCATCGCGCGCAAGCCCCGCATGTGGGGCGAAAGCCCGATCCGCGTCGACTTCCCCGCAAACGTGCGCGACCTGCTCGACCGGATGGACGCCCGCGCACGCGCCGACCTGCTCGACGACATCAGATACGCGTCCGCGACCAACGGTTTCGCGGCCGCCGCCAAGGCCGTCTCCGCGATCATCGACGCGGGACGCCGGATTGATCGCGCCTCGATCGACCAGACCGCCAGAAGGATCCGGCAGGGCGACGGCGCCGTCTCCGGCCCCGACCTGAGCCGATACAACACCTACATGGAGGAACGATGACGACGGATCCCAAGAAGCGAACGGACCGCACGACCCGGAAGGCCACCGCCGAACAGGTCATGGAACTGTCAAGGAACCTGCCGCTGACCCGAAGTGTGCTCAGACGGGCCGTCGAGAACGCGACCCCGGGCCAGCTCGGCTTCCTCTCCGACCTGTTCAGGGCCGAGAACGCCAGCCGCGCCGAACCCCGAACGGGCCCGTCTGCCCGGACAGGCCGGGTTCCCCCAAGCCAAGACCCTCGACGGCTACGACCGGAGCATGGCCGCGTTCCCCACCGACTGGGGACGCGAACAGCTCGCATCCCTCGAGTTCACTCGGCCACGCCGAGGACCTCGTGCTCCACGGACGACGCGGGCATGCGCGCAGGACCTCGCCTCGCCATCGCCATCGGCACCCTCGCCTGCCGCAGGGGCATCCCCGTCCGGTTCTTCACCGCCTCCGGCCTGATCATGCGCCTGCGCAAGGCCAAATCCGAGAACAGGCTCGACCAGGAACTCAAGACCATCGGCAAGGCCGACCTGCTCATCATCGAACGGGCCCGGCTACCTGCCCATCGACATCGACGGCGCCAGGCTCCTGTCCCCGGATCATCGCCGACAGCTACGAAAGGAGAAGCATCATCTTCACCTCGAACCTCGAGTTCGGCCGATGGGGCGACGTGTTCGGCGACGGCGACATGGCCGCCGCCGTCATCGACCGCATCGTCCACCACGGACGCATCATCAGGTTCCACGGCGAATCCTACCGAAACACCCACTCACTCATGAAATAACCAACAAACAAAGGAAACCAACCAACCGCCCATACCGTCCAACCTGAACGCCGACAGTGTCCAAATCAACCGCCGAACACGTCCACCTCGATTTGACGAAAGACAGCATGAGGGACATCCTCGCCTTCTTCGACCGGCCCAACAGCGCGAACGGGCCCACCGAGGCCATCAACGGCCGGCCCGGTGACCCTGCGCGGCATCGCCCTCGGCTTCCGTAATCTCGGCAACTACATCACCCGCAGTCTTCTGCACACCGGAGGCTTCAGACAAGCCATCCAACCCCACCTCCGATAACCCATCCACACGCCAAAACCAGAAGAGCCGCCATAGTCCGTCTCAAGAATTGATTTCTAAAGAACACATTGCTAGCTAAATCAAGGAATCTAATCCAGAAAAAGCATAAAGCTCTCTGATTACTCCCACATGTTCTTCATGCAAACCCTATGTTTACGAAGAAGAAAAGGGGCATCAATCACGTCACACCAGAAAAAACGCAAATCAAAGTAGATGATTAGCCATACAAGTGACGATATCCAAAAAGGAAAGACTAACATAAACGGAAGTCCTGCAACACCTCCACGGAATCCCGTCATTATCCAGACGTTCACTACAGTAAAGAGCCATGGAGTCACCATGGTAAAGTTGATTAATTTACATTGTCCTTGATTATAAAATACTGGAGTTAATAATGAAGCAATCCAAAATATTATAAGTATGACAACATGAGTGCAGAAACCACCTGTTAATAATAATGAGGGTGTTTCCCATAAGGGAATCATCCCGAATTTCGGATATATTTCCCGCATCAGAAGCAATAAGGCGATATAGATACTAGCAACAGTCATAGCAAATGCACTATACCGTGGAACCCGCATTGTCCGGGTTGTCGCAGGGTTTTCACCAACAGATGGGTTAAACAAAGTAAATCCAACTTGAAGTCCTGTAATAACCGAAAAAATAATGCTCACCCAATCGACGCCGGATGACTTGCAATAATTTTCCCGCTTAAAAAGTAAAATAAACCCAAAAATGAGCATCAATGTTGATAAAATAAAATACAGCACAAATGGTGTAACTAATCGCAAACGCGGAATCGTGATCCATCGAGTATATTCTTGTAAATCGGGAGTTCTCTTATGTAACGATGAAAATATTCCTCCATCGTATATTATGCTTCTATCATATAGGAAACCACAGTCTTGCAATCCCGCAGGCCGACATGTCTTGGGAAGTTTATAAATTCGAAATACAGATTCCCTTAACCAATCACGCCCATATTCAAGGCCGTTTTCATAAAAAGACAAAGCATGCTGCAATAGTCTACGTGGACGTCGATAAATATAAGGACCTTTCACTTCTGCTAAACAATCTTTCAATTGTTGGCGTCGGTTCCTTAATTTCTGCAAATCGTTACTAAGTTGTTTTATTGACGTTCTCTTTACATAAGACGTCCAAAGCTGTCGGCGTTTTGTCCACAGTGTCTGGTTATTATCTTTAAGTTCTTTTTTTACTGTTTCAATCTTTTCTTTACGGGCTTTTCCCTCAAGACAAACATCATGCATTTTGATTACAAGCCTTTGATCATCTGGAATTTCATATCTGATCAAAGTAAAATTATAAGTTTTTCTGCCTCCCTTTTCGTGTGGTAAATATGCAAGAACAGGATATTGCTCCGCAAGTTCATGAGCATTTTTCACAAGAGATTCAGTTTCTAACATTCGTCGCACCGCAGAAGGCCAATCCCACTGATTGTTTTTAGGTTTATTCTGGCAACAAACCCCATATTTACTGCACGCTTCATTAAACGCCGTATTCCCTATTCTCCAGTCTTGTCTTAATTTATTTTGAGTGGTAGCAAGCTGATTATTTTTATCTCCCGCAACTATACGAAGATACTCACATTCCTGTTGAGAAATAAACCCATGGTAGTCAGCAATATGCAGTAAGGTTCCAGATAATACTAACCGTTGTCTTTTTATACGTTTATTTCTTTCATCACGTGTGTAATTTCCACCGTACCCCTCGGCCGGATCTTGATCGTTACTAAAAGCGTTGTACCATAGTTGGTAAAATTCTTCACATTCCAATGAATCGCAATTCTTTACCTTTGGGTTTAAACCCAAATCGCACTTAAGCTGATACGTCATCATCAGCGCTCCCAAGGCATTGTTCAGTTTTCTATGGCTCAATGACACATTGGGGTCAGTTGAACTGTAATCTGTGGCAACGAAACGACGAACCATCAGCAAGGGCAATGGTATAACGTCCACGTTCTGCATCTTCTTGATTCCACAATCAGCCGCAATCTCATGAAGTACGTTCCAGTCGATTTCAAACGACCACGTTTCATTTTGAGTACCATTTTCGTAGGAATCGGATGATATATCAATAGTGCGTCGTATTTGCCGGAGCCATTTGCGTTCACGTACTTGCTGATTAATTTGTTTATTTTTGGGTTTGATAAGACAAACATGAAACTGTAAGCGATATATAAACTCCATTTCCGGATTGTCAAGTAACTGTATACGATTATCTTTGAGACTCTCGGAAGACGCAAAATTATCAAATAAATTTGCCAAAATCACTCTTTCTCAGAAATCTTACTCATCGTCGAGTAATAACAAATACAACTACAATATGAGTACCTGCTGCTTAAAGCAAAATTCAGAAATGTACGTGGGAGGACTTCGTTGCGGTAAACCCTCGTTGCAAATCATAAACTTCCTGTTCGAAAGAGCGCAGAGGCGATTCCCTATAGTATTGCAACATAACGTCAACCAATTCGGAAGTGGTAAGCTCTCTATCTTTCTGTACTTGCTCACGATCAATCATCGTCTGTAACAGGTTGTTCACTCCCGAAGACGTCATATCTTGTCCTTTGACTCTTTTGCAACTATCTACGGACTCAAGACAATACACGACGAAATGATGAATACGCCGCCAGCGTTCATCCTGAGCCAGGATATTCCCACTATAGAACATCTTTTGTTACTACACGCTGCGGAAGCCCAGTGATGGGTATGTGGGGGGACTGGAGTGGCGCCGGGCTCGGCGCGACGGAACTTACGCCTAGCCCGCGCACACTTGGCAGGCGAGTGGGTCGGATGAGGGGCTGCGGACGTTTTCTTGGAGATAGTCATGCAGCCATTCCTTGGCTTTGATGAATATTTGACTTGTTGGGGTCCGGGGTTATTGCGTTTGGGGGCCATTATGAG
>ERZ1090866.820-NODE-823-length-11003-cov-6.533887_pt1 | contig 11003 bp, 10 predicted proteins | sample MGYA00478477_ERZ1090866 | MGnify/ENA primary metagenome ERZ1090866 (study PRJEB33644, sample SAMEA5815737) | chicken gut metagenome | biome: Chicken; feature: Gastrointestinal Tract; material: Caecum | place: Ireland | collected 2019-01-01 | study: A study of the... | reverse complement strand
TGTATGAACTCCTTTTTTTTCTCTCAACTGTTGCACTTAATAGTATAATTCACCCGTCTGATGAAAAACCCCGCGTTTTACGCGGGGTTTTGTCTGACATTTCAATATTTTTTGACCTCTTCCTGTTTGACGCGCTTATATCCCTTTTTGGGCGGTAGACGGAAGAAGTCGATCTTGCCGCCGAACTTCACGAGCAGCACGCCTGCAATGACGAGTGCGACGCCTGCGCAGATGACGACGATCGCCCACGTTTCAAGCGTTTCGCCCTTGATACGCGACCATAGCTCGTTGATGTTCTCGTTCGCCTCTTCGCCGTAATAATCCATCACGGCGCAGCGGTGCGTGACGGCTTTGGGAGGGTAGTGCGCATAGAGCTGGCGGCTCTCCGCCTGTTCGCGGTCGGCAATGAAGGTCGCGTCCTCCACGGCGTCGCCGAAGAAGTAACTCAGGTCATATGTTGTTGTATTTGCAAGAAATTCTTCCTCGCTCTCGTATTCTTCGGGATCGACGGCGTACGTTTCGCAGACGTAATCGAACACTTCTTCTCCTGCAATGACGCCCGAATATCCGATATAATACATATTTCTGATTGCGTTTTCGGGCATCGAGAGGAAGTTGACGAACGCCTGCGCCGCCTGTTTGTTCGCGCCTTTCGGCATGACCCAGCCGTCGAACCAAAGATTTGCGCATTCTTCGGGAATGAAGAAGTTAAGATCAACGCCGTCCTCTTCTTCGGCAAGATCCATCGCATAGACGGCGTCGCCGCTCCATGCGAAGTTGAGCCAGATGCGCCCGCTGACAATGTCCGCCTTGCCGGTATCCGTTTCGTAGCCGTAAATGTTTTCGTCCATTTCCCGCATAACGTCTTCCACCTTTGCGATGGTTTCGTCGTCGGTGCGGTTCATGATCTCGGCAAGTTTCTGCGTATAGTCGTCGGCAGTCTTGTCAAGCGCGGCGATCTCGTCTTTGTAGAGAATGGCGAGCGCCACGAAGTAGGAATCGCGTACGTTGTCCTTGGTCGTCACGCGGTTGCGGTAAGTCTGTTCCGTCATGATATTCCAGCCGAGTTCGGGCAGGTCTGCCGCGTCAACGTATTCGGTGTTGTAAATAAAGCCCGTCACGCCCCACATATATCCCGCGGCATAGTCGCTCCACGTGGAATCGTCCTCAGGATCTTCTTTGTTGATGCGGTTGCTCTCAAACATCTGCCGGATATAAGGGGAGACGTTGCGGATATAGTAGTTCTCTTCCTTGCTCGCGTCGAAGAAACTTTCGTCGTACGGTTCGAGGTAATCCTCCGCCGCAAGTTTCATGATCATGTACTCGGAGGGGCAGAGAAGATCGTACTCGTTCCCGAGTTTGAGCTGGTTGTACATATCTTCGTTTGTTCCGAACGTGGAGTATTCCACGCGGATGGGGGTGCCGTACTGCTCTTCGTACCACTCTTCAAAGCGAGTGGTCATGTCGGGCGCGTCGGGATCGCCGTCCCACGAGTCCTCGCCGCCTTCGTCGATGTACTCCTCCCAATTATAGACGCGGAGCACAATTTCGGAATCGGAGTTGCAGCCCGCCAGAATGGAGATCGTGGGGAGCGTTGCGACTGCCGCAAGCAAAAGTGCGGAAATTCTTCTCTTTTTCACTTCCGTACCTCCTTTTTGCGTCCGACAAGATTTGCCGAGATCACGACGATGAGAATGACAACGAAGATGATGGTCGTCAGCGCCCAGAAGGAGGAGAGCGTCGCCGCCGTATGCGCGTTGCCGCGCGTCGTCGCGTTGAACACGTAGGTGGAGATCGTCTCAAAACCGCTCGGGCGGGTGTAGAACGTCACGATATAATCGTCCAGCGAAAGGGTGATCGCAAGCATGAATCCGGAAATGACGCCGGGAATGATCTGCGGCAGCACGACCGTGAAGAGTGCTTTCGCGGGAGACGCGCCCAGATCGAGCGCCGCCTCATAGAGGGAGTTATCCATTTGTTTGAGCTTTGGCATGACGGAGAGCACGACGAAGGGCGTGCAGATGACCATATGCCCGATGAGGAGGGTGAAATAGGATTTGGGAAGTCCGAACGCAACGAAGGTGATCGCAAGCGCGAGCGCGGTCACGATCTCGGCGTTGATGATGGGAATGCGGGAGACGGCGTTCATCGTCGTTTTCACGCGCCGCTTGCTGTAAAAGATGCCGAGCGCACCCAGCGTGCCGAGCACGGTGGAGAGCGCCGCCGCGGCGAGCGCAAGCCCGAAAGTGTTCCCGATCATCGTGAGGACCTTGGGGTCTGTGAACAGCGCGCGGTAGTGGACGAGGGAAATTTTGCCCGAAGTTCCGATGATGTCCGTGTCGATAAAGCTGTAAACGGTAAGCAGAAGAATGGGGGCGTACATCAGAAGCAGTACGAGACCGATGAACGTTGCTTTCAGGCATTTGATTGCAATCGCTTTTCTATTCATAGATTGTTCGTCCCCCTTGCGGCAGTTTCTTCTTTAAAGCCGCCCGTCAGCCATGTGGAGAGGAATACGACGATGAGCAGAATGAGCGCGACCATCGAACCCATGTGCCAATTCGTGCCGAAATATTCGTAAATGAATTTACCGATAATGGTCACTTTGGAGTTTCCGAGCATATCCGAAACGACGTAGTTCGTCATGGAAGGCAGGAACACCATCGTGATCCCGCTCGCAATGCCGGGCATGGAGAGGGGAAGGGTGATGCGCGTAAACGTCGTGAAGGTGTTTCCGCCGAGATCCGCACTCGCCTCGTAAAGGCTCTCGTCGATTTTCAGGAGCGTCGTGTAGAGGGGCAGGATCATGAAGGGCAGAAAGTCGTAGACCATACCGAAAATGGTGTTGAAGTAATTCGCCTCGCCCAGAAGCCCGATCCAGTTCAGAAGTTCGCGGATGGCGTTCACGCGCAGGACGAAGTTGATCCACATGGGCGTGACGAAGAGCAGAAGGATGACGAATTTCTTCTTCATCTTGCTCCGCGCGAGGATATACGCCACGGGATAGGCGATGAGAAGGCACACCGCGGTCGTGATGAGCGCGATGACGAGGGAATAAACGATGGTGCTCAGCTTCGTCGGGTCGGAGAAAAATCGGATGAAATTCTCGAACGAGATGTGCATCTCCTTGTCCGTAAACGCGTAGAAGATGATGACGAGCATGGGGATGATGACGAAGAAGAGAAGGAAAACGGCGTACGGAATGCCGAGCGTCTTGCGGGAAAAGCGCAGTCTCATTTCTTCTTATCCTCCGCTTTGAGGGAAAGTCTGATCTTGTCTTTGGGGATAATGACGGAGACGAGGTCGTTTTCGTTCCACAGATCGTCCGTCGCAAAGACGAAGTCCTCTTCGTCCTCGCCGTTGGTGCGGACGATCAGGCGGTAGTGGTCGCCCTTGTAGATGATGGAGATAATGTTGCCGACGGTGCCGCCCGCTTCCTGGTCGTCGCTGATCTCAATATCGGTAAGCCCGACTTCGACGCGCACTTCCGTACCCGTCAGGTCGAGTTTTTCGCCGGAGGCGGTCACGAGGTATTCCTCTTCATCGATATGGCTGCCCGGGTAGAGCTGCGTTACGTCGCACTCGAATTCGCCGTCCGCGAACTGCACGGTGTTGCGCTTGGTGATCACGCCGTCGAATACGTTGGAGGTGTACTTGGGCTTCATCAGGTGGATCTCGTCCGGACCGATATTCAGCCCGATGACATCGCCCTCGCGGCGAAGCTCGGTGCTCTGGACGACGACCTCGTATTTTCCTACCTGCACGGTGATTTCGTAGTGAATGCCCTTGAACACGACGGAAATGACCTTGCCTTTGAGCGCGCCATGTTCGGGTGCGCACATGACCACGTCTTCGGGGCGCACGACGACGTCCACAGGCTCGTTGCGCTCGAAATCGTCCACGCAGTCAAAGACTTTGCCGCAGAAACGCACTTTGCGCTCCCCGACGACAGTTCCGTTAAAGATATTGCTTTCGCCGATGAAGTCCGCAACGAAAGTGTTTGCGGGTTCGTTGTAAATGTCGGTGGGGGTGCCGATCTGCTGCACGATGCCGTCCGCCATGACGACGATCGTATCGGACATTGTGAGCGCCTCTTCCTGATCGTGCGTGACGTAGATGAAGGTGATCCCGAGGCGCTTGTGCATCTCTTTCAGCTCGATCTGCATCTCCTTGCGCATTTTCAGATCGAGCGCGCCGAGCGGCTCGTCGAGGAGCAGAATCTCGGGTTCGTTCACGATCGCGCGCGCGATCGCCACGCGCTGCTGCTGTCCGCCGGAAAGGGTGGAGATGGAACGCTTTTCAAATCCTTCCAGATCGACGAGTTCGAGCGCATGCTGCACCTTCTCGGCGATCTCCTTTTTGGAGAGCCGCTCCTTTTTGGTGTATTCCTTTCCCTCGTCGTTGCGGTAGGTGTTCATGACGCGCTTGCATTTGAGACCGAATGCGACGTTCTCGAACACGTTCAGGTGGGGGAAGAGCGCGTATCGCTGAAAGACGGTATTGACGGGCCGTCGGTTGGGCGGGAGGGAGGAAATATCCTTCCCGTTCAAAAGGATCTTGCCGCTGGTCGGAAGATCGAAGCCTGCGATCATGCGGAGCGTCGTCGTTTTGCCGCAGCCCGAGGGGCCGAGGAAGGTGATGAACTCGCCTTTATTGACGTAGAAGCTCACGTGATCGATGACGAGGTTGTCGTCGTAGTACTTGGTGACGTCTTGCAGCTCGATAATGTGCTCTGCCATTCCTGTTCTCCTGTATATAATATGGTATATCGACTAAAAGTTCGGGGGCGTGGAGATCCAGAGGAACTTCGCCCTGCCCTTGCTTTTGTTAAAGATGCGGTGTTCGCGGTTTGCGGTGAAATAAAAACTTTCGCCTTTTTTTGCCACGTGCGACTTTCCGCCGCACACGATGGCGATGCGTCCTTCGAGCACGTACCCGAATTCCTCGCCGTCGTGGGGGAAGTCCACCTGCGTGGAGGCTTCCGCTTCCAGCTCCACGAGCACGGGCTCCATCATGTTTTTCTGCGCGTTTGGAATGACCCAATTCCAGACCATTCCGTCCGAACGCTTTTCAATGTACTCTTCCTGCGTAAAGACGATCTTTTCTTCTGCGTCCTCACGGAAGAAGTCCGCAAGCGTCGTCCCGAGGGCGTTGAGAATATCGACGAGCGTAGCGATAGAGGGGCTTGTAAGGTCGTTTTCAAGCTGGGAGATATACCCCTTCGTCAGTTCGCATCGGTCGGCAAGCTCGCCCTGCGTCAGGTTGTACTGCTGCCTGAGTTCCCGAATTTTTCCGCCTAACTGCATACGTTCTCCTTGTGCGGAGTTTAATATCCGTAAACTTTTGGTCGCTTTTCACGGAACTCTCGTAAAAATAAACGAAAAGTTTAATAAGAATAAACTCAACGCGTGCTATCATAATATATAGGAAAGGATATGTCAACTGTTTGCGGGCATAAATTTAAAAATTTTGTAAAAAATTTTTCACAAAAAAAAGCCCTGCGTTTGCAGGGGATAATATTGCGGATATTTTACCGTGTTTCAGGTATCCGCAAGCGGGTTTGAAAGGGAACTGACGCAAATCGGCGGGGCGGAGTTTTATCCGCGTGCGGCGGAAAGAGGGACTGAGTGTGAAAAGAGTGCACGGCGGAGAGGGGGGCCGGGCACGAAAAAAAGCGCCCGATCTGCGGACGCTTTTTTATGCTTAAATTTGGTTACGCGGAGATAGAAGCGAGCTTCTTTGCGAGCTTCGCCTTCTTGTTCGCGGCGTTGTTCTTGTGCAGGATTCCCTTGCTTGCCGCGGAATCGATTGCCGAAACCGTCTCGGGATAGAGCGCGTTAGCAGTCTCTTTGTCGCCAGCCTCGACAGCCGCAAGGAACTTCTTGATGGTCGTTTTCAGCGCGGACTTGATCATCTTGTTCTCTTTCGTCTTTTTTTCGGTAACCAGCACGCGCTTTTTCGCAGATTTGATGTTGGGCACGATTATTTACTCCTTCCAAATGGCTTTATTCTTGATAACCTTTGCTATTTTAGCATAAAATACACTGCTTGTAAACTGTTTTTTGTCGCTTATCACAAAAAAATTTCAAAATCTTGGGGATCGTGCCATGGGGGAACGGGAAAAGGAGTCGGGCGGCGTCGTCCGCGTGGGCGTGTTTGACAGCGGGATCGGCGGGCTGACGATTCTGAAAGCGTGCGTCGGAAAACTTCCCGACTGCCGTTTTTATTATTATGGCGACAACGCCCGCGCTCCCTACGGGAGCCGCCCGCGCGGGGAGATCGTGCGGTTCGTTGCGGAAGCGCTCCGCCGCTTTGAGCGCATCGGGGTGGACGCCGCGGTGCTTGCCTGCAATACCGCCACCGCCGTCTGTGCCGAGCAGATGCGCGCCGCGTTCCCGTTTCCCGTGGTGGGGGTGGAGCCTGCCGTCCGTCCCGCCGCGTTGCAGTGTTCGCGCGTTCTCGTGCTTGCCACGCCGCGCACGGCGGAGAGCGACCGCCTGCGCCGTCTGCTTGCGCGCTATCCGCAGTGCGGCTTCACGGTGTGCGTGCTGCCGTATCTGGCTGGTGCGATCGAGCGCGCGCTGACCCGCGGGGAAAAGCTGACCATTTCCGACCACCTGCCCGCAGGACGGTACGACGGCGTCGTGCTCGGGTGCACCCATTACGTCTTTTTTCGGCAGGAAATCGCTCGTTTTTACGGGTGCAGAGTGTTCGACGGCGGGGAGGGAACGGCAAACCGCCTGAAAAGCGTGCTTGCGGAGCAGCTCGTACGGCGAAAAAATGGGATAGCTGACCACCCGCAACCCGAACAAAATCCGAACATTTGTTTTACAAAAAAATGCAAAGAAAAGGAAAACAGAGGGGTTATTTTCCTTGAAAACGGGCGCAAAGTGAATGAAAGCGTCTATTTTACGAACATTTGTTTTAATTCGATTTAAAAATAATTTCAAAAAAAGGGAAAAATTTGGGCAAAGGTGGTTGACAGTGGTCATGAGTGGTGCTATAATAGAACACGTAATACCCGAAGTATCGGACGGATAGGGTATTTCAAGCAAATCGCAAGAAGGAACGCCATGAAACTTTTGAGCGGGAAAGTCGCCCACCAGCTGGACGCGAAAAACAGAATACGCATTCCCGCCAAGTATAAGGGGGCGTTCCCCAAGGGCGAGACGCTCTACTATGTAGAGTACGCGCCGCACTGCATCTCGGTCATGCCCGAATCGGTGCTCGGGAAAAAGCTCGCCTCCTTCGACGAGGTCAACCCGGGCGATCCCGAGATGATGGACGCAAAGCGCCGCATCCTCAGCTCCATCGAAGAAGTGACGGAGGACGGACAGGGGCGCGCGCAGCTCCCCAAATCCTTCCGCGAATACGCGGGGCTGGTAAAGGACGTCATCACCGTCGGTATGGGCGATTACGTCGAGATCTGGGCGCAGGAGCAGTTCGAGCAGTCGGTCGGCAAAATGAGCATTCAGCAGGCGAACGCGCTTGCATACAAGCGGAGCGCGGAGTCATGAGCGAATATCATCGCCCGATCATGGTGAACGAGGTGCTGGAAGGGCTGAACGTCAGAGACGGCGGCATTTACTTCGACGGCACTGCGGGCGGAGGCGGACATTCCTTCGCGATCCTCGCAAGCAACCCGACGGTCCGCCTGATCGCGACCGACAAGGACGGCGAAGCGATCGCGGAAGCGACAAAGCGGCTGGAACCGTTCCGCGGAAGATTCAAGCTCTACCGCACCGATTTCAAAAACTACGCCGAAGCGTTTGCGGACGCGGGCGTGGAGAAGATCGACGGATTCCTGCTCGACCTCGGGATCTCTTCCCATCAGATCGATACGCGCGAACGCGGATTCGCCTATATGTGCGACGACGCGCCGCTGGATATGCGGATGGACGACCGCGCGCCGCTCACCGCCGAAATTGTGGTAAACGAGTACGAAGAAAGCGCGCTGCTGCGCATTCTGAGAGAATACGGAGAAGAGACGTTCGCGCCGTCCATCGTAAGAAGGATCGCAGCCGTCCGCTCCCAAGAACGTATCCGCACCTGCGGGCAGCTCAGAAACGTTGTGGAGGAGAGCGTTCCCGCAAAATACCGCTTCAACGCCTGCGCCAAGAAGACCTTTCAGGCGATCCGCATTGAAGTCAACGGGGAGCTGGAAGGGCTGAAAGAGTGCCTGACGGGGCTTATCCGAAGGCTGAAACCTGACGGAAGGGCGTGCGTGCTGACTTTCCACTCGCTGGAAGACAGGATCGTGAAAGAGGTGTTCCGTTCCCTGAACGAAGCGTGCGTCTGCCCCAAGACCTTTCCCGTTTGCGTATGCGGAAAGAAACGCGAAGTGGAGATCCTCACCAAAAAGCCGATCACGGCGAGCGACGAGGAAGTCAGGGAAAATTCAAGAAGTTCGAGTGCAAAATTACGGATTGCCCGAAAAGTAGAATGAACGGGTAACGAAGAGAATACATTGATAAGGAGAAAAGCGATATGGCAAGGCTTGCGATCATGGACGCAACTGAAACGCGACGCAGTGAGCGCCGCGACGAGTCGCGCGCAATTTCTACGGAAGAACGGGAACACTCCGATCACATCTCTGAAAACTATCGCAGGCTGCTGTTCGATAACGCCGAATCGTGGTCGTCTGCGGCGGAATCCGCCGTCCCGACGCTGGAACGCCAGAGTATCCGTACCGAGGCGTACGCGCCCGTCCGCGAGACGGCGCCCGTTCACGAATCCGTGCGCGAGGAGACCGCCGAGATCTCGCCCTCCAACACGGCGCAGAGACTTGCCGATTACGTCGCTTATCCCGCGGGGAGCAAGAAAGTGCTCTTTGAGGGGCTTGCCTATAAGAACGGCGAACTCATCGATACCCGCGCGCCCGCGCAGGCTCCCAAGGCGGAAGCCGTCGTTGCGCCCGCCGCGCCCGCATTCGTTCCCGCGCCCGCCGCGGCGCCCGCTCCTGCCGTTGCGCCCGTGCAGGCTCCTGCGGAAGAGGACGCGCTTCCCACCCGCCGCACGCTGGATACGCTCCGCCGTTCCGACTCGGCTGCGGAGGAGCAGACGCGCACCAACGCTTTGGCGGCGCTCTCCCTCAAAACCAAACTCGTGCTCTGCGCGATTGCCGCGGCGATTATCCTCGCCATCGTCATCGTGTGCATCAATACGGGACTGCTGAGCGCGGTCAACGCCGACATTCTCGCAAAGAACGCGCGCCTTGAAGAGCTGACCCGGAACTACACGCAGATTCAGGAAGATCTGGACGCGATCCGCGATCCTTCCAACATCGACGAATGGGCGCAGGAAAACGGCATGGTCAGACCCGCGGAGTAAATTCGGAGGAAACTGCATATCAAACGGACACAGTATTCGCTGTCTGTTCTACGAAAGAGGTTATTTGCCATATCTTTGGCGATAGCCTTTCTTTTTTGTCTTTTTCTCGGACGGTTCTTTTACGTGCAGGTCATCTGGGAGGACGATCTGAACGCGCGCGCCATCGATCAGTGGACGCGGGAGATCCCCGTATCGGCAGGGCGCGGCGACGTTTACGACGCGAACGGCGAACTGCTTGCGGGGAGTACGCCCGCCTATACGGTGTACGCCCGCGCCAACGCCGTGGACGATGCGGAGGGGAGCGCGCAGACGCTCTCCGCCGCGCTTTCTCTGCCGTACGACGAGATTTTAAAAAAGCTCACGGACGGAAGCCGTTCGGAAATCGTCATCGTCAAGCGCACGGACAAATCTTCCGCGGAGCGAATCGAAGGGCTTGACCTTTCGGGCGTCTATTACGCGCGGGACGACGCGCGGTTTTATCCGTATGGCGCGCTTGCCTGTCAGGTGCTCGGCTTTACTTCGTACGACGGCGCGGGCGCGACGGGATTGGAGGAGTATTACGACAACTATCTCGCGGGCGAACGCGGGGAAATTCTGTTTGAAACCGATCTCGTGGGCGTCGATCTCGACGGCGCGACGGCGGCGTATATCCCGGGAACGGACGGGCTGAATCTTGCGCTCACGCTGGACAGCCGCATTCAGGCGGTCGCGGAGGACGTGATGGCGCGGGCATATGCGGAATATTCCGCCAAGGCGGCGCGGGCGATCGTGATGGACGTCACCGATTTTTCCATTCTCGCTATGGTGAATATCCCTTCGTACGACTTAAACGAGATCCCGCGCGACGATCTGACTTCCCTGAACGCGCTCTCCCGCAACGCGTTGGTGAGCGACGTCTACGAACCCGGCTCTACCTTCAAAATCGTGACCGCCGCTGCCAATATCGAGGAATATTTGCAGGGGAACGCGAACGCCTATGCGACAAACCGCGTCTTTTCGTCGGCGCGCACGCGCACGGTGGACGGCACGACCATTCGGTGTTGGAGCGATCACGCCAACGGAAAGCATTCCAATCAGACGCTTGCCGAGGCTCTCAACAATAGCTGCAATCCCTGTTTTGTGGATATTGCGCTCTCGCTGGGGAAGGAGACTTTTTACGACTATCTCTCCGCGTTCGGATTCGGGCGGGCGACGGGATTGGACTTTTCGGGCGAGGCGATCGGAATGCTTCTTCCCGAGCACACGCTCCGCGACTGCGATTTTGCGCGCATCGGATTCGGGCAGTCGATCGCCGTCACGCCCTTGCAGCTCGCCTGCGCGAGCGCGGCGGCGGTCAACGGGGGATATTACTATGCGCCGCGGCTTGTGAAAAGCATCTTTTCCGACGACGGCGCAACAGTCATGAAAACGTCGCCGACGCTCGTCGCGCGGACGATCGGCGAAGAGGCGTCCGCCATTCTGACTTCCATGCTCGAAGGCGTTGTGCGCGACGGCAGCGGAAAAAAGGCGTATATCGAGGGCTATCGCGTCGCCGGCAAGACGGGTACGGCGCAGAAGTACGAAAACGGACATATCGCGCAGGGAAAATACGTTTCCTCCTTCGTGGGGTGTTTTCCCGCGAACAGTCCGAAATATCTCGCGCTCGTCATCGTTGACGAGCCGCAGGGAGCGTA
>ERZ1090866.819-NODE-822-length-11018-cov-3.921828_pt1 | contig 11018 bp, 10 predicted proteins | sample MGYA00478477_ERZ1090866 | MGnify/ENA primary metagenome ERZ1090866 (study PRJEB33644, sample SAMEA5815737) | chicken gut metagenome | biome: Chicken; feature: Gastrointestinal Tract; material: Caecum | place: Ireland | collected 2019-01-01 | study: A study of the... | reverse complement strand
AAATGCCGCACTCGTCGCAGTCTTTCCGCTTGCTGTTGACGTAAGTACGGGAGGCGGGGTCGTCTCCTACAATGATGACCGCCAGTCCTGGCCGCCGGGACAGGCCCTCCACCTCTTTGGCCACCCTGGCCTTGCATTTGGCTGCCAGGTCCTTGCCGTCAATAACCGTCGCCGCCATGCTCGTCCTCCTCCTTTTTTCTGTTCTCCTCCCGACGGGCCTGCTTGGCCGCCCGGAGCCGGTTGACATAGAGTTCCTCCGGCTTGTGGCGCCGGACCACAAGATGATAGATCAAAAAACATGCTGCCACCAGGGCCGAGGCAAAGCCCAGCATCTGGGAGACCCGGATGGGGGTATGGAAGAAATAGAGGCTGTCGGTGCGCAGTCCCTCAATGAGTCCCCGGCCAAAGCCATACCACAGAAAGTAGCTCCACATGATCTGGCCGTCAAAGCGGCGCCCTCCTTTTAGCACCACAAAGAGCAGCAGCAGAAAGCCCAGCAGGTTCCAGAGCGACTCATAGAGGAAGGTGGGATGCACCTCCAAATACTGCCAGGCGCCGTTCACATAGGCGTCGATGCCCATGCGCCACGGCAGATCCGTAGGGCCTCCGTAGGCCTCCACATTCATGAAGTTTCCCCACCGGCCCACACACTGACCGATGAGAAGTCCAAAGACACCCACGTCGGCAAAGGCGAAAAAGTTGATCTTCTTCACCCGACAGAAGACGATGAGTGTGAGAACAGCCGCGATGACGCCGCCATAGATGGCAAGGCCCCCGTCCCGTATGTCCACCATCTCCAGGAAATCATAGCTCACGTCCTCATTCCGGTAGAGGTCCAGGTAGAAGATGATGTAGTAGAGCCGCGCCCCAATGATGGCCAGGGGCACGGCGAAGAACAGCAGGTCGATGACATCGTCTGGCTTGATGCCGAACCGCGGCGCCATCTTGTAGCAGAAGACCACCGCCAGCAGGAAACCCAAGGCGATGATGACGCCATACCAGTAGATGGGCAGGCCGAAGAGGGTAAAGGCCACCCGGTTGAGGTGGAACTCTAAGCCAAGCCCGGGGAAAAGGACGGTCCTGGTCATGCCTGCTCCTCCTTGGGAAGAACGATGGAAAGTCCAGTGCGCTCCGGGGTCATCCACCGCCGGATCACATCCTCCACGTCGGCCTTGCCGATATTCTCAAAGACCGCCGGGAAACGGAAAAACTCCTCCCCTGCAAAATGGCTCTGAGCCAGACCAATACAGATGTTCTCAAAGGAGTTGAGGCCCCGTACCCGGGCGCCGTAGATCCCCCGCTTGATGCGCCCGAAGAGGGCGGGGTCCAGACCCTCCCGGCAGATGCGCGCCACCTCGTCGGCGATGGCCTGACGCACCGCTCTGGGGTCCCGGCTCTCGCCCCCCACGGTGAGCATGGCGCACTGGGGATAGGCCTCATAGCCATAGCTGAATCTCTGGTTCACCAGGCCCTGGCTGTACAGCCGGGCGTAGAGGGGCGTGGAGGTACCAAAGACCGTCTCACAGGCCAGCTCCCCCAGGAACTGCCGGCGCATATGCTCCTCTCCCCGTGGGGCGGGGTCTGCCTTCCAGCCCAACTGGAAGATGGGGGTGGAGACCGCCATGGACTGGACCTTCTCCGCCTGGAAGGCTCCCTCCGGCTCAGGGTCGCCGTAATCCCGTGGAATATCGGTGATGCCCTCCTTGGGCAGGATCTCCCGTGCGATCTCGCACACCCGCTCCGGGTCCACATTTCCGCAGACACAAAGGGTCATATTACCCGGGTTATAAAAGGCGGCGTGACAGGCATACAACGTGTCGGCAGTGATCTCAGCGATGGACTCCACTGTGCCGGCGATGCTCACACGGACAGGATTGTGGGCATAGAGGGCCTCCAGCATGCCGTAAAAGACCTGGTTCTGGGGATCATCCTCCACCATTCGGATCTCCTGACCGATGATGCCCTGCTCCTTGTCCACACTCTCGGGGGTGAACCAGGGCACGGAGACAAAGGAGAGGAGGATCTTCAGGTTCTCTTCAAACTTCTCCGTGCTTTCAAAGTAGTAGCCTGTGATGTCCGTGGAGGTAAACGCGTTGGGGCTGGCCCCATTGGCGGCCAGGTCCTGAAGGGCATTGCCGTCCTTGGTGTCAAACATCTTGTGCTCCAGGAAGTGGGCCACCCCGGCAGGGGTGTCGTGCCAGGCGTCATTCAGCTGGAAGCGCATGTCCATGCCCCCGTAGTTGGTGGCGAAAAAGGCAAAGCTCTTGGAAAAATCCGGCTTCACATCCACGTAGATATGGAGCCCGTTTTCCAGTCGGGTGTGCCAGAGCTTCTCGCCGATGCGGGTATATTCCTTGGTCTCCATTGTCAGCCCTCCTTGCCCTTAAGGAAATAGATGGTATCCAGCTCCATTTTTTGGGCCACTGCCACCACCTGCTCCCGTGTGACAGCCTCCACCCGTGCCTCCAGGGCCTGGGGAGGCTCCTCCAGGCCGGCCACCGCCTGACCCAGCCAGTAGTCCTCCAGACGGCCTTGGGCATCCATGGTGGCCCGCAGAGTGCTTACTACCGCCCGGCGGGCGCTCTCCAGCTCCCAGTCCTCCATGGCGCCATCGCGGCAGCTGTCCAGCTGGGCCAAGATCTCGGCCTTGGCCTTTTCATAGTTTCCGAATTCAATCCCCGAGGCGACTGCCATGATCCCCTTGAACTTCTCCAGCACGGAGCTGGCAAAATAGCAGAGGGAGAGCTTCTCCCGGACATTGAGAAAGAGCTTGGAGGTAGGGGTCCCGCCATAGAGGGCGTCAAAGACCAGAAGAGCGGGATAGTCCTCCTCCCACACGCAGGCGCCGCCGGTACGGAAGCCCAGCGCCAGCTTGCCCTGGGTCACATCCAGAGCCTCAGTGACCAGTCTGGGCTGGTCCCGGCCGGCGCTCTCCTGCACGCTGTGATCAGGCTCCTCCAGCTCCTCCGCCCGGGGTAGCCCCTCCAGAGCGGCGGAGAGGGCGGCAGCCACCCGGTCAGCGTCAGCGCTGCCGCAGTAGTAGAGCTCCACCGGAGCGTGGGCCAGGAGGTGCCGGTACCGTTCCCACAGGCCATCTGCCGTAATGGCGGCGGCGCTCTTCCCGTCGCCCAGCCGGTCCACCCCATAGGGCTCACCGGCGCACATCTCTTGGGTGAGGCGCAGGAGGGAGTAGGCGCGTTTCTCGTTGACCTGGGCCTGGATGCGGTCCACCAAATTGCTCCGCTCCCCTTCCACATATTCCTTTCGGAAGCCTCCATTCTCCATGGCGGGGCACAGCAGCACCTCCCCCATCAGCCCGGCGGCCTGCTCCAGAATGTTGGTATCGTCCAGGGCATAGGCGTCGTCCAGAAAGCTGCCCACAAAGCCTATGCACTGGGCCTCTCCCTTCTTGCGGATAGCGGGCTCGATGGCGCCGCCGTAGAGCTCATCCAGCGCGGCGGAGAGGGACTCCATATCCGGGTGGCGTTGGGTGCCCCGGCGGAGCACATAGGGCAGAAGGGCATTGGCCGACGCGGTCCGGGCATCCAGCGGCGCCAGGAGGGTAACGGAGAGCAGATTGCTCTTGAATTTATTGGTCTGCACCGCCGTCAGTCGGACGCCGGGCAGCAATTCCCTGTGGGTCACTTGGGTCATATCTGACCTTCCTTTCCTTGGTGGGGTTGCTTCACGCAGGTCCCATTATACTATATTTTTCCCGCTTTGACACCCTTAAAACAAAAATCTCCCCCTCGCTCCAAAAGACTTTCCAATCCTCTGTCAGCCGATGGGACCGGTCGCACCCCTTGGACCCCCAGGCATAGGATGAAGTCGGAAGGAAGTGATCTCATGTCCATACGCTTTCGTCTCTCAGCGCTGCGGACCGGGCTGGCCAGGATCCACCCCGTGGACAAGAGCCTGCTGTTGTTCATGGCGGTGCTCCTCCTCCAATCCGCTTATCGCATCTTCTTTCAGACTGAGACCGGCCCGGCGGCCAGTGACATCGACGTGATCGCGCGCACCTCCTCCTCCGCCATTTTCGGCTATTTCCTCAGCGCCAACTTTATCAATCGCTCCGCTGCATCCCTGTCGGAGGCCTCCTCCAGCCCTGCCGTACTGACTACTTCCGTTCCAGCAGAGGTGGAATCCGGCGCGCCCAAAAATCAGATCGGGTTCACCGCGGAAGCCCCCGCGCCGGAGAGCGGCGGCGCCCGGCCTGCCTCCTCTCCCCTTCTGCCCTGGCTGCCCGACGCCAGCCGTCTCCAGGTGACTACGGCCACAGTCATCGGACTGTTCTGCCTGTGCGTTCTGCTGATCCTCCGAAATATGGGGGCATCGGGAGAACAGATCCTGGACTCTGACTCTGTCAGTGCCACTGTGGTCCAGTTCCGGGACTTCGTCTCCGGCTGCGTGGGATTTCTCATCGGCGTTCCCACCCACTCCGGCAACCAGACAACTGCCTGAAAGCAGAAGACACGGCGCATCCGGTAAGCTGCCTCGGATGCGCCGTGTCACGTTTCCTGTTGCCCTGCCCGTGCTCAGCCGCGGTAAAAGGCCATGGCCTCATCATAGGCGGGTATGGCATCGGATGCGCCCACCCGGGTCACGGCCAGGGCGCTGGCCGCTGCCGCAAAACCCAGGGCCTCCTCCAGACTCCGCCCCTCCAGAACGCCCCGAAGGAAATAGCCGGTAAAGGTATCCCCGGCGGCGGTGGTGTCCACTGCCTTCACTGTCCGGGCCGGCATCCGTACCCTCCTGTCCCCCTTGGCAGCCAGAGAGCCCTGTACCCCAAGGGTCAGGACCAACATAGTCCGGGGGTATCGTTCGGTCAGTACTCGGGCGATCCCCTCCGGGTCCTCCGTTCCCGCCAGGAAGGCCCCCTCCACCTCGTTGACCAGCAGCCAGTCCAGCTTCTCCAGAGGGAGTCCCGCCAGCTTCTCGTTGGCGGGGGCGGCGTTGAGGGCGATGGACATGCCCAGCTCCGCCGCTCGATCCATGATATAGCCCACACAGCTGATCTCGTTTTGGAGCAGTACCACATCCCCTGGGGAAAAGCCCTTCAGCACCTCATCCACAAAGGACTCGGTCACCTGTCCGTTGGCCCCGTCATGAAGAAGGATGCTGTTTTGTCCCGTGGGGTCCACCTGGATGATGGCGTGTCCGGTGCTCCCCTCCACCTGGCGTACAAAGGTGACATCCACCCCGGCAGCCTGGAGCCTATCCTTTAAAAATATGCCTTCGGGCCCGATACAGCCAGCATGCCAGGTCTCCACTCCGGCCCGGGAGAGAGCCACCGACTGATTCAGGCCCTTTCCACCGCAGTTGACCTGGAGGGACAGGGAGCTCATGGTCTCCCCCGGCTGAACAAAGTGGTCCACCTGATAGACATAGTCGATATTCAGCGAGCCAAAGTTCAATACACGCATCTCTGCCGCCCTCTTTCCACCGTACACCATAAAAGATGTCTCATCTGATGGATAAAGTATAAGCTTCCCCCCTCCCCATTGTCAATGCGGCATCCGTACCAGTTGCGGTCCGCCCCCAGGATTTTGCGCGTCCCTTGCGGGTAATTGTTTTTACTTGACTTAGTCAAGTTTTTGTTTTATACTTGACCAAGTCAAGCAAAGGAGGACATTACCCATGTTTCAAACATTGGCTTATTTCTCCACCGTCTTTTACCGGCGCTTCACCTCCTACACCACCCAGCGGCTTCAGGCGCTGGGGCTTCACTTTGGCTCTTTGTTTCCAGTGCTCTACGTGGGCAAGCACCCCGGCTGTACCCAAGCAGAGCTCACCGCCAACCTGGGACTGGACTGGGGCCACTCCCAGCGCATCGTGGCCAGATTGGTGGAGGACGGCTTTCTCACCCGGAAGAAATCCGGTCGGGCCTACCGTCTGGAGCTGAGTGAACGGGGCCGGAAGGCCTTCACTGTGAGCCACCAGGTCTTCTTTGACTGGGATCAGGAGATTCTTGCCCCCTTGACCCGGGAGGAGCGGACTACTTTGCTCTCCCTCCTGGCAAAAGCAGCACAGAAAGAAGTGGATGAACCATGTACGATATTACCAGCAGCCCCTTCGACTACGGCGGACTGACTTTAAAAAACAGGATCATTTTCTCCCCCACCACCCTGGGCCTTTCCGAGGAGGCGCAGGCGGCCAGGCTGGAGGCCATTGCCGCCGGCGGCTGTGCCATGATCATCATCGGCGATGTGCCGGTGGGCAGGCCCGGCTTTGGTCCCGATCTCTTTTCAAAAAAGGGACAGGCCCACTACCGGCGACTCATCGACGCCGCCCATCGCCACGGATGCAAGGTCTGCGCCCAGCTCCACCAGTCTGACTCCGACCTCATGGCCATTCTGAAATGTGTGCCCGGCATACTCACCAGGCGTCTGAGCCCCGATGATCTCCGAAAACGGCTCAACCAGGCGGTGGGTCCCTACATCACCAAGCTGCCTGCCGGAAAGGTGGCAAAGATCACAGATGCCTTTGGTGAAGCCGCCGTCCAGGCCAAAACCATCGGCTTTGATATGGTCCAGGTCCATGGGGACCGGATGTGCGGCAGCTTCAGCTCTTCCCTTTTCAATCACCGGACGGACGGCTACGGGGGAGGCCCTACCCATCGTGCCCGCTTTGCCGTGGAGGCAGTATCCGCCATCCGCCGCCGCCTTCCCGACCTGCCCATCGACTACAAGCTGGCCGTCCGGATGGAGGACCCCCACTACGGCAACGCCGGTATTCCTGTGTCGGAGCTGCCCGTCTTTCTGCCCATGCTGGAGCGGGCGGGGGTCACCAGCTTCCATGTAGCGCTGGCCGACCACTCCGCCCTTACCGATACCATTCCTCCCGCCAATCACCCCTACTTCAGTTCCCAGGGGTGCTTCCTCCCCTTCTGTGACGCTGTCCGGGCCATTACCGACCTTCCCATTTGCGCTGTGGGTGGACTCAACGACCCCAACTTCATCGAAGCCCAGCTCCAGGACGGGCGCATGGACTGCGCTGCCATGAGCCGCCAGCTCATCGCCGACCCGGAATGGCCTAACAAGGTGATGGGTGGACGGGTCGATACCATCCGACACTGCGTCCGCTGTAATCAGGCTTGTCTGGGCGGACTCATGGCCCACCAGGGCGTCCATTGTATCTATGAAAGGAAGAATTGACATGACCTACGCCATCGTCTACAGCAGCATGACCGGAAATACCAGACAGCTGGCTCTGGCCATCCAGGCCGCACTGCCGGCGGAGCGCTGTCTCTACTGCGGCGGTCCCGCCCCGGAGGCCCTGGCAGCCGACATTCTCTACGTGGGCTTCTGGACCGACAAGGGCGACTGCGACCCCTCCGTGGCCGACTTTTTAAGCCAGGTCACCGGGCAGAAGGTCTTCCTCTTCGGCACCGCAGGCTTCGGCGGGTCTCCGGAGTATTTTGAACGCATTCTGACCACGGTTCGTGGACATCTGCCCCAAGGTGCCTCGGTGACGGGCAGCTATATGTGCCAGGGCAAAATGCCCGCCGCCGTCCGCGCCCGTTACGAGGTCATGGAGGAGAACCCCCGCCGGGCCGCCATGCTGGAAAACTTCGACAAGGCCCTCTCCCACCCCGATCAAAGTGATCTGGATGCCCTCGTTACCGCCGTCCGGGCGTCAGCCGGCATCTGACGCCACCTTTTTGAAGGCCGCTGTCACCAGCATGGTACCCAAAGCCAGCCGTGCCACCGGCTACGGTATCTTCGAGTGTTCCTTCGGCATCTTCTGGTTTCTGGGCAGCTGGCTGATGGGCGTGCTGTACGATGTGAGTATCCCCGCCATGGTGGCCATCTCTGTGCTGGCTCAGCTGTCCTCCATCCCACTCTACCTCTGGTCGTCCAGGGCCGGTGGGCAGAAGGTCCAGCCCTGACAGAAGATGTTCGGAGCACTCGTGTACTCCCGGTAGCCGTCCCGGTTGGTGGTGTTGCGTTTTTCATGTGACAGCGGCATTGGTCTGTGTTATACTATTTCACGTCGCCTCATCACCCCGCTGTCTCAGATGGCGCAACCAGGGGCAAATGCATGGAATTTCAGGGTGATTTATTTTACTCCGCTTTGTTCGTATTCGGAGGTTCCGGTCTATCATTTCCTGGAAGCGGAGATTATTTGACAAAGGAGTCAATGTTATGGCAAAAATGATCCCTACCCGCAATGAGGTCGCAGAAGAATACACCTGGAAACTCAGCGACCTCTTCCCCAGTGACGACGCCTGGCGGACAGAGTTTTCCCGTCTGCACGAGACCATGGCCCAGTTGTCCTCCTATAAGGGACATCTGGGAGAAAGCGCCCAGACGCTGTTGGCCTTCCTCCGGCTGCAGGACCAGATGGAGGTGGACGGCGATCGTCTCCTCTCCTATGCCTTCCGCAAAACCGATGAGGACACCCGGGCGCCGGCCTACCAGGAGATGAGTGCCCAGGCCCACAACTTTGTGGTGGAGCTGGAGCAGGCCCTGTCCTTTGAGACGCCTGAATTGCTGGCCATCGACGAGGAGCGCCTGGCCTCCTTTTATCAGTCTGCGCCGGAGCTGGAGCACTATCGCCTGCTTTTGACCCGCATCCGCCGCAAAAAGGAACACACCCTTTCCGCTGAAGGAGAGGAGCTGCTGGCCTCCGCCGGCAGCATGGGGCAGGCCCCGGGCAGCATCTTCTCCCTTCTGAATAACGCCGACCTTACCTTCGCCGACGCCGTGGACAGCCAGGGCAGCCGCCACCCTGTGACTCACGGCAGCTATATCCCCCTGATGGAGTCCCCGGACCGGACCTTGCGGGAGTCGGCCTTCCGCTCCCTCTACGCAGGCTATGGCGCCCTAAAGAACACCTGCTCGGCTGTGCTGAGCGCCCAGATGAAGCAGCTGCAATTCTTTGCAGAGGCCCGCCGCTACCCCTCTGCCCTCCACGCCGCCCTGGCGGAGACGGAGGTCCCGGTGGAGATCTACCACAACCTTATTGAGACGGTGCATCAACATCTGCCCACCATGCACCGCTATGTGCGGCTGCGGAAAAAGCTTTTGGGCCTGGACCAGCTCCACTACTATGATCTGTACGCCCCCATGGTGGCCGACGAGCAGATGGAGGTCCCCTTCACCACGGGCAAAGACCTGGCCAGAGCGGCCCTGGCACCCCTGGGAGAGGAGTATCTGCGGATGCTCAACGAGGGCTTTGACAACCGCTGGATCGACGTCTATGAAAACCAGGGTAAGCGGTCTGGCGCCTACTCCGCTGGCGTCTACGGTGTCCACCCCTTTGTGCTGCTCAACTACACTGACACCCTGAGCGACGCCTTTACCCTGGTCCATGAAATGGGCCACGCCCTCCACTCCTACCTGTCCAACCACCACCAAAGCCCCACCTACGCAGGCTACAAGATCTTTGTGGCGGAGGTCGCCTCCACCTGCAATGAGGCCCTGCTCATCCACCATCTGCTAAACGGCACCAAAGAGCCCAAGCGCCGCGCCTATCTGATCAACCACTTCCTGGAGCGGTTCCGCGCCACCCTGTACCGCCAGACTATGTTTGCGGAATTTGAGCTGTGGTGCAGCGAGCAGACCCAGCAGGGCCGGGCCCTGACAGCGGACACCCTCTGCGCCAAATACGGTGAACTCAACCGGCTTTACTACGGCGAAGACATTGAGGCCGATCCAGAGATCGCCCTGGAGTGGGCCCGTATCCCCCACTTCTACTATAATTTTTATGTGTATCAGTATGCCACCGGCTTTGCCTCTGCCGTGGCCCTGTCCCAACGTATCCTGAAAGAGGGCAAACCGGCTGTGGACGACTATCTGCGTTTCCTCAGCGGTGGATGCTCTTCCGACCCGGTGACCCTGCTCCAGGGCGCCGGCGTGGACCTCTCCCCCCCCGCCCCCATTTATGATGCCCTGCGGTATTTCGACCACCTCCTTGGCGAGATGGAGTCCCTGCTGGGGGTGTAAAAATAAGTGCCTCACATCCCGCAAAAACATTGGTAAAAATTCATTTCTTGGCGATTTAATCCTATATTTATCCCATTTTTTCTCTGTTTTTAATAAAAACGCACTTTTAGTTGCTTTTTCTTGTTTTTCTTGCTAGAATAAGACGGATTCCACCGGGACGCACGGGCAGGAGAAGCTTCCCTTCCCTGCCCGTTTGTCTCGGTCAAAAAACTGCTGTGTCACACAGGAAAGGAATGCACACATGAGAGAGAAAAAACTTGTGTCCTTGCTGCTGGCAGGCGCCCTGACCGTTTCTATGGCCGCCTGCGGAGGACAGGAGGCCGTCACCAACAACCAGGGCGGCTCCCAGACGGAGACCACCAACCCAGGGACGGCTGAAAGCACCCGTCCCACCGAGCCCCAGGGTCAGCTGATCATCGGCAGCACCACCCAGATGGGCAACGATTTCTACGACCCCAGCTTCTCCAACAACGCCGTCAACTACAAGACCTACGATCTGCTCCACGGCTATGCCACCGTCGTTAACGACATGGAAGGCGCACTGGTCTATGACCCCACCGTGGTGGCCAGTCACGACGCCGTTGAGAATGAGGACGGCACCAAAACCTATACCGTCACCATCAACGACGGCCTCACCTGGAGCGACGGCACTCCCATCACCGCCAAGGACTATGTCTTCCAGCTGCTGCTGGAGAGCTCCCCCGAGATGAACCAGGTGGACGGCTATCCCAGCCAGGCCGGCTACTCTCTGGTGGGCTACCAGGAGTTCTTTGACGGCACCACCAAGAACTTTGCCGGCGTACATCTGGTGGACGACATGACCTACTCCGTCACCGTTCGGGCCGACGAGCTGCCCTACCACTATGACATCTACTATGCCATCGCCATGCCCCGCCCCCTGCACGTCATCGCCCCCGGCTGTGACGTGGTGGACGCCCCCGAGGGCGCGACCATCACCGGCGACTTTACCGCCGAGCTGCTGCTGGAGACCATCAACACCCCCCCCACCGGCTACCGCTACACCCCCAAGGTCACCTGCGGCCCCTCCCTCATCGACTCCGTCCACGTGGC
>ERZ1090866.815-NODE-818-length-11027-cov-9.438024_pt1 | contig 11027 bp, 7 predicted proteins | sample MGYA00478477_ERZ1090866 | MGnify/ENA primary metagenome ERZ1090866 (study PRJEB33644, sample SAMEA5815737) | chicken gut metagenome | biome: Chicken; feature: Gastrointestinal Tract; material: Caecum | place: Ireland | collected 2019-01-01 | study: A study of the... | reverse complement strand
TTGCTATAATTTTTTGATATTTTATTTGATTTTTATATTTTTTTATTTTTTATTTATTTTTTAATTTTTATTTATAATTTTTTAATTTTTATTTATTATTTTCTTAATTTCTTCCTATTTATAATAGTTTGTTTTTTGATAAAGTAAAGCGAAGAGGTAAGCGAGTGTGCGGACGCGTCTTAGGTGCGGACGCGTGCGAGCGGAGAGAGTTTTTTAAAACAACTTTCCTTTCTTCGAAAATCCCGTCCAGCCTAAGATTATTTGCAAAAAGTCAGCCCAATAGGTAAGCCTTGCATCCTTTAAAAACCGTCTAGCTATGCGGAGTTCACTGTCAGTCAAGTAGTCTTTTAAAAGCACTATTGCCTTGCTTGAAGCATCTTTTTCGATGGATATTGTGAAGAGTTTGTTGAAAAGTGCAAGCAAGAAGATTGCACCGCCACACCCAAGTAGCACAAGTCCATAAGTGAAATAAGTCTCTCCAAAGAATAGCAGTATTACCCCAGCAAGCAAACATAGTGGCAAAAGTACCCCAAGTGCTTTACCAAGATATCTAAGGAATTTCAGCCTTTTAAGTTTATTGCCTTCCATATCCTGTTTTGCATGACCAAGTTCATGAGCAATAATGGTAAAGGAAGCGATAGAATTCTTGCTTATTGTGCGAGTTGATAAAAACAACTTTCCATTGCCATATGCATCGCCTGCAACCTGAGATATCTGCAATATTTGCAAGTTACCTTGAAAGACATTGTAATTCAACTGATTGATAAATTGTAGTGTTGTTAGCCCTGACTGAATTGGGATTTTGTCAAGTTCTTTATATTTTTGCATAAAACGGTCGTAAGAAAAGTTTGCAACTGCCAGCAAAAAGCAAAGTAGTACTGCAAAGACGATTACACAAATAATTATTATCCACGTTGTTGTCATAACTATATTTTATATTTTTTTTAATATTTTATCAAGTAAAAGATGAGATTATCACAATTTTAAATTATTTTTTTTGCTATTATAAGATATTAAAACAATTTTTAAGTTATTAAGATTACAGTTGTACCCTCTTGTATTGACGTTCCTGGTGGTGGCAACTGCTCGGTCACATACTCTCCCTCGCCGTCAAGTTCATAATAAAGATTCAACTTTTTAAGTTCAACGGCGGCTTCAGTCAAACTTAGCCCTACAAGGTTTGGCATAGTAACATATTTCACCACCACACTCTCATCCTGTTTTTCTTCCCCTAAATATTCAAATAAATTTGAAAATACAATCTTCCCATATGGTGCCGCCACGATACTTCCATAATATGCCCCTGCACTCGGCTCATCAACCATGATAAAGACAATATATTTTGGGACATCTGCTGGATAGGTGCCAATAAAACTTGATATATATTTGCCTTGTGCTATTCCACCGCTTTCACTATATTTTTGTGCCGTACCTGTTTTACCACCTACGTTATACCCTTCAACAAAGGTGTACTTGCCTGTCTTATTTTCGGCTCGCTCCAAAAGATAATTGACTATCTGAGATGTCTCTTCGCTTATTACACCTTGTTCTCTAACTTTGGTCTCGACTTCCTCTATTTCAATGTCACTCATGATTTTACTTAACACCTTTGGCTGATTGTATGTCCCGCCATTGACTATGCAGGCTACCGCAGAAAGAAGTTGAATAGGTGAGACTGCCACAGCATGACCGAAACCCATACGAGCAAGGTCCACCGTCCTAACCTGACTTTTTGGCATGAGTATTCCACTTCCCTCGCCTGCTATATCTATCCCTGTCTTTTTGCCTAAGCCAAATTTTTCCATATACTGATAGAATTTGTCAATTCCAAGTCTCAGTGCAAGGTCCATAAAACAACAGTTGCAAGAATTTGCAAAGGCTTCTGCGAGTGTCTGCTGACCATGCCCTATTGTCTTCCAACACTTTATCCGCTCGCCGTCAATAACTCTATAACCAGGACAATAAAAAGTGTCATCGAGCGACACAAGTCCCTCTTCCAAGGCGGCTGCAACTGTTAAAATCTTAAATGTGGAGCCTGGCTCATAGATGTCTGTAACAATCTTTATTCGGCTTTGCTCAAAAAGTTGCTCAAGGTCATCACGTGGCACGTCATTTAGGTCAAAACTAGGTTTATTGGACAGGGCTAAAATTTCTGAGGTGTCGGCATCCATAATCAGTCCTGCGACCGATTTTGGCAACTGTTCTGTCATAATTTGTTCAAGTGCTTGTTCCAAAATAAGTTGCATTTTGCTATCTATTGTGAGGATTAAATCATCCCCAGCAGTGGCTGGCACGTAATATCTTAAACTTCCTCCTATCTCCTTGCCCTGCAAGTCGCTCTGTACATAACTATAACCATCCTCACCTTTTAATAGGTTATTATAATATGCCTCAACTCCCGTCTGTCCAACATTATCTACCGAAATAAAGCCCAAAACCTGTGACAAGAGGTTGCCATTTGGATAATATCTATCGCTTGTCTCTGCCAAATATACACCATCTAGTTTTGCATTATAAATTTGTTCAGCCGTTTCGCCATCGACCTGCATCTTAATTAGCACTTCGCTGACTGAACGTTTTGTGACCTTTTCGTAAACACTTGCATAGTCAAGGTCAAGTTCCTGCGACAAAACGTATGCCGTCTGCGATGGAGATGTGACCTCTCTTGCCCTAACATAGACATTGTAGGTCGTGTAACTTACAGCAAGAGTGGAGCCTGTTCTGTCGTAAATACTCCCTCGCGGTGCCACTATTGACAAATCTCGTGTCCACTGGTCTGTTGCTCTAAGTTGGAGAGAATTTCCGTTTATTATTTGAATTACAAACAATCTTACGACTAAGGCACAAAAAATAAAGGATATTACCAAAAGAATGGCAAGTATCCTCTTTTTTAATGAAAATAAAGTAAAAAATTTTTGCAAGACTATCCTCCAAATAGCCCACCTATGAAATCGCAAAATCTATCAAACCAATTTGACTGCTCGCTTATTGTGTTTGGCGGTAGTTCGTCCTTGGGTATGGTCTCAAATAGATTTTCCATATTCTGCGAGTTTGTCGCATCAATATTGTGAAGATTATTAAGGTATGATAACAAATTCATATTATATTCGCTTGTTATGTCGCTTATTGAAGATGATAAACTGTCAAGTTCGGCAATATTTACCACTCCCCATACACCGAAAATAGCAAACAAGATAGAAAACATGATAATTTTAAACTTATTGGTTTTAGGTTTTGCTTCACTCTTAACATTATCCTCTATTTTGAATATCTTTTCTCTCTGCTCATCCGATAATGTCTCAATAAAATCATAGTTGGGTGTTTCAATAATAGAAGATTTGCTTGCTGATAAATTCTCTGTCTGTTGAATTTGCTTATCATGGACCTGCTCGGTTTCAACATTTTTAAAAGCCGAGGCAGAAAATGGATTGATTGTATATTCTTCGGACTTTTTTATTGTCTCAAACTGCTTTTCTGGCTGTTCTTTTGCCGTCTCGCCTTTAAGTTCAATATATTTTTTCTCTATTTTTTCAAGTGTCCTCTTTTGTGGGTTCTCTTTTGCTTCCTCTTTCTTTATTTCAGCAAGTATGGTCTTCTCTTCCATATTATATTAACCCCCTTTTTGCATTATGAATAGATATTTTTTAAATTTTCTCAATAATCCTTAATTTTGCACTGCTACTTCTTGGATTTAAGGCAAGTTCTTCCTCACTTGCAGTGATTGGCTTTCTATTGACCAAAACAATTGACTTCTTATGCCCGCAAATGCAAACTGGAGTTTTTGGCGGACATAAACAATCGGTCGCCTCACGTTTAAAGGCATTTTTTACAATTCGGTCTTCAAGACTATGGAAGGTCAGCACTGCCCCTCGTCCTTTACTGTTAAGCATAGAAATAAGTTGAAACAGCAAACTATCAAGCCCTTCAAGTTCTCCATTCACTTCAATGCGGATTGCCTGAAAAGTTTTCTTTGACACTCCGCCCTTGCCGTAAATAACCTTTTTTGGAAAACTTGCCTCTATGATCTCTTTGAGTTCGCCAGTCGTTTCTATTGGAGATATCTTTCGTCTTGCAATGATATTTTCAACTATTTTTTTTGCATTGCATTCTTCACCAAATTTATATAAAATATCAAGCAATTTCTCTTTTGAGCAATAGTTTACCACTTGATAGGCATCAATTGGCTGCGACCTATCCATTCTCATATCTAGCCTGCCATTATGAAGAAAACTAAATCCTCGCTCAGCGGTGTCTATTTGATAGGAACTGACCCCTAAATCTATCAAAAATCCGTCAATTTTTGTCACACCTCGTGCTTGTAAAATCTCGGGAGCATCCTTGTAATTGGCATGGATAAGCGTGAGATTTTTGTTATCTTTAAAACGTTCTTTGCAGATCTCAATGGCTTTTTCATCGCGGTCAAAGCCATAAAGATGACCAGCCTTTAACCTTTTTAAAATCTCCCTTGAATGACCTCCGCCACCTATCGTGCAGTCCACGTAAATACCATTTTCTTTTATGTCAAGCCCATCAATCACTTCATTTAGCATGACTGGAATGTGTTTAAATTCTTCCATAATAGTCCTTTTTATAAATAAGATTCCACTTCTTCTATGAGGTCAAATAAATCTGTAAAGTTAATGTATGGATAGTTGTCTACTGCAAGCATGGTTTGTAATTCTTCGGACAATTCTATAACGTCTTGATATTGGCTATTTATTGTATTCATTAAGTTGACAAACATATTGTTAAATAGTCCTGTCTCGCTCTTATCCGACAGCAAGGTTCTATAAGCATTTGCCTGAAGTCTAGTCAAGAATTGGCCGAGAACGGTCTTATCTAGTTCTTTTATAGTTGCACCTTCGCTATAGACTTTGTTGAGTTCTACAAATGAATTGAATATGTCGCATATCTCGTCTGCTTGGTCTTCACTGTCACCTTCTATAAGGGTTACTAAAGAGATATCAATTTGATTTGGCTCATCTGTCAAATCATTTGCCACCTGTTCTAACTTGTCAAACATATTATCTCTTAAACTTGAAGTCGATTTTGCATAGAGTACAGGTTTTAAAATGCTTGTTAGTTCTTCGCCAGTAGCATCATCTAAAATTGCATCCAAACTGCCATTTAAGACAAGGGTAAGATAACTTGTCTCGCTCTCATCAGAAAGAGAGTTTACTGTTACAAGAAGATCGGTGATATATCCAAGGTCATTCTTCCAATCGGAATATGACTGCAAGCCAACAAACGATACAAGTTCGGTGTCTATAGTTTTGATAAGGTCATCCACAATAAAGGTCTTGGTTGGTTCCACTTGAGATAAAGGCAAGATTATCTGTGAAAGTAGGTTGCGATTACCCTCTTGTGATAAAACATCTGCAAGTGATGAAAGCATTGTCTCCATCTGGCTATCGTTTAGTATTTGATAAAGGTTATTTTGTTTTACAAGATTAAGTGCTGGTGAGACAAATGAGAATAAATCACTGTATGAATCTACCTCAACCGCTTCGCCGTTTGCATCATAAACTGGCTCGGTTGGCAAAGTTAAATTGTTATCTTCCAAAAATTTTGCGATTATTGACCGTCCGTCACTTGTGTAAAGAAGTTTTATGCTGAGTGCCTCGTCTAGTATATTCCCTACTGAAGTGGTCACATTTCCAATATCTATGCTCTCATCGGTAACAAGTATTGTCGGGTCCTCAATTATCCCAAAAATATCTACTGTCTCTGTTAAGTTGAAATAATCGTTTGCAATATTTACAATAGAAGAGCCAAGGTCTTGCCAATCTTGTTCACCCCATGTGGAGGTGTCTACCCCTACATCATCAAACTGGTCGCCAAGTTGAGAAAGGGCAAGTTGTGTTATCGGAGCGATTCCATCGCGAACCATGTTGACCTCTAGTATATTTACAAGGGCATTTTCGGTGTACGAAAGATTTTCATCGGCAAAAAGCACATCAATTAGTTCCTCTTCATTTTGAGTGCTGATAGCCTTATCTAAAAGTCCACTTTCGCCTGCCAATTTTACAGCACTAAATAATTCTTTGATATCATGTGTAAAGTAACTCTCAAGCATTTCGTGATTTTGTGAGTATTCTTGAAGTGAGACTTGAATAGGCGCCAAGATATCCTGTATTTGCGAAAGTTCTTCACTTGTAGAAATAAATGGATATTCTTGGTAATTTTGGATTAAATCACTAAGTAAATCAACGATTATACCTTTAAACAAGCCACCATCTGTGAAATTGTTGATGAATGTCTCTAATTTTTCATAGTCTACGTCTTCAAAATCTATATCCACATTCCCTTGGCTAGATACTTTGTAGGCAAAGTTTGCAATAGGATAAATATTTTCTATCTCCTGTCTAATATAGACGGTATTTTCTTCTATATCTACCTTAGAATAATAATCAAATGTCGCATCATCAAGCCCAAAAATACCACAAATCTTGATAAGCATATTGTTTTCAAGTCCAGAAAATATCTCATTTACTTCCTCTGGAACATAGTCATCTATTATTGAACTTGGCTCATTTTCATCAGTGGTTGGAGTGATAACCTCGCCCTCATCTCCACCTACAGTATCACCTTGTCCGCTCTCATTCTCGGAATTTAATGTCGGGTCGTCAATAACAACCTCTTCTGTGCTATCGGTGGGTTGAACCAAATAACTTGTATTAGATACTTGAAGTGTATCATAAAGCCCAATAAGTCCAGCAAGTGGCATAAAGGCAAATATGGTCAGCAAAAAGGCCTTTGCAACACCTACGAGGCCTCCAAAGAGCCTATGTTTTTTCTTGCCTACAGGAGTTTTAAAAGTAAAGCAAGCAATAATTCTATAAATAATATATATTACAAGTTGCAATGCACACATAACGATTATAAAAATAAGAACGTTGGCGATTGCACTCGGAAGGGCTTGAATAAATGTCTTGATATTTGGATTTCGCTCTATAATTACGGCAATGTTTTCATCTTGAGATAATGAGTCCACTATATATTGACTTAATGGCACATTTGTCCCATTGCTCTCCACCTGTATATTCAAAACGGCATTGCTTATTGAAGGAGTAACAAAAAAGGCAATTATTGCAGCAATCACCGAAAAAACGAGGTTTGCCGTTGACTTTTTCAGTCCCCGCCAAAAGCCTACAAAAAAGCCTATCACTAAAATTATAATAAAAACTAATGTTACTATCAAACTTACTGTTGATGCACTCATAGAGATTTCTCCTTATCCTAATTTTACCACTTTTTGCAAAGTTTTTATACTTTATTGTACTTTATTTTGCACTTTTTATCAAGTTTTTTGTGATAATTTTAACAAAAAAAAGACAGACCTATATTTTTGCCATAAAAAAACCTTAGAGACAAAGTCTAAGGTTTAATTGCTATTCACATAAACTGCTTAAGGTTTCAAGTTCGGCTTGAACGTCAAGTCTTGGGAAAAGTATTTCAAGGCTCTTTAGTTCTCTTCCGCTCTCAAGTCCATCAAAGTTGTCAAGGTTTTTAAACTCTCCCTTTTCAATGCCTAGTGCATCAAGCACCTTTCGAGATGAATTTGGTGCAAACGGCTCAAAGAGTTCACCTCCTATTCTTATTGTCTCAAGTAGGCATCTAAGAATTGTCTTCAGCCTCTTCTCATCGCCTGTCTTTGCAACCGCCCATGGTTGTGCCTTTTGAATGTAGGTGTTTGCTTCGGTGAATATATTAAATATTGAAGTGGTCGCCTTGGTCAAATCATATTTTTCCATATGCTTAAAGACCTCTTTGGTCTCATTTAAGACATAGTCCTTAAGTGCTTGGTCATCGTCAGAAAGTTCGTAACTCTCAGGGATAACACTATCAAAATATTTTTTAACCATGCTAAAAGTTCGCGAAACAAGATTTCCAAAGTTGTTGGATAGGTCACTATTGAAACGAGTCAAAAATGCCTCTGTTGAATAGTTGCCATCATATCCAAACGGTATCTCACGGTACAAAAAGTATCTTATGGCATCTGATGAGTAACGTGGTGCCAAAATTCGTGGGTCAATACACTCCTTTTGGTCGGTCTTCTTGCTCTTTGAAAGTTTATCACCGCCAAACATAAGCCAGCCGTGACCAAATACACACTTAGGAAGTTCAAGCCCAAGTGCCATAAGTATGGCAGGCCAAACAATAGCATGAAATCTTACAATCTCCTTACCGATTACGTGGACGTCTGCTGGCCAAAACTTTTTGAAATTGCTCTCGTCATCACTTCCCCAGCCAAGTGCTGTGATATAGTTTGGAAGGGCATCAATCCATACATAAATGGTGTGTTTTGGGTCAAATTCGACTGGAACACCCCACTTAACTGAAGTACGTGACACACATAGGTCGGTAAGTCCTGGTTTGATAAAGTTGTTTACCATTTCATTGACACGTGATTTTGGCTGTAAAAATTCAGGATGCTCCTCGTACAGTTTTAAAATCTTGTCTGCAAACTCAGAAAGTTTGAAGAAATATGCCTCTTCCTCTTGAAATTTAACTTCTCGCCCGCAGTCAGGACATTTGCCGTCTACAAGTTGGCTCTCCGTCCAAAAACTTTCACATGGTGTGCAGTACCAACCTTTATAACTGCCTTTGTAGATGTATCCTTTTTGATATAACTGGGTAAAAATCTTCTGCACTGCCTTTTCGTGATAGTCATCAGTGGTGCGGATAAACTTATCGTAACTTATATCCAAAAGTTTCCAAAGCGATTTGGTGTCTTCGACCATTTCGTCAAGATATTCTTTCTCACTCTTGCCCGCCTTCTCTGCCGACATGCTTATCTTTTGACCATGCTCGTCAGTGCCAGTGAGGTACATAACATCCTTGCCCTGCTTACGATTAAATCTTGCGATAGCATCACATACGATTGTGGTGTATGCATTGCCAAGTGTCATCTTGTTGCTTGGATAATAAATTGGTGTTGTGATATAAAACTTTTCTTTCATAGTCTCTCCTAAACTTGCTTAAATTTAAAAATTAATTAACTTGCTGAAATTTATAACATAATCTCTGCAAATAAAATATTTTTTAAAACTTGCATAGATATAATATCACTTAAAAAGCAAATTGTCAAATGAATAAAAAACAAAATATGCCTTAAACCAAAAAGGCTAAAAGACATCCAATCTTCTAGCCATTTTGACTTAAAATCAATGATTTCAAAACAATTTATGCATTGCGTTTGAAGTAATAACCATAATAATCTTCGCCATAACGTGCAGTAAGCCACTCTGCATTTTTTGCTGGATCTGACATATCCATATTTATTCCACTTGTAGCACTTTCATTTTCTGTACGATACCAACCTGTAGTATTTGGGAATGTAATAGAAGTAAGTTTAAAGCAACCATTGAATACATAAGGTTCTATACTTGTCAAGCTTGTACAGTTACTTAAGTCTACTTCTGTAAGTCCACTGCAATAATTGAATGCACTATATCCTATACTTATCAAACTTGTACAGTTACTAAAATCTAATTCTGTAAGTCCAATGCAAGAATTGAATGCAGCTTCTCCTATGCTTGTTAAGCTCTCACCTAAGGCTAACACCTCAAGTCCACTGCAACCCTCGAATGCAGAATCCCCTATACTTGTTAAACTTGTACAGTTGGTTAAGTTTAATACCCCTGTGAACCCACTGCAAGAATTGAATGCACGATCTCCTATACTTATCAAACTTGTACAGTTGCTGAAGTCTAATTCTCCCGTAAGTCCACTGCAAGAATTGAATGCACGATCTCCTATACTTATCAAACTTGATGGTAAGGTGATACTTTCAAGTCCACTGCAACCTTGGAATGCAGTATCATATATAAATTTACAATTTTCATTAACTGTATATGATGATGTTGTTATACCTGTGCCATCCCATAATACTAAATATTGGTTATCGCTATTACCTAGATATTCCACTCCTTGGTCTGTTTCTGATGGCTGTAAATTAGTGCAACCTGAGAATGCATAATTTCCTATACTTGTCAAATTTGATAGTAAGGTGATACTTGTAAGTCCACTGCAATTATAGAATGCATAGTCTCCTATACTTGTCAAACTTGTACACTGACTTAAATCTACTTCTGTAATTCCACTGCAATTATAGAATGCATAGTCTCCAATTGCTTCTAAAGTTGACGGGAATTCAATGTTTGTGATTCCACTGTTATAAAATACACCATTGCTACTTGAAGTTGCACTTAAGATATCTGTCACTGTATAAGTATTTCCCTCTGTCCACTGACCACTTGCATTTTGTGACACTGTGGCTGGGATGACTATATCCGTGGTATCTGCCAAACTTGAGTCGTAATTTGTCAGGGTTACAGATTTGCCATCAGAATTTATTTCAAAATCAAAATAATCATAGACTTTTATATATTGATTAATTGTAATTGTAATTTGACTTAAATCAATGCTCGCTCCTGCTGTTCCGCTGACTGTAACTTTGATTGTAGCAGAGATAGGAGTTGAAGAAGTTATTTCAGATGGCTTGACCGTACCTTGTGGTATTTGGTCTATATTTGAGCCGTTGCTATCCAAAATCGCTGTTGTGACAGTTACGCCGCTTTGAGTTATTGATGACTCAACGTTATAGACAAATGTCTCACCGCTTGTCTCATCTATTGTGTTGATTATATCAAAATATAAGGCAAATGAGCCATAGGTGTTTGTAAAGTCACCTAAATTCATATTAAACGTCTCATTTACATAGCCTGGCATAAACTCGCCTTGTTCACTTAGGCTATATGGTGATGAGTCCATATTTTCCTGCATTCTTACGTCTTTTACGTATAGGCTTCTATCAGCAATCTCAAAATTAACTTGACCATTGAGTTTAATCTGTTGTGTCTCGGCTGCGAATATGCCGACAATCATGATACCTGCAACTAAACAAATAATTGCAACAACTGACATCAATTTTGCTTTTAGACTTCCCATAATTCCTCCTCTATTTATTTTGTTTGTTTTTGTAAAATTTATTAATCAAAAGTATTATTTTTATAGCATTTTCA
>ERZ1090866.809-NODE-812-length-11067-cov-7.795405_pt1 | contig 11067 bp, 6 predicted proteins | sample MGYA00478477_ERZ1090866 | MGnify/ENA primary metagenome ERZ1090866 (study PRJEB33644, sample SAMEA5815737) | chicken gut metagenome | biome: Chicken; feature: Gastrointestinal Tract; material: Caecum | place: Ireland | collected 2019-01-01 | study: A study of the... | reverse complement strand
TTTTACCACAGATTTGTATGAACTACTTTTTTTCTCCCTCATCTGTTGCACTTAACTTGACAATTCATCTGTTTACAAAATAAAAAGCCGCATTACTGCGACTTTTTATAGGATTTGATTTAATCGATTAGTAGAAAAGAATTGCTGTTTTTTACGGAACTATCCGATCCAAGAAAAACTTCAAATTCTCCCGCTTCCGCAAGATAATTACCGTTGGCAGAATAAAATTTTAACATTTCTTCTGTAATTCGAAACTTAACAGTTTTTTGTTCTCCCGCTTTAAGATATATCTTTTGAAATGATTTCAGTTCTTTTATGGGGCGAACGACGGATGCAAACTTGTCATGTAAATAAAGTTGCACCGTTTCTTTTCCATCCATGTTTCCGGTGTTTGTAACGGTTACGCTCGCTGTGATCGCTTCATTACGCCTCATTTCTGTTTTATCGAGTCTGAAATTTGAGTAATCGAATGTCGTATAAGACAGACCATATCCAAACGGATAAAGTGGAGCGTTAATAATATCGTCGTATCCGCTACGGAAGGGGATAAATCCTGCATTTTCGTCTTTTGGACGGTTAGTGGAAAATGAATTGTAGTAGATTGGACATTGTCCTACGTGTCGAGGAAAGCTCATAGCTGCTTTTCCGCAAGGATTTGCAATACCGAATAACAGATTTGCGATCGCGTTTCCGCCTTCCGTGCCGGGATGCCAAACGTATAATATTGCATTTGCATAATCTACAATGTCCGTCAAAACGAGAGGTCGTCCTCCGAAAACAACGAACACGAGTGGTTTGTTGAGAGTTTTCAGTGCTTTTACAAGCGCGATTTGCGCAGCGGGCAGAGAGATATCGGCACGCGAATGACCTTCTCCCGAATGTAAGCGTTCTTCGCCGATACAGACAACAACTGTGTCTGCTTGTTCGGCGGCGAGAAGGGCGGTAGAAATTTGGCTATTATCATTGGAAAACAAATCGATGGGGCAACCGACCGCAGAAATAACGGAATGACCGAGTAAATTTTCCACGCCTTCTTTCACGGTGACGCATTCTTCCGCATAAGAATGAGCAGCCCAGAAACTTCGTAAATCTCGTTCTTCGGCAAACGGACCGATTAGAGCTATTTTTTGTTCTTTATGAAGGGGAAGTGTTTCGTCATTTTTTAAGAGGATGCAGCTTTCTTCTGATGCTCGCCGCACGATTTCGCGGTGTTTTTCCGAGCGGATTGCCTGCTCAAATTGTTCCGCGTTTGCATCTCCGAATGGATTATCAAACAGATTAAGCATATTTTTTAACGTGAGAATACGTTCAACGCTTTCGTCAATTTGCGCTTCGGTGATTTTTCCTTCTGCCAATAATTCCGGGAAATAGTCGATATAAGAAGAATCAAACATCTGAATATCTAATTTCGCATTCATGGCGATTTCCGCACATTCTTTTTTATCTTCGCAATAGCCATGGGTGACCATTTCCATGGAAGAGCTGTAATCGGAGATTACCACGCCGTCGAATCCCCATTCTATGCGTAGCGTGTCGATCATCAATTCTCTGTGCCCGAGAATGGGGATGCCGTTGAGTAGATTAAAAGACGTCATTACCATTTCGGGTTGTTCTTTCATGCATTCGCGGTAGGGGGTTAAGACATACTCTTTTAAATTCCGCTCGGAAATATCCGTTGTATTGTACTCCTTGCCGGCTTCGGGGAATCCGTATCCTGCAAAGTGCTTGACGCAACAGGCAATACCGCCTTTATGGTATCCGCGAATCACGGCTTTTCCCGCTTCCCCTCCGAGATAGGGATCTTCGCCTCCGCTCTCCATTACACGCCCCCAGCGCGCATCCCTGCATAAATCGACCATGGGCGCATAAGTGATATGCAGCCCGTTTAATCGTGCCTCGGTTGCCGCCATCATTGCGCATTCTTCAATTAGTTCCATATCGAACGTACCCGCCATGGCAAGCGGGATAGGATATAAATTCCGATATCCGTGTATCATATCAAAGGCATAAAGTACGGGTGTAAGTTCGCGTTCGAGATAGATTTTTTGCAGGGCGATGCGGCTTTCGGCGTTCATCATGCCGAGTACCGAGCCGGTTGGATTAAAGTCGTCGGGGAGTAAATGGGATACGTCGTCTCCCGTTGCGACGTTGCCGCTGTCCAAAAACGTGTAATAAGGACAGAATTGCGTCATTTCGTATGCTTTTTCTTTTAACGACATTTTACGAATGCGTTGCCGAATTTGTTTTTGATTCATATGATCCTTCCTTCAGAGCAAGTTTCCGCCGATCATACCGGTGAACATCCATTTTGCCGAGCCGCCTTTGAATTCGAGGATATCTTCCTCTAACTGCGGAATGCAGTTGATTGTACCGTTTATATAACTTTCCAGCGTTTCGATGCAGGTGGCGATTCTTTGTTTCACGCCGCCGATTCGGTAATCCTGAATTTCGATTCCGTAGGGCTTATTCTCTTGATACCATTGCGCCCGATACGCATCGTAAAATTCGTTGAGCTTTCCGAGTAGCGGGATATAGTTTTTACGAATTAGCTCTTTTAATTTCTCTTTGTCGCGTTTCCGATACGCTTCCCGCGTGAGAATCCCGAGCTCGCTTTTCAAAGAGAGTACCTCGCACAGCAACCGTTGGGTTGTGAATAGGTATCGATACTCTCCCGCCTGTTTTTCCGCGTCGGCAAGATCTTTGGCGTGCTGCGCAAAAATTTCGTTTTCGCCTTTTTTAATCAGGGAGTCGAAGCTACCGCTGAACGGATCGTTGTAAAGGCGCGTTTTATTGCAGTTGTCGTTTTCCTGCTTGGATTTTTCCTCAATGACGTTTGCAAAGTCGAGCTTGATATACTCTTCCGCTCGTACGTTCGTCAATGCCTGAAAAGCGTCCTTGTAATCGTCGTGGCCGTATGCTTTTTCCGCCGCCATTACCAGAGCGGGAAGTACGCCGAAGTCGGAGCCTTCCGCGCCGTCGTCTCCCCACATGGTAATCAGTATGTTGTTTACGCCGTTTGCTTTGCAAGCGTTCATTGCGTTTTCGGTACAGACGATGGAAAAACCGTTATTGGGCGCAAAACCGTGCCATCGCCACGCGCCGCCTGCGAAGGAAACGTCGTCGCTTAGTTTTCGGTGCATTTTTAATAAATAGTCGTACGGTTCATATTCGATATGGTAGTAATCCCAATAGACAAGCCGTACGTTCTGCGGTACTTTGTCGTAAATGTCTTGCGGAAAATCCGAACCGATTTCCGGATAATATCCGCCGTGAAAAGCAAGGCGGAAAAACATATCCGCCCACATCATGGGTTTGAAATCGTATTTTTCGCAAATCGCAATGACGCGTTTCAAATGCTTCGATAAAAGTTCGAAACGGTTTTTCGCCGCGCCGAACTTGTCTTCGTATGTTCCTCTGCCCACGAGATGCGCTTCGTCCATGCCGATATGAATTTTATCCGTTTGATAACACGCGCGGCAGGAGGCGATCATCTTTTCGATCAGGCGGTACGTCTCTTCTTCGTCGATCAGCATAATGTCGCCCGTGTCGTTGATTTTTTCATAGGCGCCCCACCAGCGGAACATTTGATTGAGGTGCGCGAGTGTTTGAATGCAGGGAACGACTTCGATTCCGAAACGATCTGCGTAGCCGACGATTTCTTTCAGTTCCGCTTGCGAATATCTTCCGCGCAAATAACCGAAATAGGGTTCGCCGTCGATTTCGTAAGTGTCTTCGGTGTAGAGTTGTAATTGATTGTAACCCGTTAGCGCGAGCATACGAATCATCTTTTTCAGGTGCTGCGTATTTCTCACGGCGTTGCGGGAACAATCGAGCATAATACCGAGTTCGTCCGTAAAGCGGGTTTCCACTACTTGAAAATCAGATTTTAGGCTCTGTTGTTTAATGATTTTCAGCGCGCGGAATATTTCGTTTTTTGCCGAGTAACCGATTTTGATTTCTTTTCCGTCGTATCGAACGATAAGACGATCGCACGGGGCGGCTTTCAAGGGAATTCCCGTACTTTCCTCCGAAAAGCCGAGAACGGGGAAAACTTCACGGATCGGCAAGCATAACGCTTCCGGTAGATAAGATAAATTGAACGTCATACGCATACTCCTTGTTTCGGGTTTCATTGCCCGCATGTATGTAGGATTATAACATAATGCGGAAATTCGTACAAGCCGGGATGCCGGTTTAAGATTTCTTTTTTACATCATAAAGAGCAAAAAACGCTTGTAAATTGATAGATTTACCTTTAATCGGACACAGTGACAGAATTAAATTCTCTGATTGTGATAATACTTTTCTTGTCGATTCTCTTCATGTATTCTGTCGGAGTTGTATGCATGACGCTTACAAACCGATTATAAAAGTTACGATAATTTTTGAAACCGCACTTTACGGCGATCTCATATAGATTTTTTTTATGCTTCATATATTCGACCGCCCGTTCCAATCGTACCGCCGTCACATAAGACATCACGCTTTGGTGCATGGTTTTCGCAAAAATCGTCTGAAAATATGACGTGCTTAGTTTGAGTTTATCGGCAAGTGTGCGTACGGATAAATCCTGCTCGAACATTTCTTTGATGAGAATGACGGCGCGGTTGATATGCAGATTGTCGAGCGGCTGTTTCAGAACGATTTTACTTCGGCAAATCCGAATTAAGAGATCCTGCAAGGCTACGCTATAATCAAATAGGAAAAAGTCGTTCGACACGTTATTTTCAAAATCGTCAAGCAAATGGATGATTTTTTCCAAGCACTCTGCCACGTTCGCAATATCGTGGAAAGGGGTTACGGCGCGAAGATTATTAAAAATGCCAATGAAGCGTTTGTTTTCTTTCAAAAATTTTTGCGAGTATAAATATTGCGGTACGGTGAACTTGCTGTTACAGCAGTCGAATTCGATTTCGAGGATCGTCGTGTTTTCGAGTTCGGCTTGGATACGATGCGTCACATTGGGCATAATAACGGCAAATTCGTTCGCGTGCAGATACAGATTCGTAAACTCTTCATCTGTCGTTTGATATTCTAAGGAAAGTAAACCGTCCGAAGTATAGATAATTTCAACCGAAGGGTGCTTATGTTTTTTCATATTTTTATCCATCGGATAGACGGTTTGTTGAAAAATTGTGGGTTTGATGATTGCGTATAAATCTTCCATAATGCTATTGTAGAGCAGATATAGCCGTTTGTCAAGGAGGATATTGTAACAAAAGTCAAAAAATAATTTTACATGATAAAAGGTAAAAAACGCTTTCGTAATATGGGATTGGGGGTAGACAGAAGGAAAAAAGCGTGTTAGAATGATAACGATAAAATACGATTGAATTATCGTAAAAGTAAAAAATATGAAAAGGCGGTAAAAAATGAAAAAGAAATGGATTCAGATCAGTAGTCTTGCGGCTTGTGCGGCGCTTCTTTGCACACCTCTTTCTGCTTGCGGATCGGGAGGGGGGAATTCGGTCGATCTTGATCCCAATAAGGAAACCATCCTGATTTCCGTTTACGGCGGCGGATTCGGTTCGAATTGGGCGGTAGATATGCTAAACGAATATAACAAAACGCTTACAGGAAAGTATCAATTCGGCAAGATACAGGACAATACGGACGATATTGCTACAATCAACCAAAAATTAAATTCAGGTATTTCGCAGGCGGATATATATTTCACGGACGATTGTGCGCTTACCGATCTTGTACGCGGGAATAAATTGCTTGACCTTTCTCCCGTATGGAATGCTACGCCTGACGCATCCTCTCCGCAAAGAGCGTTAAGTGAAAAATTTGTGTTTGCGGAACAGCTTTCGCAGATTGCAAGCGACGGGCAAGGTGCACGATACGCTATGCCGTACACAATGGGAGTTTCGGGAATTGTTTACGACCGCGACTTGTTTGTCAGCTCGGGTTGGTTGATAAGCGATACATCGACGGCGAACGGTTTGTCCGAAGGCGCGGATAAAACGGAAGGCACGTATGACGACGGATTGCCCGCAACGCTCGCAGAATGGGAGACGCTGCTCCAAAAGATCAAATCGGCGAACATGATGCCGTACGTGCTTATGGGAACGATTGGCGGGGCAGGAACAGAACACGTCATGGAGAGCGTTTGGGCTCAATATGAGGGGATGGAAAGTTATATGACCTCATTTGATTACGAGGGGAAAATGTATTTTCCGTCTACGGGGACGACCGAAACGATTACGCCGCAGACGGGATATAAAGTGTATAGTTCGAGCGAGGGGAGAGATAAAGGAATCGACGTAATTGCAGAATATATTTTGCGCGACGGATTCGTTCTTGAAAAAAGTAAGGATTTATCTCATACGGAAGCGGAACAGGAATTCCTATTCAGTCATAATACGGGCAACGTTCGCGTCGCAATGACGGCGCAGGGCTGTTGGTGGGAAAACGAAGCTCGACCCGCATTCGATTCGGATGCCAAACGTAACGGCGCGCGTTGGGGATACGGCAAGCGTAATTTCGGACTGATGCCGATTCCGCAAATAGAAAATCAGCACGAAAGCAGCAACGGCAAATCGTTCTATGCGGTAAACACCTACGGTACGGTGTTCGCCGTTAAATCCGCCGATACGGAAAAGAATCAGGCGATTTTGGACTTTCTGACCTATTTTGCAAGCAATAAAGGTTTAAATTCCTTTACAAAGTCCGTCGGAACAATGCCCGGCTACCGTTTTGAAATTGAAGACGACGTGTACGAGGGGTTGACCTACTTTGGAAAGGATTATTATCAGGTTCTAAATTCTTCCTCGGTGGAAGTGGTTGCGCCTACGCTTTTTAAATATGCATCCCGCATCAATTACGCACCCATGAATCCGCCCGCACGGGACGACGTGAAGAGCGGAACGCGCACGTATACGTCCGCATATCAGGCATTTAAAAACGGCATTTCATTCGATTCCGTTAAGAGTACGCTGAAATCAACTTGGAATGAAACGAACTGGAGCGCATTATATCGTGAGGTATTCGGTTCATGACGGAGCAAATTTTGGAAGAGGAAACAATCGATAGAAGAAAAAACGGAAACATGAAAAAAGAACCGAGAAAAAGAAAAAAACGGCGTCCGCTTGCGGAAACGGTTTTTCTGATCGTATGTCTTGCGTATCCGTTGATTCAGCTTGCCGTTTTTTATTTTTACGTGAATCTGGAATCGTTTACGCTTGCGTTTCGTAAGGTGGACGCGGATTTGAATTTCCAATGGGTGGGATTTGATAATTTTAAGCAAGTGTTTTCAGATTTCTTTTCTAAGGATTCGGTACTCTGGCTTGCGTTTTGGAATTCGATCAAGCTTTGGGGTCTTACTTTTGTGATTAGCACGCCGCTCACCATGCTTTTTGCTTTTGTCATTTATAAGCAATACCGCGGTTCAAAAATCTTCCGAGGGCTTGTAATGTTGCCTTCTATCATTTCGGGTATGCTGCTTGGTCTTATTTTCAAAAAATTCGTCGTCAGTTTGCCGGGGGATAATTTCCCTGCGTTTTTAAGCGATTCCGGCTGGATTTTTCCGACGATCGTCTTTTATTGCGTATGGACGGGTTTTGCGGGCAGCATGATCGTTTATCCGAACATGATGAACGGGATCGATCCCTCTATTCGTGAAAGCGCGATTTTGGAAGGTTGTTCTGCATTGGAAGAGCTTTGGTATATCGTTTTGCCGATGATTCTCCCCACGTTTACTACTTATACCGTCACGAGTATTGCGGGACTCTTTACGACGGCGGGACCTGTATTTTTGCTTTGGGCGTACGACGCTCCAAACGAAGCGTTCAATATGGGATATTTTATTTTTGCACAATCTACCAGACAGGGCGCGGCGACATGGTATGGTTACATCTCGGCTTTGGGGTTGATTCTTTCAGCAATCTCCATTCCCCTCACGTTTGGAGTGAAGGCAATTCTCGAAAAGGCGGATCCGATGAATGAGAAATAAAAACGTATCGGGTGCGTGCCGCCCGAAGAAATATATTGTTTCAAACGTTGTATTTATTATAATCGGCATCATCATGGCGGTGTATATCGTCAGTTTGGTGATTCCGATACTTTGGGCGATTATGGCGTCGTTCAAAGATACTTATGATTTTTCACAAAATCCTTTTTCGTTCCCGGATACGATTGAATGGGGTAATTATTCCTATGCTTTTTCGCAGTTACAAGTAGAAGTTTGGATTTATTCCACGCAGAAATTAGTATCGTATAATTACTTTAATATGTTCCTATACAGTATGATCTACTCTGTCGGAACTACGGTAATGGGATTATTTATGAACTACATTACCGCCTATCCCGTAGCGAAATACAAATTCTTCGGAAGGAAATTTTTGTATAATTTTGCAATCATGATGATGATTATACCCGTTGTCGGAAATTTATCCGCTTCCTTGTATGTGAGAAGAGTTCTTCACATTTACGATAATTTGTGGCTGCACATTATAACGGCTTCGGGTGGTTTCGGATTTAATTTTGTGCTTCTTTACGGTGCGATTAAACGATTGAGTTGGAGTTATGCGGAATCGGCGTTTCTTGACGGTGCAGGGCATTTTACCGTAATGTTCAGAATCTATTTGCCTTTGATAATGCCTTTAATGCTCGGATTGTTTATGCTCGGCTTTGTCGGTAGCTGGAACGATTACAGCACGATTTTGACTTATTTGCCGAGCACGCCCAATCTTGCTTACGGAGTATTTACATTCGATCAATTTGCGGTTGCGAAACGACATACGACGCCTCAAATCCTTGCGGCGTTCATACTCCTTGCGATTCCTACCGTTATTTTATGGTCGATTACCCAAAGGTTTGTTATGGGTTCCATGGTTGTCGGAGGATTAAAAGAATGAAACCGAGAATAAAAAATTTAACGATAGCGGCATTTGTGGGAATTGGCGTATGTTGCCTTGCTGCGGCAATCGGCATATCAAATCGCGAAAAGCGGATTGCAGACGCATATTGGCTTCCCGAAATTACCTCCGTACGGGAGACCTACGGGAAAGGATATACGTTGAGATTGACTCCCGAAAAAATTACGGTCGAAGGAATTCCCGTTATTGCTTCCGTGCTTTTGAAAAAAGACGGCGCGGAGCTAGCCGCGGCGGAAGGGGAGAGCACGACGGAATATGTCTTGACGCAAACGGGGGAATATCAGCTCGTCTATTATGCGTATGTAAACGACGTCTATTATAACCGTATCTATCGGTTTTCCGTAGAGGAGATTCCTTATTTCGATTTTTCGTCAATCGAAACGGAATATGCGCTCGGCGACGAGATTCTGCTTTCAGTCAATGCAATCAACGGGGAAAATACCGCACCGGCAACGGTTGCTTTTTATGGCCCCGACGGAGCGATTTCTGCTTCGGATTGCTATACCTTCTCCATGCTCGGGGAATATCGCGTGGAGGCAAGCGCCGTGATTGGCGGCGAAAGCTATTCGGATGAAGTGAGGTTTTCCGTTACGCGTTCCGAATACGCCGATCTGTTTTCGGTAAAGACAGGTGCAGCGAAGATAGAAAACAACGTAAACGCACCCGATTATCGATACGAGGGAAGCGGCGTTGCAATCACCGCCCCTTCGGGAACGGTCGTTCGATATGCTAACGCCGTAGATTTGAACGGGTTTGACGAGAGTAAAACTTTGTTCCGGTTCACTTCATTTTTGGGCGACGGTTTTACAGACATCAATCATATCTATTTGAGGCTAATCGATAAATATGACGAAAGCAACGTGCTTACAGCGGATTTTTATTCTTGGCTGTATTCGAGTTTTGCATATTTGAAAGTCGCATACGACGACGTTTCGGCTGCCCGAATGAGTGAAGAAGGGATGATTGGGAATTTTGACTCCGTATTCGGTACGGCGTTTCTCGATTGCACGCTTTTAGATCAGTACGATAAAGGCGCTTACGGCAACCGTATGGGGTGGTGTGAAATTCGGTACAACGGCGAAACCAAGACGGTGTACGCCGTTACCAAAAAGGATGCGGTTCCCTTTGTTGCGCTTGAATTGAATAATCCCGACCAAGTTGGTATTGGGAAGGAATTTAAAGGTTTTACGACAGGCGAAGTGTATGCGGAAATTATGATCGTAGGCGGTTCAAATAACAAAATTGTGATTTCCGATTTGTTTGGGCAAAGTTTCGCAGGAGGAGAAATTACGGATTCGGACGCTCCTTCCATCGTATTGGAGTACAGGGAGAATCGGCTTCCGGACGCTCATGTGGGAAAACCTTATAAAATCCCGCGGGTTTTGAATATTGCGGACGTTGTCGACGGAAGTATTTCCGAAAACAGGTTATCCTTGCAATTGAGTAAAATCGAACATGGGAAGATTGTCGATTACACTGCTTTCATTCAAAACGGCGTCTTTACGCCGTTGGAAGCGGGAGAATATCGGGCAGAATATTTTTGCTCGGATACTTCGGGAAACAGAACGTTGAAGCTGTGCTATTTTACTGCAATTGAATTTAACGGTTATTATGATTTAATTTGTGAGTTGCCCGAACAAGCAACCGTCGGCACGAGCATTGTTTTGCCCGAAGTACAAGTAGAAGGGTTGACTGAAATTACGCAAAAATCGTTGGAATATTATTTCAACGGTGTTAGGTTGAATGCGATGCCCGGCGAAATGTATCGGCTTGAAAGCGCCGGAACGCTAACCGTATTTTATTCCTTTACCGACTACGTGGGCAACGAGGTTACGGGAATTAAAATGCTTACAGCTATGGTAAGCGATAAACCGATTTTACGCGTGAGCGCCGTACCTTATTCCGCAATTAAGGGGAGCACGCTTCTTTTACCCGATTTTGCGGCATACGACTATCGCTACGGAAAAACGGATGAAAGATTTACGCCTGCACGTTCGATTTCGGTGAACGGTCGCGTATTAAACGCCGACCGCGCCTATGTGGTGACGGAAGACGCGGGAGAGAAACTTGTCGTTGAGTTTGCCGCGGGCGATGCCAAAGAAACGCGCGAGATCGAGGTAATCGACCCTACTTACGTTTCCGATTATTTTTTGACGGACGCGCAAAAAAGCGACGGAACGGAGGGCGT
>ERZ1090866.800-NODE-803-length-11119-cov-5.268438_pt1 | contig 11119 bp, 14 predicted proteins | sample MGYA00478477_ERZ1090866 | MGnify/ENA primary metagenome ERZ1090866 (study PRJEB33644, sample SAMEA5815737) | chicken gut metagenome | biome: Chicken; feature: Gastrointestinal Tract; material: Caecum | place: Ireland | collected 2019-01-01 | study: A study of the... | reverse complement strand
GCCAAGTTGGTGCTGGCCTCTTCCAATGTCGGCGGTGTTCCCAGCTCGTCGCGCCGTCCTCTCAACTTTTTCAGCTTTGATACGTCAGCCATGAGTCACCCGATCTATCAGTGATTGAATGAGTGTGTCGGCCCGCTCATTCAGCCCGGAAAATCGGGTTTCTGTGACGCTGTGGCCAATATTTTGTGCCTGCCGATAGGCTGGTCGGTCGCGCAAACTTCCATCCAATACGGTGTAACCGGCCTGCTGCAAATAGACCCTCGCCGCGACTTCCTCCGCTGGCGTGCCGATCCTGTTCAAGGCGAATGCCAGCCGCTCACCTGGAATACCTGCCTTGGTCAATGCGTGAAACTCCCGCACCGCCGGAATCAAATCATCCCTTGATGCACCAGACGGCTGCACTACCAAGTCAGCAGCACGGGCTATATCCAGCGTGGCCGAACTCGTCCGGGCCGGGCCGTCGATGATAAGCAGGTCATACCCCTGTGCAGCTTCCAACGCCTGAGCAGCAGTAGCAAATGCCTCTGCAGAAACAACCGGCTCGATGCCTTGGGACAACCGCAACCGGTGCCAATCAACGGACGTACCTTGCTGGGTGTCCAGGTCCGCAATTTTCACGCGCAAGCCGCCTGCGGCCGCTTCGCGGGCAAGGGCGCGGGCAAGGGTTGATTTCCCTACGCCGCCCTTTTGAGAAACGAATGCGACTATGGCCGCCATGTTCTATCTCCTGGTTAACCTTGGATGGAACCAGTATAAGATAGCAGCTAGATAAATGCTAGATAGCAGCTAGATATTATCTAGCTGCTAGATTTCGCTTCTCTCGCTCCTGGTCGGCCAGTTCTCCGGGCCACGCCGCCAGCTCGTCATCGGTGAGGGCAGCCAGAATTTGCGGCAGGCTCTGCGTTCGATATGGCGGCGGCGGCAGGTAGTTGGATGGGCCTTCATCGTCCAAAAAAGCAGGTTCATGATCGCGCACGGCTTGAACTCCAGGATTAGGATTCACTGTAAGGACCAAGGAAGCGTACGCCGTTGAAGTGGATCAGGTGGGAAGGCGCATCAGCCACCCACACTTCGGTTTCCCAGGCGATTTCGCCCAAGTAGCGCCCCATAATGGCCCTGTTGGGGAAAGCGGTGACATACACCAGGCCAGCGGTCGATCCGGCAAACAGGCTGGAAAGTTCAGCATGACGCTTACCGTCAACCGGCCCGTGGCTGGTGACGGACTCCACCAGGAGCAACCAGTTTTTCGCGGTGTAGTGCAGCACCACGTCAGGCATCTTTCCGTGTGAGTCCACATCGACCCCCAACCCGGCCAGCAAAGCAGCATCGAAATAACCCCACTTGTCTCCCGTATCACCGGCATAGACAAGGACGCTACCCGGCGCGAAACGCGGGGCGAAGTCCTCGATGATGGCCCGGATCAGCTCGCTATGCTCACCAGGACTGAGGGTGATTTCCTTTCCTGGTGCAATCTCAACCGGAATACGATTCTGTTCCCGCTCTTTGGCGTACTTGGCAACCAACGTTTCACGGTCGGCCAGATAGGCGGTCAGGCTGTCATGCCAAGCAGGTGTGCCGAAAGTTCGGATCAGGGCCAGCGCCGCCGGCTCAATCTGATAAACCGCTTTGGGACTATTTACAGGCCGATCCGGCTTGTCTGGATTGTAGAGAGCCACCCCTGCATCACAGAACTGGTGCATGGACTGACGGCGGATCGTCTCGCGGGTGTTCGGCGCATAGTCCTTGTCGTAGTGTTCCCGCGCCCAATCCATGATGGGCGTGATGCCGATCAGCGGGTTCTCTGCCTTGGCCCATGATTTCCCAGGCGTCAGGTTCAGCAGTGCCAGCAAACAAAGCGCCGTTCGCTCGTTCTGCTGCGCCTTTGGCAGTCCCAGGGAAATAATGATCTGTTGCGCGGCCTCAATGTAATCGTTCTTGTCTTTCATGCGGTCAGGGTTCCTAGCTTGGTGTCGATCAGGTCTTGCGTGAGCGTTCCTTGCTGCATGGCCCACTCGCCAAGCTGGATCAGGGCATCACGGCTCGGGTACTTCATCAGCTTGAGGTCGGTGGCATTGACCTGTGTGTGGCCGTTGAAGCGACGGAAATGCTCATCTACTGCGGTCGTGTTGAGGAACACCGTCAAACCACGGGCCAGCGCCTCGGGTAAGCCGTGTTTGTCCTCATGAAACAAGTTCATGTGGTTCTCGAACCCCAGCACCGAATGATCGCCAAAGGCGGCCGGATCAACAAAGCTTGCCACTACGCGCCGCTTTTCCTCCTTCGATGAGAAGCGGCGAACCACGCAATAAAACCCGTTCGGGTAGAGCCATTTTTCCGTCTCATCGTTGCGCATGATCGCGTTTGGTTTCTTCAAGCCTGGCACGGGCCAAACCGTTCCGGTCATGCTCAAGTGTCCGGGGTAGATCAGGGGCACAGTGCCCGGCTCTGGCATATCGCGCAGGTGCGCTTTCAGCCTGAAATCGACTACTGGCCCAGTAGATACCTTCACACCAATATCGGCCAGCGAGTAGCGCACGGCAGGCAACTGCTCGAGGATGCTTTTCTCGGTTGTGGTAGGTACATGAATGAACCGCTCCGGGTCATCAGGGAACACGATCCGATCAAAGGGGTGTTCGTGAGTGGTCAGATCGGAAAAGCTGTCATCGGTCGATGTTGTCACTGTCACCGCTCCCTGCTGGCCGCCTCGCTCCAAGCGGATGATGATGTTCTCCTGGAGCACTTCATCATCCCTGAATGCCTTATTCCTGGAGTCAAACAGGTGCATGTGCCGGATAGCTGCCCGCTCCAAGATGAAGTCACGGAAAGGGCGGTAATAAGGGCCATTGCAAAAACTGCGCGGGATAATGGCGACGATCTGGCCGCCTGGCGCTGCCTCGCCTACAGCCAGCGCGACAAATGCAGAGTACAGATTCACCGTCTCGATGCCGACACTGCGCAGGGCCAGCCGGTGCGCGGAACGGCTGTTGATCTTCTTGTAAGGCGGATTCAGGATTGCATGTGTATAGCCTCGATCCTGCAGACCTTCGGCAGTCGCCAGCTCGATGTAATCACCTGCAATGATGCGGGGTTTCACTCGGCTGTATCCGGTCAAGTGCTGCTCCAGATGGCCGCGCAAAGTGTCATCAATCTCATAGGCCGTCGCCTCGACAGACTCAAAGCCAAAGCCACCAGCCGTCCAACGATCCAAGAAGGCGCACGAAAGCGCACCGACACCAGCGCCTGCATCCAGTAGGCGGCAGGTCGGCAGGGTACTGGGTGGAAACAGGGACGCCATGAAGCGCGCCACGCTGGAAGGCGTCATGAACTGGCCGAACTCTGCCTTTCTCTTTTGCTCTATGCGTGGGGCCACTTCCCGGCGCACGGTATCGACTGCTTCTAGTTGTTGGAGCATTCCAAGTCCTCACTGACGCGGCGTAACAACGCCGACGTGCTTATAAAGGGTGGTGCGGGACACGCCATAACGGCGGGCAACCTCGGCCACCCGAATATCAGGATCACGCAGAAGCGCCTTTATCTCACGCACCTGCTTGTCGTCTAACTTCGGCTTTCGGCCACCCGCTCGACCACGGGCACGAGCAGCAGCAAGCCCGGCTTGAGTTCGCTCCCGAATCAGGGCCCTCTCAAACTCTGCCAAGGCGGCAAACACATGAAATTGCAGCTTACCCGCTGCGCTGCCCGTCTCGATCTTCTCGGTCAAGCTCTCGAAATGAATGCCGCGTTGTTCCAAGTCAGCTACGATCTGCACCAGGTCGCGCAAGCTGCGACCGAGCCGATCCAGCCGCCACACAACCAAGGTATCCCCAGTGCGCAACGCCTTTAAGCATTGCTCCAGCTCCGGCCTTGCCGTGTTCTTGCCACTGATCGCCTCTTCATAGATCACGCCACACCTGGCCTTGGCAAGCGCATCGCGCTGCAGGTCTAGATGCTGGTCGTCCGTTGATACACGGGCGTATCCGATACGTTGATTCATTAACAGAACCGAAACATTGAAAAACTAACGGATATCTTAACAGTTATCGTGGTTGTCATTAACGAAAAAACGAAAACTTCAGGCTGTTAAGAAAACCACCGTTTGATGAACACCTTGATTGGCGCACGGCCTCGATGGCCTCTTGGAAGCCGCCTTGTTTGGCCTTGCCAATACCACCATAAAAAAGCCCGACCTAAGGTGCCGGGCTTTTTGTTATCAAGACAATTTCAGCGTGATGAAGTCATTAAAAAGGGGTAGCAGTAGGGCTACCCCTTCTTCCCCATCGCCTGGCCTCCTAAGCCTTCCCGTAGATCAGCGTCTTTCCAAGGTAGATATTCGCTGTCCTGGTGCGTGAATCCATATGCCAATCTGCTGCAAAGCATTCACCCACATAGCGGTCATAAACCCACTTTTGCCGGATCACCTTTCCTGTCTCTGGATGTATTGCACGCAACAGGAACTTCTCACAATGAGCCATAGCTGCCCCCTGCCGTCACAGGTAAGGCTTGTTTCAAGCCGTCCATAGCTTCCTGGAAATCTGCCGGTGTCGCTTTCCCGGTTTCTGCCTGGTAGTAGACCACCATAAACATATTGGCCACCGCCTCGGCCATCGGCCCAAGCCCCTGCGCCGCGCCCTGGTCGATGAACTCCAAGGAAGAAAGAATGTGGGCGGCCTGATGCACTACTTGCCCGGCTTCGATAATATGTTGTGTTGTCATGATTCACCTCTCCGATAGGTGTTGATTGAAAGTGCCGGGCTGGCCACAACCAGCCCGGTGCGCTTCACAAGTACAGCCCCGCCGCTTCCGCGAACGCCGACCGCTGATTACTGCCTCCCTCGACCTCGATGCGTACCGGCTTGGCTTCAAGCTCTTGCATAGGCCCTTGCCGCGCGACAAAAGCCGCCGTCTCTGCCTCTCTGTCAACCTCGGTCGATTGATCGCCCAGCGGCGAAACAAACACTTGGCCAGCTTCTTCCCTTGGCGTTTCATCCAGGGCCGCCAATGCGGCCATGTAAGGTGTTGTCATGGTTTAACTCCTACCTTTATCGCCATCGGTACTACTGATGTCACGGTTCACGAATGCAGCCACTTCGTCGTTGTCTTGATTGCCACCTAGACTGTTTCCCTCGAATTTGCTGGACTCGCCCGCTTCTTTCGGCTCCATGCTTTCGCGGATCGAAGCAGCCAACTTTCCACCTGCTGTCTCCGCAACCCGCTCTTTGAACCCTTGCGTCATTTGAGAACCGGCACCCTTGGCCAGCTCGGATGCAGTACCAGCGGCCAGCTTCGCCACTCTGGCAAAACCGCCACCACTTGAACTGCTGCCGCTATCATCAAAGCCTGCGGCCTGGGCAAACGGTGAACTGCCAGCCGTACCGGCCTTACCACCGCCGCCGCCGCCACTGCTGACTATCGACCCCATGCTGGGCATATCGCCACCGGCACCCATGCTAGCTGATGCTTTCTGGAATGCCGCCTGGATGGCGGATGCCCCACCCGTTGCACCAGCAACGGCACCCATTGTGGCCTTGGCTGCGAGCGCCGCGCCGCTGGTGGCCATGCCAGCCGCCGCCATGCCCGCACCCATGATGGCACCAGCACCGAAAGAACTACCGGCACCCGCCGCCGCACCACCACCAGGATTCAGACCCGCTATCACGTTCGGCACGCTGTTTACCAAGATCACCAGGACAAGAGCTACAACGAAAATAACCAGCAGCTCATCTATTGGCGCATCTGCCGCAAGGTCAGCGTGATAGCCGTCGATAATTGACATAGCGATACCAACAAGCAATGTAATGGTCATCAGCTTGAGTGCTATTCCGGCAACACTTCGGAAATAGTTGATGGCAATGTCCGAAGTCCAACGAGCCCCACCAAAACCCAACACAAAAATTCCGGCGTAAGCCAGCACCCAAGCGTTTACAAGCGCGAGCAACACGTTCGCGGCAACAACAGCCATACACGCCAGGATAGCTAGGGTTGTTAGAAAGATAGATAGGTTGTCGATGGGGCTGGTGATGCTATAGCTCTTCGCTGCTTTCGCCAGAATATCGAAAGCAATGTCGATGGGCGTGGAAGGGTTCAGGCCCCTTGATAGCCCTGAAGCATCACTGGCAAGTGTCCTCAACGAATTGATGATATCCATCGCAAAGTTAGGGCCGTTGATAAGCAACCACCAGAAAAATCCCGTCGTAATCGTGAAACGAACAAACTCCGCGAAAAACTCGCCAATGTCGGCCTTGCGCAAGGCCATCATCCCGAACGTCCATACCATCGAGATAACAACCAGCGTCCAGAACAGCCAAGATGCAGCATCAGTGATGGTTCCTACCCAGCCGCTACTTGCACTCAAAAACCTGTCTGAAACTTCATTCAGAACACCTCCACGCTCTATAGCGGCGGTGGCATTCTGAGAAAGCAGCAAAAACGGAAGCACCCAACCCCAGCGAAAAAATACAGTTTTCATGTTCAGTACTCCTTGCTCTTGGAGCGGTCTACCGGCCCTTCCAGGCTCTTATAGATCAACTCTTCAGGTTCAGGCTTTGTTTCTTCCTTGCAGCCCACTACAGCTACTGAAAGCAACAACAAGAACATGGTTTTAAGCAGGATTTTCATGGTCAGTACTCCTTGCTTCTAGAACGATCCACCGGCTCTTGCAGCCCTCTATAAAGCTGCTCTTTAGAAGCCTGCTCTAAGGCTTGCCTGTCTGCATCCGCCTGCATCTTTGCCGCTATCACTGTGTATTGGGCAGCCATCATCGTGCGCATCTGCAAAAGCTGGTTGGCTTGGTTGCTGGCGAGCTGGTTTGCATAACCGATAGCCTGCAATTGGCCTTCGGCACCCTGGGCGGCGCTTTGCAGCCGCTCCAGGGTACGGGCGTCATCCTTCAATGCCTTTTGCTGGTCGGCCACGGTCTGAAACAGGGCATCGTTGGCTTTTTTCTGCGACTCGGACGCCAGGCGGCGGTTTTCGGCCATTGCCGCCCGCTCTGCATCTGTGCAGCCGCCGGTGCCGTTAAAGCACGGCGAGCTGCGGTAATAGGCAACGTCTTGGAACTTGGACAGATAGTTGTCCAAGCTACCAAGTTGGTTTTCGTAATACGCCAGCGTGTTTTGAGCGGCTATCAGGCGGTTGATGGTGGTTTGGGCCTGATCCCAGATGTACGCGGCAGGGGCCATGGTGTTCTGTAGCTGGTTTTCATACTGCTGGAGCTGGGTTTGATACTGCTCGATTTGCTTGAGCGTTTGTGCCACCGACTCGATGGCGGTCAGGACGTTTTGCGTCAGGTTGCCCCCGTCGATGACCGGAATACCGGCCTGCGTCGGGGAAGAAGCCAACAAGCAAGCCGAAAAAACGGCAGCCAAACCGCTTTTTTTAGCCGCTAAAGTGTTGACCCTCTCAAAAAGTTTAGCTAAACTTACTGTCATGATGGGGGACTCCTTTCCCTTGCATTTGCAAGGGTGAAATTAAAACCGCCTTTGCAGCAGGCGGTGAGTTGCTTCGTTAATTACTTCTTTGCTGGCTTTTCCAGGCCGACAGCTCGGCCCATCTTTTCCAGATCCAGCGGCTGGACTGCTGCGGTCAATATCTCGCGTATTTCCGCCTCGGTGCTTCTACCGTTTAACGCTGCTCGTATCTTCAGCGCCTGGTGCACCTCGTCCGGTAAATTGCGAATATGCAAATTTGCCATTTTCTTACCTTTTGGTGTACCAGCCAAAATGGTAGCAAAGATACCAAAACATGCAAGCGTTACCGGCCCCGTCCTTTGCGCTGCTTGGCCTTTTCCCTCTTGGCGTTCAACTCGGCTTGCAGCTTGGCTTTGCGTCGCTCCAACTCGCCCGGTGTGGGTGTAGGGACCGGCCTTTGTGGCGTAACCGCTGCGCCCTCAATCTGTAACACTTCGCCCTGCGACAAGGACCGCAAGCGTCCCGCCCTGGCCACCGGCGGCGGCACCTTTCCGACACCAGGAACACCCGGCTTTCTGGTCGCGCTGAAATTGTCTTGCAGCAGTGCCTGGCGGCGCTTCTCCAGGGCCGGGTCGGCAAACATGATGGCCAGTTTGCCATCCACCGCAGCCCGGATGGCTTGCGCTTTAAATTCGGGAGTGCCGTTGACAGTGATACGGTCGCCATACCGCTCGGCGGCCAGCTTCAAGGCTTCCAGCACTCCGGCCCGGTCGGCTCCTGTTGAGACTTGCAACCGGTCGCCATCATCGCGCACGGCGCTTTGCCCTGCGCGGTAAATAATGGTGCCCTTCTTGGTGATGTTGTCGATCACCGGCGCATGGCCCGGCTTCGCCTTGCCCTGGGCCGTCAAGGTGTTGCCTTTCAAGCCTTGGGCCGCCTCTCTGGCACGCAAGGCGGCCAGCGCCTCACTGTTGCCCTGGGTGGCTTCCTGCTTGAGCCAATCGGCCCACTGGCGGCGCTGGTGGCCCTGGTACAGCCGTTCGCGCTCTTTGGCGTATTCCTTGTGTATCCCGTCCAGCTCGGCGCGTAGCGTCGCGCTGGTTTGTGAATACAGCAGCTTCTTGGACACCCGCCCGCCACCGGCCAGCTTGATTGCCGCCCGCTTGGTCGCCGCTTTCTTCTTTGCATCGGCCACCGCCCGATCCTTGCGCCGCTTCGCTGCTGCCAACGCCTCGGCCCTGGCAGCAGTCAAATTTTTCTGCTCATCCTTGTAGCGCGCATAAAGCTCGGTGGTGTCGATCCGCATCCGCACCGGCTTCTTCTGATATTTCCGCTTGGCCTGTTTCCGCTCCACCTGCTCCGGCGATGCCTCAAAAGCGCCTAACCGTTTTTCCAGGGCAGGCTTGGACAAATCGCGGGCCAAGGTGCTGGGCTTAACCATCGTTCCATCATCGGCCCGGATGACCAGGCCATTTCCCCTTGGCGTAATTTCCAGGCCATTGTCGCGCATGACCTGGTGCAACTCCGTCCAGGTGCTGGCCGCCCTGATTTCGTCCAGGCACTCGCGCTTAATCCAGCCGACTAGGCTTTCCACACCGGCATGACGTTCCATGTCGGCGGCCCTCGATGCGGCCCCGCGCTGGTGTGCCTGGTGGTTGTCCACCTCCAGGCCATAGTCCCGTTCCAAGGTGGCGCACAACTCGCCCAACGCCAGATGCGGGTAGTACGGTTCGTGCATCGTGTGCCGGGTCGGGTGAATCTTGTTGATGGCAATGTGTATGTGCAGATTGTCGGTATCGTTATGCACGGCGCTGATGCGCTGATGCTCGCCAAACCCCAGGCCCTGGCAAATCCGTTCTTCTATCGCCTTCAAGGTGTCGGCGTCGGGGTTCTCACCGGCGCGAAAACTGACGATCAGGTGATACGTCTTATCGCCCTTGGCCCGCGTGTTCGTGTGCTGGGTGGCCAGCACCTCGGTGATGGCATCGCGCACCGAATGCGCCTCGCAGTTCGTGACCGAGACCAGGCCCAGCCGGTGGTCTTTGCTCTGTGCATCGGTGATGTATTTGGCCAGGTCGGCAAAGTCACTTTTGCCCAGGCTCCGCATGGGAACGTGCTTGGCAATCATGGCGCAGACCTCGGGCGCACGATAGATTCCATCAATGTGCTCATCTCGTCCTGGGTGGCCTCAATTCTGGCCAACAAGCGCAAGACAGTTTCAGCGCCAAACTTGGCCGTTCGCACGTCATCGGTGAGCCACAATTTCAGCAATCCACCCAAGCGGCCCAGGTCGCCATTGACCCGCACCAGCTCGCGCACGTTCTCATAATCAGTCACGCCCTGGACGCGATAGCCCTGCCCCACGGCCAACAGATAGGCCGACGTGCTCAGACCGGCCGCTTTGGCATTGGCCTCGATGGCGGCCCGCTCTTCGGGCAAGCAATAGACCTTGATTGGCGTGCTGCTCTTCCTCGTTATTTTCTTTTCTGCCGCCTCCATCTTGGCGTCCTCCTGGTTGTCTTGTCCGGCGTCCGCCGGTGGCCCCGCAGGGCAGGATTCCCGTTGAGCACCGCAGGTGCGAATAAGGGGAAGTGAAGAGGAACATCATTCTTGCATGGTGGGCCTACTTCACACATCCTGCCCGCTGTTCAGCCTTAAATGCTATGCAAGAAGTTTAAACCAGTGTTCTCGATTTTTCCGCTATTAATGCGCAAAAAGATGCAATTCCCGCTTGAATTGTCGATAATTGCAGGATATAGGGCACTAGCAGCACGCTAGTAGCGACAAAATAGCGAAGAAATTAAAACTTGTTGCGAGGTAGCCATGACAACCGACTACATGCAGGAACTAGCCGAATGGGCAAGCCAGAAGAAGGCAAAACAGCCACGACAGGACAAGCATGTGGTGGCATTTCTGGCTGTACGCGATGACGTGAAGGCGGCTCTCGATGGGGGCTATGCGATGAAAACCATCTGGGAGCACATGCGCGAAACCGGCCGGATTTCATCCCGCTATGAAACCTTCACGCTGCACGTTAGGCGGTTCATCACGGACGTGAAGCCGGTAGCCAAGCCAATACCGACCACCCCGAAACCGGCACCCGCTTCCGCCGGTAGCAGCAAGCCAGCCGCCATCAAAAAGGCTGAACCGTCGCCGGTAGTGGAAGCCCTCGAACCCGTACCAGGCGAACCCAAGAAAGTGACCAGCAGCTTGCCAACTTTCAGCTTCAACCCGGTACCTCGGAAAGACGATCTGCTCTGATCGCCCTATGGGCGAGACTGAACGCCAAGGGGAAGGTTTAGCCGCTAAAGCCCCCCAGCCCCTCAAGTATCAAACTGCCCCGGTTTGTGAGAGGGGTTCCGAATTTTCCGGCTCTTTCTCTTACGCATAATCAGACCCCCCTCCGGCACGGTATTGATATTTGAGGGGCGGTCTTACTCCCCGCCTTTCTTCCTGGTACCCGCTGGTTTGCTTTCGGCCGGGTTGATCCGGGCCAGCAACGCGGCGATCTGCTCCTGGTGCGCCTGGAGCTGACCGGCCAGCCGGGCGGCTTCCTCGCGGGCCTTGCCTGCCTCTTGCCGTGCTTGGTCGCGCTCGGCATGAGCGGTAGTCATTCGCTCGGCCATCCGATGAGCCTCGGCGGCAGCTTCTTTGCGTTGTTCCTGGGCGGCCCGCTCCTGGTCAGCCAGTCGGGTGCGCAGCTCGGCGGCCTGGGC
>ERZ1090866.792-NODE-795-length-11171-cov-7.168226_pt1 | contig 11171 bp, 14 predicted proteins | sample MGYA00478477_ERZ1090866 | MGnify/ENA primary metagenome ERZ1090866 (study PRJEB33644, sample SAMEA5815737) | chicken gut metagenome | biome: Chicken; feature: Gastrointestinal Tract; material: Caecum | place: Ireland | collected 2019-01-01 | study: A study of the... | reverse complement strand
TGATTATAGCATACGCTGCCGTTCTTTGTCTATATGCCGCCCTCCGGGGCGGCTTTTGTTATATCCGGTCGATCACCAGCAGCGAGCCGCCGGACAGGATCGCCGCGGCCGTGTAGCCGGTCCGCCAGTCCACATTGGACGCTGTACGCGTCAGCGTCAGCCCCTTGCCGCTCTCGAACTGGAACTGCCCGTCCACGATCGAGAACCGCAGCGGCGATATGGAAACGCACTGCGCGCGGTGCCACGCGGGCCGCGCGCCCGGCCTTATTGCAACCCACCGGCGGGGGGGCCCCGGGGGGCCGCGGGCGCGGCCGTCCCAGCTCCTTGAGCCGCAGTGCCATATCCGTATCGTACATACTGCCTCCTTATCCCCAAGGTGTGCAAAACCCTGAGATTTCGCTGTAATACCGCGTCACCGTGGCCACGCTGTCCGAATAGTTGCCCTCCACTGTGTACACCGCCGAGCGCGTCGCGCTGCGCACGATGCCGATGTGCCGGTCGCCCTGGATCATCAGGTCGCCCGCCTTGGGGATGTAGCCCGAGGCAACCGTGCGGTACAGCCTGCGGGACTGGAAGTAGCTCGACATATCGCCCACATAGCTGTATTTGGTGGGGATGGGCGCGCCGGACTGCGCCGCGCACCAGCACACGAAAATCACGCACCAGGCGACATTGTTCATGCCAAACCATGCGCCGTACTTGTTGTTATTGCCCGCGCCCTCGCGGTAGCCGACCTGGCTCATGGCGGTCGAGACAAACGCCGCCGCGCCGCCGCTTGTCCCGCCGGTCGTCACGCCGTCCGCGCTGCCGCCCGTGCCGATGTTATCCGGCAGCCCGTTTACGATCACCGTGTCCTCGCTCGCCTTCCCGACTGCCTCAGCCGCCTCCGCGCTCACTGGCGCGCCGTCCCCGTTTACCAGACCGGCCGCTGCCGCGCGCGGCTCCTCAAGCGCCTCGATCTCCAGCGCCATCGTGTGCCCCGCGCCGCCGTAGTAATGTGTGACGCGTGTGACGCGGTTCTTACCAGAGATTCCGAACGCCGGGCTGTTGAAGTCGAGCACCACGCCGCTTTTCACCTCGTCGCAGCCCCAGATCTCGCTGACCGTGCGCGTGCGCGCGACGCGGTCGGACTGCGCCAGCATGTTTTTCACCATCTGGCCGAGCTGTGCCGTGCCGGGATTGCTCGTCGCCGTCTCGACCTGCTGCAGGAAGCCGTACCGCTGGATGCTGGCCGCATTCGACGCCTGCGCGCCGATATAGACCTTGCCGTCCGCCTCGGCCGCGATCACGGCCGCGTTGTACAGCTCCTCTATGCTGTCCTCGCCAGAAACCTGTCCCAGCGCCCAGGTGATGTTGAATGCCGGGAGGTTGTCGGCCGGCTTGTGATATGCGGTGATCGGCTCCATGGGCAGCTCCTCCACCTGCAGACGGTCGTCCGCAACGCGGTACAGGTACTGCTTGCCGGTTTCCGCGCTGCACGTCTCAAGGATCTCGCCAAGAATGTCCGCAGGCGTCTCGCCCAGCCATACCTGCGTGATCTTGGTCGGCAGCGGGCAGATCGTGCCCGCGGAAACGCCCGCCTTGCTGCACATCTGCCGGATGGCCTCGTCCGCGGCCATGTCCGTGACCTGCAGAATGATCTGGCTTTTGTTCAAATACCAGCCGCGGTCGTAGGCGGTAACTGAGCCGTCCAGGCTGACCGACACCGCGACGCCGGAGAACGTGGTCGCATCGTGATTGGTCAGCCGCAGCTTGTCGCCCGGCTGCACCACGTTTTTCTCCACATAGCCGTCCCACGGCGCGGTCAGTACGGAAAACGTCAGCTCGACCGAAAGCGCGTTCATCTCGTCTACCGCCTGCAGATCGCCCGCAAAGGCGGTGATGTCCTTCGCCGCCTGCCCCTCGCGGTAGCGCGTCAGCATATATTTGTCCACATAATTTGCGCCCATGCCGACCCCCTATACGACAAACCGGTACTCCGTGCACGAAATCGAATAATCAAGGTCGCCGTTGCGCCGCACGCTGATGTCGAGCGAATCCACCGTGATCGGCGTGTTGAGCCGCGGCGCGCCGGACGAATCCAGCACGATCATGCGGAACGGGATCTTGCGCTCGCGCCCGCGCTGGAAAAAGCCGACGTAGTCCCAGCCGTTTTCCGAGGCTTCCGGCGGCATGAATGCGTACCGGTGCCCGACCGGGAAGATGCTGTCCCAGCTGTACTGCCGCAGCCCCAGCGTGCCGATGCGCCGGTAGTCCTTGGACAGGCCGGTGTACGTCTCGTTGTGCTGCTCCGGCTCGGGCAGCGGGAAGTCCGGCGGCACATGCGGCAGCACCATGACCTCCTCATTGTTGTTGAATGATAAAATTACCTTGTAGGCGATGGCACCCACCTCCTGAAAACAAAGACGCCCCGCCTCTGCCAAACTTGACAAAGACGGGGCGCACGCGCTATAATGAATATACAAAGGGACGCTGCTACAGCAGTCAGACCTAAAACAGCATAGTGACTAAGTCACTGACCGTTCGTTGGCAGACGAGCGGTCAGTGCGCTTTTACAAGCATAATATGTAGCAACAGGATTGCCCATATCACAATTCGCAAGAATTGTCTCATAAAGCATCACCCCCTTTTTCGGGGAGTGTCTGACCGCCATATGTAACAGCGTCCGCACTGATTATAGCATACGCTGTCGTTCTTTGTCTATGTATGCCGCCCTCCGGGGCGGCTTTTGCTTTACATATTGTCCAGCGCGCGCAGGATGCGCTGCACAATGGTCTCACCCAGCTCGTCCGCGTACTGGCGGTTGCCGATGATGTTGCCCTGCACGGTGACGTACACCTGCACCGTCTGCCCGCCCGCGACGCGCCTTGACACGTCATGCGGGATGATCTGCGTGCCGCTCGGCAGGTTGAGGATCTCGCCGCCGCGCTCGTTGACACGAGTCAGGCCGCCCTTCCAGTACGAGGTGCCCAAAGCGTTGCCGCCGATCAGGCCGCCGATGAAGTCGGCCACGCCGCCGACCAGCGCCTTGCCGCCTGAGTACAGCGAACCCAAGATCGGAATGCTTTCGATCTTATCGTCCAGCCAACTCAGCTTGTCGCCGATCCAGCTGAAAAACGAGCCGACCGCATCTTTCGCGCTGTTGAATGCGCCAGCAATGGCATCTTTTATTCTGGTAAACGTGTCTTTGATGGATGTGAGCAGATTCGTCGCCGTGTCCTTAATGGCATTAAACCTGTCCACCGCCCAATCGCGAATAGCGCCAAACACTTCCTTGGCCTTGTTCCAAAGGCTCTCCAGAACAGGCTTGATTTTGTCCCAGTTGGTAATGATGAGCCCTGCGGCCGCTATGATCGCTGTAATGACTGGATGTGCGGCTGCCAAGCCCAGTAGTGCCTTACCAACACCACCAACCTTGCCAATGATCTTGCCAAAAAAGCCGCCCAGTTTGACGATGCCAGTGCCGAGCTTTTCGGAGATCTTCAAGCCGCCGTCCAGTACCTTGCTGAAACCGCCGCGGAACTTGCTGCCCGCCTTAGGGATGTCCGTCCCGGCCACCTTGAAAATGGTCTTGCCGAATTGCCACAGGTCATTGCCCGCACCGAGTACATCCGTTCCGAACTTGGCAACCTTGCTGGCCGCCCACAGCTTGACAAGCCCTTCCAGCACCGGCCCGACCTTGTCCATGTTCTGCGCCATCCACTCAAAGGCATCCGCTGCTTTTCCCAGCACGCCCTCGACCTTGGGCAGCACATTTTCCTGCATCCAGCCGAACGCCTCGACAGCCGCATCTTTGAGCGCGCTGGCAACCGGTACCACATTGGTCTTGATCCAGTCAAATGCACGCCCTGCGGCAGCTCTTACAGTTGCAAAACCTTGGTCAAACTGCGTTGTCCAACTGCTAATATCGAACGACGCCACCCAGCCGGAAAACTGGTCAGCCTTTTGATACAGCCATTCGATCGCAGAACCGCCGCGGAGGCTGCCATCCTCGGCCGCGCCGAACATTTCCCACAGCCGATTCTTTACCAGCGCGCTGGTGTCGCCCAGCTTGGCTGTGACCTCGCTCAGCGTGGCCTGATTGCGCCGCGCGTCCACAATCTGCTTGTTGTTGCGATAGAACGCATCCGCCGCACCCTCGTAGGTCTGCGCCAGCGTGTCCATGATGAGCTTGTTACGCTCGCTCTCCGAGCCGCAGGCGGACAGGCGTTCGTTGAAGTCGTCCTCCATGATGCCCGCCCAATTGAGCGCATCGGCGAGCTGGCCGGTCACCGTGCCGACCTTGGCGGTCTCATTGGCCGCCTCGATCAGGCCCTCAATGGGCAGGCTGTCGCCGAACGTGCCGGACACACCTGCCGCGATTCGCGTCCAGGTGCTTACATCCTGCTCGTTCTCCGCGAGCTTGGCGAGCAGCTGGGACGCCTCGGTCGCGGTGTCCGTGTCGCCGAGGATCGCGTAAAAGTTCCGGTAGCTTTTGCGTGCTGACTCGGCAGAGAACCCAGCCGCGTCAAAGGCAGTGTTCAGCTTGCCCATGGCCACGCGGTATTCCTCAGTTGCGCTATCGAGCGCAATAAAAGCGGTGGTGAGCGCGGTCGCGCCCGCGACACCCACGCCGACGGCCGTCTTGGCAAAGCTCGTGATGCCGTCCACGGCCTTATTTTTGAAGGCCACTACATGGCGAGTGGCTGTTATCATGTCGTTCGTAATTTGCTTATTCGCCTTTTGGGCATTTTTTGCGGCCTTAAGCAGGCCGCCTGACATGTTGTCCCGCAGCGTCAGGACGGTGTTGATGACCTTATTCTTCGCCATGCGCACCATCCTTCCTATCTCCGGGGAAAGCCGTTGCAATGCCCGCCGCGGTCAGCAGGCGGGTCTCCTCATACCAGCGCGCCCGGCCGACCCGCAGCACCGCCCGGTCGTGGACGCTCATGCGCCGTATCTCCTCCGGGGTGATGCCGCGCGGCGCGTAAAACGCCGCCAGGTCGAGCACCGGGTCGCGCGCTACGAGTTTTTTGCGGTTTCCTCCGCCTGGGTGGACTGCGTGCCGTCCGCCGCCTTTACCGGCGTGCCGATCAGCCCGATCCACTGCATCAGCTCGCCGCCGAGCCGGTCGATCTCACGCACGTCCAACAGCTTGGGCACGGTATCGTAAGGGTCGGTGACGCCGATCGCTTTATGCAGCTCCGGGTCGTGCAGATCGTCACAGCAGTCGTAGATCAGCTGCGCGCACAGCGGGATAAGCGTCTCCGCGCCCTCCGCCTCGGCCAACGTGCCGTAGTATTCCAGCTGCTCGGCCTGCTTGGGCTTGTGGAACTGCATATCCACCCCGCCGACCGAAAACACCTTGACCGCCAGGCGGTCCTTCTCCTTCTGCTCTGCCCGCGCCGCGAGCTGATCGAGTAAGTTCTTGTCCATGTACTGTCCTCCTTAAATCGTCTCGAGAACCTGAAAATTGCCGAATTTGAAGGGGATTTCTTCCTCCACCTTGGTCTTTTTCTCGAAATTTGCGAGCATGAACTCAGTTACTACAATATCGCTGTACGAGACGCGCTCGACCTTGTTCGTGCCCTTCTGCGTCAGCGACGTAATAACCGCGATTTCCGGCATCTCGCCGGAGTTGTACGCCTCTGCAAGCTCTTTTAAGACATCGCTGTCGATCTTGAGCACAGTCAGAGTACCCTCACCCGAGTAGCCGTTATAAACGGAGTAGGTCGCGGGGTCGCCACATACATTGATGTCCTCAAAATCGCCGGTCACCTTGGCTTCAGCCTTTTGCAGGGTGACCAGTTTCTTACCGTTCCACCACGCCGCACCGCCGTTGCCGTGCAGAAGGCGATTGGGATTGAATTCAGGCATATGTTACACCCCCTCAAAACATGTTGATCGGGAAGATCAGGTCGGTCATGCTGCCGAGGATCTTCACGTTGCCTGCGAGATACACCGTCCGCTTGTAAGGCGTCGCCTTGACCGTGTCGTCGTCCCAGTCCGCGGCCTCGCTTTTGCCGCTCGCGACCCATGCGGCGCGCTGCGCTTCCACGTCGATGCTGGAGGCATTGTCGTAGTCCGGGTCGAGGATCACGTCCTGCTCGAGCTCGCGGAAGTACGAGTTGTTGATCGCCGCGATGAACATCATCTGGTTGTCACGCGTGTTGCGGTAGTTGCCGAGGTACTCGGTGCGGAATACGTTCGTGATGTCGTCGCGCATCATGTCCATGGCCTCGACGGTCTCGATGAACTTCATATCCTCGGTGCGGGTCAGGCCGTCCGTGGTGGTCATGGAGTTGATGCCCTGGCCGATGCGCACCGCGCCGTCCTCGTCGTTGAACAGGATGAACTTTCCCGCGCCGACCGCCGCGTCGTTGTCCGCGACCTCCTCCACCGTCAGCAGGTTGGAGCAGTGGTAGTTCGTGCAGCCGCGCACCACGTTGCACACCGCAAAGATCGCCAGCAGGCTCGGCAGGTACTCCACGCCGTCCGACGCGCCGCGCTCGTCGAGGAAGGTCACGCTTTCGTTTACGAAGTTGACCACGTGCATATCGTCCGGCAGCGGCGTCACGTCGTACACCACGCACTTGTAGCTCTTGGCCTTGGTATTATCCTGCGTCTTGACCCAGCTCGCGAGCGCCGCCGCGTCGTCGCTGTCCATGCCCGCGATGGTGATCCAGCCGGTCTTGACCGTGCGGCTGATCTCCGCGAGCGTGTCGCCGAGCGTGCCGTCGGTGTCCAACCTGAACACATGCGACTGGTACGGCGCGAACGACAGCATGTCGCTGATCGCGTTGTAGTTGTCCGCCGTATACAGCGCCTTGTCCGCCTCGAGCGCGGACAGGTCGGTGTACTGTTTATGGGTAAAGGTCTTGTTCGTATCGTCCCGGACGATCAGGATCGCGATGCCGCGCTCGCTGCGCGAGATCAGGCTGACCGCCTTCTGCCGGAACGTGATTTCGATTTTCGGCATGGTTACTGCCATTTACTCTGTCGCCTCCTCCTGGTTGTAAACGAGGGTTTCCATAAATTCGCCGGTCTCGGCAGCGGTTTCGACCCACTCCAGCCGGAACATCAGCGCGAGCACGCCGTCCGACATCTCGGTCTCGATCGTGTCCGCGATCTCCAGCACCACGCCGCCGACCGGGATGCCCGGGCGCAGCGCACAGCGCAGCGCCTGCGCGGCCTCCTGCACTTCGTCGCGCGGCCGACGGCTGTTTGCCGGATAAAAATATATCTCCACATCTGCACCGGTCTCCGCATAATCGTCCGTCCCCATGCCGTCCGTGGTGGTCAGGTCGATGCGGAAAGAGCGCCGCACGACCGGCTTGCTCACGTCCTGCCGGTCGCGCTCCGCGGGCAGTCCCGCGTCCTTGAGCGTCCGGCTCACCAGATCGCCGAGGGCGCTGTTCAGGTCTTTCCACGTGATCATATCTTGCGGATCATCTCGTCGATCATCTCCTCGGCGTCGCTTTCGTATTCCGGCGCGAACGCCTCATACGATTTCTCAAAAATGCCCTTGCCCGGCTGCTTTGTGCCGCGGCTGCCGTCGCGCGCCCGGGGCGTCCAGCCGCCCTCAATCAGGTGGGCGATGGGATCGCCCGAGTAGACGCGGATGCGCATCGCGCCGTTTCTGGTGTGCAGCTTGCCGCGCTTGATGGACTTGTGATACTGTCCCGCCTCGCGGACGTATTTCGGCCGCTCGACACGCACCTTCTGTACATTCGCGCGCGCCCGTTGGGCGGTTTTGCGCCGCAGCTTGGTGCCCTGATCGCGCAGGAACTTTTTCTGCACCTTGTTTGCCTCCTTGGAGGACTGGATCAGCCGGTCTGTGAACTCATCCAGCTCGGACAGGTCGATGCCGTCACGCGCCATCCGTCTGCACCTGCCTCTCGCCCTGCACCATCCGGCAGAAGATCTCCAGCCAGCCGCGCCGGTTGTAGATGGGGTACCAGTACAGCACGTCCAGCTCCTGCCCGCGCACGACAAAGTACATCTCGCGGCAGATCTCAGGCAGCGACGCCTCGCGGATCGTCACCCTGTGGGTGATCTCCGCGCGCTCGGCCTCGCCGGGCAGCTCGGCGGTGCGCCCGCTCGAGGGCGTCACATTGCCCCAGATCGTGCGCAGGGGCTGGTAGACGTAGTCGGTGTCGCCGGTCGCGTCGGTCACCGGCCCGGATTTCCAGACCTCCAGCCGGTCCCGCAGATCACCTGCCCGCACTGCCATCCGCGGCCGCCTCCTCTCCATACTGGCACCGCAGCTTGAGCTGCGTCAAAAACTGCCGGGCGATCTTCGGCACACTCTCTGCGGCCTGCTGCGCGTCGTCCGCGCGGCCGTCGTACATGTTCAGCACCATCGCATAACAGATGATGTCATACATTGCCGGACTGACCTCGCGGACGCAGCCCGCGCCCGCGAGATACTCTGCGCACATATCCATAAAGCCGCAGATCAGCTCATCGTCGTCCGGATAGTCCACCTTCATGTACTGCTTGCAGGCTGCGAGCCGCTCCTCGGCGAGGGCGGCCTTCTCCTCGCTGCTCATACCATGAGGACGGTCACGCCGCCGTCATCCGGCACATACCGTGCATCGGACACCAGCATGACCGCCGCCACCGTTGCGGCAGAGGTGTCCAAGTTGGTCACCTTGACCGCCATGTACCGCCAGTCCGGCGTCACGCGGCCGCGCACCGCGAACAGGCGGCCGGTCTCGCCGTCACCATCCGCCGTGTAGCTCAGCTCCTTCACGGTCTGTGCGCCGCTGCCGCCCGAATCATTCGAGCCGAGCAGCTCGAGCTTTACGCCCTTGGAGGCCGCCATCGCCCCCACCGCCACGAGAAAGGTGTATTCCATGCGGTTGTTCATGTCCGCCCAGGACGAGGTGACGTCGCCGCTGCCCGCGAGCGACGCGGGCGCGGACAACAAAGCTTCGGAAAGTCTCTGGTTGTTCAGCATAATTTTTACCCTCCTTTATCAGGTGCGGTCGCCCAGGATGACGAACGGGCTGCGCTCCACGGTCGAATGCTTGAGCTTTACGGTGTTCCTGCCCTTGGGCGCGCCGCCCGCGCGCAGCTGGAGGCGGAAGCAGTTCTGCGCGGTCAGGAACTCCACGTGGATGGACATGTCCTGCTTGACCGTGCCCTTGCGCAGCAGCATGTACTCCTTCAGGTCGAACAGGCCGATGTCGCCCGCCGAGCCAACCGCCGCCATGTGGTCGGTCTCGATGATCGGCTTGCCGTACAGCTTCGCATACGGCGCGCCGGTCGCGCCCGTGGGCGGCAGGTACACCGGCACGCCGCCCGTGCCGATCGGCAGGGTCAGGAACGGCAGCTCCTCGGCAAGGTCGGGGTGCATCACCCATACCGCGCCCGTCTTGCAGCGCGGCAGGATGCGGCCATACATGCGCGCGATGTTCTTGAAGGTCAGCTTTTCGGTCTGGCTGGTCTCCTTGGCTACGGTCACAAGGTTCGGGGCGTTCAGGATGCCCAGCGGCTTGCCCACACCGTCGCCGTCGATCACCGAGCCCTCCAGCAGGCGGTTGGCGGCGGTCGCCATGGCGTTGTTGAGCAGGCCGGACATGAAGGGCATGTCCTCAAGCGCCTCGTCCGTGATGTAGATGAACGCCATCAGCTTGTCCAGGTCGATCTTGGTCTCGTAGAACTTCGGCTTGCTGGCGGCGACGGTCGCGGCCTCGCTCGCCCAGTAGGCCTGCACGCCGCCGTACACGCTCTCGGATACGTCGGTCTCGTCGCAGGTCATGAAGCGCACCGCATTGGCGGCCGCGCCCGAGGTGTAGCTGTCCACGCGTGACAGGATATCGCCCGTGGTCGCGGCGGTCTCGATGATCGTGCCCGCGAAATCCTCCTGGATGGCGAATGCGCCGTCCGTACCGCTGCCGGTGTTGATGCCCTGCGCCTCGTTGACTGCGGCAAGGCGGTTATCCGGCGTACCCTTGGCCGCCAGCATGACCGCGCGCAGCTGCTCGCCCAGCGAATTGAAGGGGCAGGACTTCCTGTTGTCCTGCGGCTTGGCGTCGCCGTTGTTCACCGGCTCGGCCTGCTCGCCGGATGCGGCACGCAGATCCTCCACCGCCTTGATCTGGTTGTTGACCTCGGAAATCTTCACGTTGAGCTGGGTCAGCTCGTCCAGCTTACCCGCGTCCGCGGCGGCGTCCGCCTGCGTCACCAGCTCAGCCTTGGAAGCCTTGAGTTCGGCGATCTTCTTGCTGTAATCCATTTCTGTCTCCTCTCCGGGGCTGCTGCCCCATCAAATATTCTTCAGCAGCTCGAGCCTGGCCTTTGCCAGCGCGAGTGCGCTTTTATCATCGTCCGGCTCCTGCGGGGCAGGGTCGCCCGGCGGGTCGCCGCTCTTATCCATCTCGGCCTTGCGCGCCCGCAGCTCGGCCGCGTCCGGCAGGCCGCCCGAGGTCGCCAGCGCGCGGATGCCGCTCTGCGCGCACATGACCGCCTGGCTGGCGATCACGCCCTCGCTGTCGTACAGCACATCGTCCACAAAGCCTGCGGCCATCGCATCCTGCACGGGCATCCACGTCTCGGCGCGCAACATGGCGTCCAGCTCGCTGCGCGTCTTTTTGCCTGCGCATTTGAGTTCGTAGGCGTTGAGCACGCTTGCCTTGAAGCTGGCGAGCGCCTGAAGGCTGCGCTTGTGCTCGACGCTGTCGCCCTCGGTGCGCAGGCTCGGCAGGTGGATCATAAACTGCGCCACCGGCGAGGCATGCACCTTGTCCGCGCCGATCGCGGCCACCGACATGGCCGACCCGGCCAGCGACTGGATCTCCACCTCGGTCGGGATGCTTGCCGCCTTGAGGATGGTGTAGATCTCATACCCCGCGAACATATTGCCGCCGCCCGAGTTGACCTCCAGCGTCAGCGTCTCGCCCTCCGGGTTGTCCGCAATGGCCTGCCGCACGTCCCTGGGCGATACCACGCCGTAGCCGAAAAAGCGGTATACCTCCGCGTCGTCGTCCGACACCACATAGCCGTTCATCTGTGTTCTCACTATTTCACCTCCCCGCTCACGATATGGCCGACGGTGTCCAGATTTTTCGTGATGAAGAAGTTCTGCCCCAGCCCGTCCGGCATGGGGTTCATCTCCTCCAGCGCGCGGCACTCGTCCAGGTTGTAAATGCCGCTGTACACCATCGTCTGATAGAATTTGCTGCGCG
>ERZ1090866.789-NODE-792-length-11210-cov-15.750515_pt1 | contig 11210 bp, 15 predicted proteins | sample MGYA00478477_ERZ1090866 | MGnify/ENA primary metagenome ERZ1090866 (study PRJEB33644, sample SAMEA5815737) | chicken gut metagenome | biome: Chicken; feature: Gastrointestinal Tract; material: Caecum | place: Ireland | collected 2019-01-01 | study: A study of the... | reverse complement strand
TTTGCGCAAAACGCCAGTTTCCATTAACTCCCGGAGCACATATCACGGGGCAGAAATTTAAGTGCAAGGGGTCAAATTGTCGGGAGATTTTTGAGGTGAATGTATGAAAAAGAAAGTGATAGGGCTTATATTGATCTTGGCAATATGCTTTGGATTGACGGGATGTGTTGAGGGTGAGCGAATTGAGAACTCAGACAAGATAGAATATTCCATATTGCTAAATAAAGGAAGTTGTTTTGTGTACACATTCAAAGATGAAGAAACCGGAGTGTGGTATATTTCAACATCCAAAGGCGTTACGCCAAGATTAAATGCAGACGGAACATTATATGTGAGTGAATGAACCTGTAAGGTTTTCTTACAATTTGGGAGGTGGAAATGAGCGAATTTATTATGCTTATCGGATTACCGGCGAGCGGAAAGTCTACATATGCAGAAAAATTGAGAAAGAAAGGATTTCATATTCATTCTTCTGATAAAATCCGAGAAGAACTGACCGGAAATATAAATTCTCAGGATAAGAACGCTGATGTATTTACGGAACTTCACCAAAGGGTAAAGAAAGATTTACAAAACGGTGTTTCCTGCGTATATGACGCAACTAATATGAACATGAAGCGCAGAAAAGCATTTCTTGATGAAATCAAAAAATATGATTGCAAAAAGATTTGTGTTCTGTTCGTGGTTCCTGTGGAAGTTTGTAAAAAGCGGAATCAGAGCAGAGAACGAAAAGTGCCAGACAGTGTATTTGATAAAATGCTGAAACAGTTTCAGTGCCCTTATTACTATGAGGGATGGGATAATATTGAAATCAAGTGGTATGAGGATAAATTCCTGTTGCCGGAATTAGATTGGGATATGAGTCAGGATAACAGCCATCATACCTTAACGGTAGGCGAACACATGAAAAAGAGCGCAGATTATTTGTTTGAAAAATCTAGGCATAGCAATCCACTGGTAATTGCGGCAGGAATACATGATATTGGAAAATATTACACAAAGAAATTTGTGGACTCTAAAGGAAACCCGTCAGATGAAGCGCATTACTACGGACACGAAAATTATGGGGCTTATATTTTCCTTGTAGCACAAAACTATGTGGTATCAAACGGAGATTACGAATGTGCCAAAACGGATAATTACGAGCAGAAAACAAATTTGTATATAGCTTCTCTTGTTAATTGGCACATGCGACCACATACCGCATGGAAACAGTCAGATAATAGCAGAGAGCGAGACAGAAAACTGGTTGGAGAAGAAATGTATCACGATATCATGCTTTTGCATGAAGCTGATTTATCGGCGCATTAGGAGTGGTTATGAACAGAAATTCAAGATTGTGTTGTTTTATATCAGAGCATGAAGATTGGCGAGATATTCTTAAAGATGAATACAAAATCACAGTCAAAGAGGAATATCCGTTCGCAATATTCAACTATGGGATTGGCTGCGATTTTTCAAATCCGATTGTGCAGGAATCGAGAGGAATTATTATAGACCTTGAAAACCTTGAAGTTGTCTGTTGGCCGTTCAGAAAGTTCGGAAACTATAATGAAAGCTATGCTGATAAAATTGACTGGAATAAAGCAAGAGTGCAAGATAAAATTGACGGAAGTATTATTAAGCTGTGGTGGAACAGGATAACGGGGAAGTGGCAATTCTCAACAAACGGAACAATAAATGCAGAAACGGCGCTTGCAAACCAAATGACACAAGAGACATTTCTTGACGTGATAAGGAAATCAGATAATTATAACGAGATTGTTTTGAGACTGCCAGATTTAAGCAAAGATTATACGTTCATTTTTGAATTGGTTAGTCCAGAGACACAAGTGGTTGTGAAATATCCGAATCCGTATTTGTATCATATCGGCACGAGAAATAATATTAGCGGAATGGAGATTAGTTCGGATATTGGCATTGAAAAACCAAAAGAATATTCTCTAAAAAGCCTTGACGATTGCCTGAACGCCGTATATGAACTTAATAAGTCTGATGATGGACAGGTTCATGGCGTAAAGAAAGAGGGATTTGTAGTTGTTGATGGAAAATGGAACAGGATAAAAATAAAATCCCCTGATTATCTGATGCTGCACAGAATGTCATCTAATGCAAATTTTTCCAAAGAGAGAATTATTGGAATGATACGTGATAGAACCGTGAGCGTTCAGGACATATGTGAGGATTTCCCTAACTTCGCACATTATTTTAAATTCTACGATTTTAAAATAGCAGAATTGGAATACCAAGTGAAAGTATTTTGTGATTTGACTGATAGAATTTATGAAGAATACAGCCATGAGCGGAAAACTGTTGCAAACATCATCAAGAAACACAGATTGGCGGGATTAGGATTTAAGCATTTGGATAATGGGAAATCTGGTTGCGAATTACTGAAGGAAATGACACTATCTCAGTATTGCAAATATATCCCAGATTATCAGCCGGAAAGATTAAGCGAACTGTTTTACAGAAACAAATAGAATACCGTAGAGAGCCAAGCGTAAGCGGAGAGCCAAATTTCTTACTAAGTGGGAAAGGAGGCTCTTTTTTAGTGCAATTACTCGAAGAATACAAATCTGACATGCGAAAACTCAAGACACTTCTGGAGCGTGGCGTGGACTATCGGACGGTCGCCGCCATTCTTGCCCAGTCTCAATACATTCTGAAAGATTACCCGGATGAAAGGAAATATTGCTTTGCGTACTCAAAAGCTGTAAAGGATATTGCCCTGCGGCAGTATGCGGAGACGCTGAAACCGGAGTGGGATGAACTGTATTGGGATACGATGAAGTGGGAAGCGCCGGAGCTTTTGGACTCATACATGATATACATAGAGCGCAACCGGGAACCGCAAGCAAGGTTTTATCTTCCGAGACGAAAAACACTGATACGCATAGTGAACAAACTGCAAATGCTGGCAGATGATGAATTGGACGAACTATTTATACATCTCCCAGGAAGAACAGGAAAGACCCAGAGCATCACAGAGTTTAATGCATGGTATGCAAGTAAGTATCCGGAAAAAAGTAATTTGTATTGCTCGTATTCTGATGGTGTGGCGAAATCTTATTATGACGGATTACTGGAATTGTTGACAGACCCGACATACCTTCATTCAGAAGTGTTCCCGAATTTCAAAATCGTTTCTACAGATGCAAAAGGAAATACGATTGATTTAGTCCGAAAGAAAAAATATAAGTCGATTACATGCAAAGGATTGACCGCCGGTCTTAATGGATTATGTGACTGTACCGGAATTGAGATAGGAGATGACCTTATCGAAGGTATCCAAGATGCTATGAATCCGGACATTCTGAAAAGAAAGCAGACAATCGTTGATAACAATTATATTCCAAGAGCAAAAACAGGGGCAAAGAGACTTTGGTGCGGAACAAGTTGGGCCCTTCAAGACCCGTATCAAAACAGACTGGAATTTCTTAAAAACAATCCAAAGGCAAAATATATTCGTTGGGATGTTATAAAAATACCAGCTCTTAATGAAAATGATGAATCTAATTTTGACTATGACTATGATGTTGGATTTTCAACTCAACATTATCAGCAGATACGAGCAAAGTTTGAAGCAAATGAGGACATGGCTTCATGGCTTGCGCAGTATCAGCAGGAGCCGATTGAACGTGAGGGAGCGTTATTCACGCCAGAATTCATGAGATTTTATAAGGGAGATTCTGAATTACCGGCAGGAGAACCGGATAATATTGTCGCGGCGTGTGACGTAGCTTTTGGTGGTTCTGATTTCTTAGCTTTTGGAGTTCTTTATATCTACGGAGAAGAGAAATATCTTGTTGATTGTATTTTTGATAACCATGAAAAAGATATTACGCAGCCGAGAATTATTCAAATGATTTTGAGACATAAAGTACAAAGAAGTTTTTGGGAATATAATAACGGCGGCGAAGGATTTAAAGACGATATTCAAAGAATGTTAAAGGAAAAAGGATATATCCATAATATGATCGGAGCATATGCACCGACTGGAAAAAGGAAAGAGGATAGGATTTTTGACGCCGCACCAGAAATAAGGCAGATTAAATTTCTTGAGGATGGATATAGAGACCAAGATTATCAGAAAATGATGCAGAATGTTTTTTCTTATAAGATAGAAGGCAAGAACAAGCATGAAGACGCTTGCGACATGCTGGCGTACCTTGTGAAAGTTTATAGGAGTACGCCACGAGTAGCAATGATAATGAACAGTCCATTTTAGCGGAGGTAATGCATGATTTCAAAGTCAATTTTAAAACAATACATTGATCTTCAAGAAGAGATTAGGGAAACGAAAGAACGCATTGAAAAAACTGAGAAACAAATTCAAAAGATTGAAAAGGGCGGAACTGTTGTTGACAGTGTTACCGGGGGATATGGAGGAATCCAAAGATACAAAATTGAAGGATTTCCGTGCGCGGAGTATGGAAAGCTAAAGGAAAGACTATATATGAGAAAAGCCACTCTTCAAAGTCTCGAAAACGAGTTAATGGAAAAAATATCTGAAATAGAAAAATTCATTTCGAGCATTGATAATAGCCGCATAAGGAGAATAATTTCTTTCCGATTTATTGATGGGATGACCTGGGAACAGGTCGCAATTAATATAGGAGGAGGAAATAGTGAAGACAGCGTTAGAATGGCTTTCAATAGGTTTATGGAAGAAAAATAAAGTTGTTCGATATGTTCGGGAAAAATGTGATAGCATTAAGATGTGATAAATGTATGGTGCGGGCAAACCGCACCTTTTTTGCGTGGAGATTATTATGGAAAAAACAAAGCAGAACAAATATAAAGACTATTTGCGGACAAAAGACAAACAGTGGGTCGATGTTCCGCAATCTAACCGGTTAAGGAAATGTTCGTCCGGGGTGACATTTGGCGGAGTGTATATCAAGAAGGTTTAAGCATTGAGGTGATTCTGTGGTACTTAAGGGTAGGATTAAAATTTTTACTGAATATAAAGAAATCAATGATAATAACATTGTTGAAGTATTACAGAAATCATATGCAAAGCACAGAATAAATGCATGTGAAATGCAATACCTTATTGATTATGAGCTTGGAGTTCAGCCGCTTCCATATGACAAAGTTGTAAGGCCGGAGATCAACATTCAGACCGTTGATAACATGGCAAATTATGTGACTGAGTTTAACAAGGGATATTTTTGGGGGATTCCAGCAATCTATACTCAGCGCGGAAACAACGAGCATCATGGTACAGACGAAAATGTTGATAGCGCAGGGATATCCGCCTTGAACGAAATGATGCTCAATGGAGTGTGCATTGGTACACAAAACCAGAAGCTTTCCGATTTCGTAGAAAAAACTGGAATAGGACATCGGTTTATAGATGCTAAAACCGACTGGTCTGACGATGAAATCCAAAGTTCATATGCCGATGTATATACTTTGGATTCTAGGTTCGCATATTGCGTTTATTATGCGGGAATAGGCCAAAAGAAAGTTCTTGGCGTTACATACTCTAAGATCAAGGGGAGAAATGTCTTTACTTGCTATACCGATAAATGGAGATATGATATTGCAGCTGGAAAGATTGTTAGCAAACAACCAAATATACTTGGAATGATTCCGATTGTAGAATATGAGCGTTCTGTAGATAGAACCGGATGTTTTGAACGCCAAATTCCTCTTATGGACAACTTAAATGCATTGGTATCCAGCGTGGCAAATGACGTAGTTCAAAGAACACAGGAAATATGGTGGGGAAATGATGTTGAGTTCCCAACTGATGAATCGACTGGAGAAACAATAAAACCTGAGAGCGGTCAATGGGTAATCACCTTTAGCGGAGATGGGAAAAACCCCAAAATCCAACCCATGGCTAGTACACTAGACACAACCCCAGTTCTTAACAATATAACCGAAACCCGGAACGAAATTTTGAAGAGATGTTTTGTGCCGATGCAATACAGTTCTGAGGGCGGCGGTTCAACGGGAGTTGCCACCGACACAATGTCTGGATGGAATGCGACTTCAGTAGATGCGGCCCGGAAGGAACAACTTATACAAGGATCAGCAAGAGAAGAACTTATTTTATTGTTGAGGGCAATTTCTATGGCACCCAGCAGCAAACTCCCTGCGGATGATCCTCTCAGGAAAATCCATCACACTGATATTAACATACATTTTACGCGCCAGAAGAATTATGATTTGAATAGCAAAATTAACGCTAGTGCGACAGCTGTAAATATTGGCGTGCATCCAAGATGGGCGCTTCAAATGGGCGGTGGAGTATGGCCGGATGTTGAACAGGTGTGGATTGACAGCAAAGATACGATGCTTGCTTATCAGAAGTCCCTTATTTCAAATAATACGGAGCCTTCTGAACGATTATCTCAAGACGAATCTGATCAAGTTACACAATCTCCAGGCATTGATGGAATGTCTACGGATGAAAATCAGAAAATGGGATAGGCGGTGATTGAGTGCTTGATATAAATGATTATGATGAACTTAATGAAGTGGTCGGAATGAAAAGAAGCGAAGATTATTCTGATTACTTTGACGTAATGGAAATATCGGACGAGGAAAAAGGAAAAAGAATAGATTTGGCAGAAAAGCTAGGAGATAACTTTTTGTTAGTCCTGGCTTTTTTATTTACCATGCAGCAATACCGGGAAATTGAGTGGGAAACCATTCGTATCCGATTTGAAAACGCATACAAAAATGCAATTGATAATGTGATCGAAACGGATGAATACATGGAGTCTTATATCCTTAACTTTTCACATAATGCAATCGAATCAACACAATCCCATGTTGACGATCCTTACTATTACTCGATGGATAGGTCAAGACTAATGGCTGAAAATGAATCAAATATGGCATGGAATTATTCTGATTATCGAGAAGCTGTTAGAAGCGGAAAAACACGAAAACGCTGGGTTGATATTAGAGACAGAAAGGAAAGAGATAGCCACCGAAAAGTAGGCGGGACAATAAAGCCGATTGGAGAACCATTTACAGTTGGTGGATATTACATGGATTTCCCAAAAGATGATTCTTACGGGGCTGATGCTTCTCAAATTGCCAATTGCAGATGCTCAATAATTTATTATTAGTTAATTATCAGTCGCAAATGCGGCTGTTTTTTATGTGCCGGAGATGGCGTTAAAGCACAACTGCCTAGAGAAAGGCAGACCAAAAAATAACACAAGCATTATGGCTGAGAGAACAGACCAAACAAACACAGAAAGGCGGAAAGAACAATGAAATTTAAAAACAACTATTATGGGAAACCCCAATTCTTTGGGAAGGCAAGGTGCATCATCCCTATGAACTTACAGTTATTTGCTGAGGGCGGAGATGAAGGAGGCCCAAATGGTGGAGGAGGTTCTTCAGATGGAGAGCAAGGGGGAGGAGCTGGAACCCCAACGGTAGAAGAGTTACTTGCCCAGCTGGCGCAGGAAAGGGCTACAAACGCTCAGAATAAAGCGGCTCTTGACAAAGCTCTTAAAGAAAAAGGAGAACTTACCAAAAATTTACGGGCAAAAATGTCTGCCGAAGAACAGGAGGCCGAGGCTAAAAAGGCTGCCGATGAAGCTAAAGACGCAAGGATTCAAGAGCTTGAATCAAAGTTCAGAGCAATGGACTACAGCAAGCGGTACATGGGAATCGGGGCAGATGAAAAAACTGCTGAAGCACTTTCTGACTTAACCGGAGAGTTAACCGATGTAGATAAATTCTTTTCGACCTTAGACAAATTTATTCAATCAAAAACAAAGGTTGCCGGTGAAGATGCAGTGCAAAAATTTCTTAAAGACCGCCCGGACGTTAACGCTGGAAGTGGAACTTCTGAAAAAAATGCATTGGCAAAGGAAAAGGCAAGAGAAGCTGCCCATCGCAAAACCGGAGCTGATATGAGCATTTTAAAACATTATATTCCAGGAGGTATGAACTGATATGGCAAGAGGCGATATGTTATTTGAATCCGTCGATATTGGCGGGCAGGTAGAAATTCTGAACCGGTCTCCGTTTGAAGGAGTACCTATGACGATTGATTTTACGTCTGTTGATACGAAAGACACAGATACAGGAGAAAAAGTTGTTTATGCCGGAACACCGATTGATGGTTCAGGAAAACCGCAGAAAACAACACCGTGGACTGGTGCAGTTGGAATTCTTCTGCACGATGCCTACGAATCCAGACCGCAGGGAACCATTCTGAAAAAGGCTTACATCAACAAAACAGCGGCAGAGGCAAATGCCAGCGTTACATATGATGATGCGCTTTATAAATTATTCCCAATGATCGTGTTTGAAACGGGAAAATAATGGACTCTGGCTTAATTGCAATTCCTGCCGCCAGTCAGAGTCTATATGAAAAGTCGGTAGGTGACATGATTGAACCGGGTATGTATGTCCGTGGAGATGGTTCTGTGTTCGGAACTTTTAAGTATGTGACTGGATACACAGGATTTAACAGCTCTGTATCGGAAGAACAGAAAGGATATTTCTTCCCGTTTGACCTTAATAAATCCGGAACCAAAATGACATTCATCAAAAATGGAAAGCCCGGGAAAAAAGATATCAACTATGAAAAGAGCAATGTGTTCCGAGTTACCAAGAACGATACATTTGAAGTCTTGGTAGACGGAAAGAGCGTTGCTATTTTTAATTTCAAAAATGCAAGATTTGAAAAAGAGTAAACCGGTATCCGATTGAGGATAACCGCTGACCCCTAAAAGTTATGGGGCAGAAAGGAGAAATATGAGACTTACAGATGTTTTTGATTCTGAGGCCGTTGCTTTAAACAGAACTGAGGTTGAAAGCAATCGAATCCCGTTTATGGGACAGGCATTTTTCCCCAACCGCAAAAAGGTTGGATTATCCATTAAATGGTTGAAGCAAAACATTGGATTAAATTCCATGCTTAACACTTCTAACTTTGATGCTATCCCGATTATTAGAACCAGAGAGGGATTCAAGATGGAAAACACAGAAATGATCTTTTTCCGTGAATCCATGCATGTAAAAGAAGAGGACATGATGGAGATCATGCGTGCCCAGGATTCTAATGACCCTTACGTGACGGCTGTTTTGGATTCTATTTATGACGACACAAATAAGCTTATTGATGCTGCCGATATTGCGGCAGAAGCAATGAGAATGCAGCTTCTTGCAACGGATGACGGAACTCCGAAAATCTCTATCGGAACGTCCGATAACATGATTCACACCTATAATTATGACCCGGACGGAACCTATGCATCCAAACATTACATGAAGCTTACAAGCACTGACACTTGGGATAATCCTACTAGTGCAAAGCCGTTGAGCGATATACGCGAGGCTACAAAATATTTAAGAAGCATTGGTGTAACGCCACAGTATGCGCTTATGACCAGCAAGACCTTTGATTATCTTCTGGAAAACGACCAGGTTAAATCCGCTTTGATCACTGTTACCGGACAGCCTGTGACATTTTTGGATACAGCTACTCTTGAAGATGTATTTCGCCGGAAAACCGGATTAATTCCTATGCTGTACGACAAAATGTATGTTGATTACACTGGCGCAGAAAAGAATTTTTATCCTGATGATAGAGTAACCATTATCGGAGGGAGCCAGCTTGGAAATACATGGTACGGAACTACGCCTGAAGAGAGAACTCTTCTTGGAGACCCGAACGTAGATGTTACCGTACTCGACCGCGGCGTTGCAGTCGCTGTTAAGACGGAGGCTGGACCGCCAGTAAAAGTATTAACTTCCGTTTCCCAGCTCGTGATTCCTTCTTACGAAGGCATGAACAGCACTTATGTAATCAACGTTAAGGGGGAATAGCATGATTTACAAATATCGGGTTAAGAGAAATGGCACGTACTATAATGCCGGGGAAGATGTTCCTGAAAATTCTCTCGATGCCCTTCCCTTTTCCGATGAGGAAATCGAAATGGAGACAAATGCTGCTATTCCGCATGAGCCTATTTCCGCAAAGCGCGGAAGGCCTAAAAAGGCTTAACAGGGAAGGGGCGTGAGCAGGGATGGAACAGGAAATATTGCAGGACATAAAGAATTATCTTGGGGACGATTATCGCAATTATGACGAATCATCCCTGCTGTTTTGCGTCAAAAGGGCGATAAAGTCATTTTCGAGCAAGCGGAATTATCCTGATTCATATTCGGAAAATGCAAAAAGAAAAGATATGGATAAGTTCTATATGTGCATATTTGATTTGGCCTTATATTGGTGCAACCTGCAAGGGGTAGAGTTCCAAAATAGTCACTCTGAAAATGGAGTAAGCCAGTCATGGAAAAGCGAATCTGATATTTACGTTTTACACAATGTAATTCCGCTTGCAAAAATTATTTAGTAAAAGTCGGCGCGTGGTAATGTATCCTCCCACATTACTGCAGGGAGCCATCATTGAGTGAGGTTGGGGAGATGGCAGCTTTCAAAAGGGAGATTGGAAATAATGAGGTGTTTGGATGGGATGTGAGAATAATTGCATGAACGAGCACCGTATCAGGGCATTGGAAGATGATTTTAGAGAATTCAAAGCCAATAACTCTAAGGACCATAAAGAATTTTACAATCGCATTGAGGGCGTAGAAAAAGATATGGTATCTTCAAAAAGTGATAGAGAACATATTAATGGAAAGCTCGATGAAATAAGCAACAATGTAAAATCTCTTATGGGAAAGCCCGAAAGACGTTACGAAACTATTGTTACCGGAATATTGACTGGAGTAGTCGGGGCGATAGTTGGATTTGTTATGAGCGGTGTTTTACCAATGTAATTGATATTCCATTTCAGGGAGGGAGATGGAATGGATTTAAACTCTAGAAATTTCTATAAAGAGTTTATAGAAGATGAGAAAATATTTTATTTGCATGAAGCTGGATTTGATGAACGCGAAAAGCAACTTTTTAAAATAAGAGTATACGAAGGAAAAACATTGTGGGAAGCATCCGAGGTTATGGGGTATAGTTCCCGTACAATGGACAGAATTAACAAAGCGATGAAGAAGAAAATATTGAAGGTTGCCCCGATGTATTATCGGGGCATTTCTTCTAAATACAATTGAATATAGATGGCGTATTTGTGGCGAATTTATGGCGAATTTATGGCGTGGTTTTGGACTCCATTCTGGGATAAAATTAAGATATAGACAGAGGGAGGTATACAAATGCCAGTACCATATATAAACCCTTATTATTTCCAAAACAATCCGGC
>ERZ1090866.784-NODE-787-length-11236-cov-6.212951_pt1 | contig 11236 bp, 10 predicted proteins | sample MGYA00478477_ERZ1090866 | MGnify/ENA primary metagenome ERZ1090866 (study PRJEB33644, sample SAMEA5815737) | chicken gut metagenome | biome: Chicken; feature: Gastrointestinal Tract; material: Caecum | place: Ireland | collected 2019-01-01 | study: A study of the... | reverse complement strand
TTTCTTAAAAACCCGGCGGCGCCGGCTGCCCCGGGGCCCCCCCCGGGGTGCGGGCCCGCGCCTGCCGCGGCCGCTGCCCCGGCTGCTCCCGCTCCCGCCGCTGCGCCTGCCGCGCCGCAGGGCCCTGCCGGCGCCGTTGCCATCAACGCGCCCATGCCGGGCAACATCCTGGATGTGCGCGTCGCTCCCGGCGACAGCGTCAAGGCCGGCGACACGCTGCTGATCCTGGAAGCCATGAAGATGGAAAACGAGATCTCGGCCCCGCAGGACGGCACCATCGCCACCATCGATGTCCGCAAGGGCGACACCGTCAGCTCCGGCGACCTGCTGGTCACCATGAACTGACCGCCGCGCAAACCCGATCCACATCCGCCTGCACGGCGGAAGAATGAGGTGAACCAGATTGGCTAAGAAACCGATTAAAATTACCGAGGTCGTCCTGCGCGACGCCCACCAGTCCCTGCTGGCGACCCGTATGACCATGGACGAGATGCGGCCCATCCTGCCCGAAATGGACAAGATCCCCTACTTCTCGGTGGAATGCTGGGGCGGCGCAACCTTTGACTCCTGCATCCGCTTCTTGGACGAGGACCCCTGGGAGCGTCTGCGCATCCTGCGCAAGGAGCTGCCCCACCAGAAGCTGCAGATGCTGTTCCGCGGCCAGAATATGCTGGGCTACCGCCCCTATGCCGACGACGCGGTGGAATATTTTGTCCAGAAGTCTGTTGCCAACGGCATCGACGTCATCCGTATTTTTGACGCGCTGAACGACCCGCGCAACCTGGAGACTGCCATCAAGGCGGCCAACAAGGAGGGCGCCCACGTCCAGGCCTGCATCAGCTATACCCTGAGCCCGGTGCACAACAACGAGTATTTCGCCCAGTATGCCAAGACGCTGGAAGAGATGGGCGCAAACTCCATCTGCATCAAGGATATGGCCGGCCTGCTCAAGCCCTACACCTGCTATGACCTGGTGAAAAAGCTGAAGGAGACGGTCAGCATCCCCGTTGACATCCACAGCCACTACACCGCCGGCCTGGCTTCCATGTCCATCCTCAAGGGCATTGAGGCGGGCGCCGACATCATCGACACTGCCATGAGCCCGCTGGCGCTGGGCACTTCCCACATGCCCACCGAGAGCCTGGTGGCCGCCCTGCAGGACACCGACTACGATACCGGCCTGGATCTGAACCAGCTGAACGTGGTGCGCAACTACTTCAACAAACTGCGCGAGAAATACATCGCCAACGGCCAGATCAGCCCCAAGAGCCTGGGCGTGGACGCCAACACCCTGCTGTACCAGGTGCCGGGCGGCATGTTCTCCAACATGCTCAAACAGCTGAAGGACGCCGGCAAGGAGGACAAGCTGGACGAGGTGCTGAAGGAGATCCCCCGCGTGCGCGAGGATGCCGGCTACCCGCCGCTGGTCACCCCCACCAGCCAGATCGTCGGCACCCAGGCGGTGTTCAATGTCATCATGGGCGAGCGGTACAAGATGGTCACCAAGGAGTTCCGCGGCCTTGTCCACGGCGATTACGGCAAGACCCCCGCGCCCATCAAGCCGGAGTTCCAGGCTATGATCTTGAAGGGCGAGAAACCCATCACCTGCCGCTTTGCCGACACGCTGGAGCCGGAGATGGACAAGCTGCGCGCCGAGGCCGCCAAGTATGCCATCCAGGAGGAGGACGTGCTGACCTACGCCATGTTCCCGCAGGTCGCACCCAAGTTCTTCGAAAAGCGCAACGCCCGCATCCAGGGCGTGGACGCGCTGCATGCCGACTACGAGAAAAAGAGCCATCCGGTCTGATCCGGCCTGCAGCATCCGGCCGTAAGGCCAGACCTGTAAAGTACGCGATCCCCGCCCTGTCAGCCTGCCTGCCGGGGCGGGGATTTTTCTGCATGCATCACCGGGCCTGGCTGCCGAAACGGCCCGCAGCGGCGGACTGAGGGCTTGACGCGGAGTAAAAAACAGAAAAATTGCAGGAATTTGCGGCAAGGTATTGACTTTTGCCTGGTGGATGTGGTAAGATACCTCCTGCAGCACGCCCCAGGCAAGAATCGTGCGCCCGTAGCTCAGCTGGATAGAGCAACTGCCTTCTAAGCAGTGGGCCGGGGGTTCGAGTCCCTTCGGGCGCATCCTTTATGTGGTGCCTATAGCGTAGATGGCCTAACGCGCCAGATTGTGGCTCTGGAGATCGAGGGTTCGAATCCCTCTAGGCACCCCACCAAAGACCGTACAGTGTTTCGCTGCGCGGTCTTTTTTATACTGGGCCGTCGCCAAGCGGTAAGGCAGAGGACTTTGACTCCTCCATCCGTCGGTTCAAATCCGGCCGGCCCAACCAAAAGCGAAAGGCAAGCCTGTACGCCTGCCTTTCGCTTTTTCTTTGCCGAAAAGCAGGGCAACTGTGTTATAATAGAACCAACCAAAACGTGTTTTGCATCAGCGGAGGGAACAGCATGGAACTGGAACAGGCAAAAAAGCGCGCCGCAGAGCTGCGCGAGGTGATCGAGAAAAACAACCGCCTTTACTATGACCAGGACGCCCCCGAACTGGAGGACTACCAGTACGACGCGCTGGTGCGGGAGCTGAAAGGCATCGAGGCCGAATACCCCCAGCTGGTCACGCCGGCGTCGCCCACCCAGCATGTGGGCGGCACCGCCAGCAGCAAGTTCAGCAAAGTGGCCCACGCCGTCAAGATGGAAAGCCTGCAGGATGCCTTCAGCTTTGACGAGCTGCGAGAGTTTGACGCCCGCGTGCGGGAAGCCGGCATTACGCCGGAATATGTGGTGGAGGTCAAGATCGACGGCCTGTCGGTCAGCCTGGAATACCAGAACGGAACCTTTGTGCGGGGTCCACCCGCGGCGACGGCCTGGTGGGCGAGGACGTCACCGAGAACCTGGCCACCATCCGGGCTATTCCCAAGCAGCTGGCCGGCGCGCCGGAGTTCTTGGAGGTGCGCGGCGAGGTCTACATGCCCCACGACGCCTTTTTCAAGCTGAAAGAACAGCAGGAGCTGGAGGAAAAAACGCCCTTCAAAAACCCCCGCAACGCCGCCGCCGGCTCGCTGCGGCAGAAGGACGCCAAGATCACCGCCTCCCGCGGGCTGTCCATCTTTGTGTTCAACCTGCAGCAGGTGCAGGGCCGCAGCTTTGCCACCCACGCCGAGACGCTGGACTACCTGAAAGGGCTGGGCTTCCCGGTGTCGCCCCGGTATCACGTCTATACCAATATCGAGGACGCCATCCGGGAGGTGCAGGCCATCGGCGACGCCCGCGGCTCGCTCAGTTTTGATATGGACGGCGCGGTCATCAAGGTCAACAGCCTGGCCGACCGCACGGCGCTGGGCAGCACCAACAAGTTCCCGCGCTGGGCCATCGCTTTCAAATACCCGCCCGAAGTCAAGGAGACGGTGGTGCGGGATATCGAGGTCACCGTCGGGCGCACCGGCGTGCTGACCCCCACCGCGGTGTTTGACCCCATCTTCCTGGCCGGCACCAGCGTCTCCCGCGCCAGCCTGCACAACGGCGACATTATCGCCTCGCTGGACGTGCGTATCGGCGATACCATCCGGGTGCGCAAGGCGGGGGACATCATCCCCGAAGTCATCGAGGTGGCGCGCCACGGCGAAAACACCGTGCCCTACCAGATGCCCTGCGCCTGCCCCTCCTGCGGCGCGCCGGTGGTCCGGCTGGAGGGCGAGGCCGCGCTGCGCTGCTTAAACCCCGAATGCCCCGCCCAGGTGCTGCGCAACCTGATCCATTTTGCCTCCCGCAACGCCATGGACATCGACGGCCTGGGCGAGGCGGTGGCCGCCCAGCTCATCGACAAGGGCTATGTCAAAAATGTGGCCGACGTCTATGACCTGACCGTCGACCAGCTGCTGACGCTGGACAAGTTCAAGCAGAAAAGCGCCGCCAACCTGAAAACCGCCATCGAGCGGTCCAAGGCGAACAACCTGGACAAGCTGGTGTTCGGCCTGGGTATCCGCAACATTGGCGACAAAGCCGCCGCCCAGCTGGCCGAGCGGTTCGGCACCATGGACGCGATCCGCGCCGCCGCGCAGGAGCAGATCGCCGAGATCGACGGCTTCGGCGGCATCATGGCCCAGAGCGTGGCCGAGTTCTTTGCCCGCCAGGGCACCGCCGACCTGCTGGACCGTTTGGCGGCCGCCGGCGTCAACATGATCTGGCACGGCGAGCCCCGCGGCACTGCGCTGGAAGGGCTGACCATCGTGGTCACCGGCACGCTGCCCACCCTCTCCCGCCAGGAGGCGGAAAACCTGATCAAACAAAACGGCGGCAAAGCCAGCGGCTCGGTCTCCAAAAAGACCAGCTATGTGCTGGCGGGCGAGGCGGCCGGCTCCAAGCTGACCAAGGCGCAGGCGCTGGGCGTCCCTGTCATTGACGAAGCGGAATTTTTGTCGATGATCGGCCGGTAAGGGCTTGCCTTGGGCATTGCAAGGACGTATAATATAAGCCATATTGTATAAAAACTCTGCCCGTTATTGTGCAAACCGCCCTGTGGGAAGGGGAGAACGGGCAGCCAGCGGAAGGGAACAGCCCCCTTCCGCCGAAAGGGGAAGAAAGTATGTCACAGAAAAGGCCGTTCATCACGCTGAGCCAGGCGCAGGACATCCTTGCCGATGTGCCCACGCCGTTCCACCTGTATGACGAGAAGGGCATCCGCGAAAACGCCCGCCGCGTCAATCAGGCTTTTGCCTGGAACAAGGGCTTCAAGGAATATTTCGCCGTCAAGGCCACGCCCAACCCCTATCTGCTCTCTATCCTGAAGGAGGAGGGCTGCGGTGTGGACTGCTCCAGCTATACCGAGCTGCAGCTGTCCGAAGCCTGCGGCTTTGCCGGCAGCGAGATCATGTTTTCCTCCAACGACACCCCGGCCGAGGATATGAAAAAGGCCTACGACCTGGGCGCTTTCATCAATCTGGACGACCTGACCCATGTGGATTTCCTGGCCAAAGTGGCCGGCGTGCCCAAAACGGTGTTCTGCCGCTACAATCCCGGCGGCACCTTTGATTTGGGCAACGGCATCATGGACAACCCCGGCGACGCCAAGTACGGCATGACCGAAAACCAGATGGCCGAGGCCTACACCCGCCTGATGGCCATGGGCGCCGAGGAGTTCGGCATCCACGCTTTCCTGGCCAGCAACACCGTCACTGACGATTACTATCCGGAGCTGGCCGGCATCCTGTTTGAGCTGGCCGTCCGCCTGCACAAGCGCACCGGCGCAAAGATCAAGTATATCAACCTGTCCGGCGGCGTGGGCATCGCCTACCGCCCCGAACAGCGGGAAAACGACATCCTGGCCATCGGCGAGGGCGTGCGCAAAAAGTTTGAGGAGATCCTGGTGCCGGAGGGCATGGGCGACATTGCCATCTTTACCGAGATGGGCCGCTTTATGCTGGCACCATACGGCTGCCTGGTCACCACCGCCATCCACGAAAAGCACATCTATAAAGAGTACATCGGCGTGGACGCCTGCGCGGCCAACCTGATGCGCCCGGCCATGTACGGCAGCTACCACCACATCACCGTGCTGGGCAAGGAGGACGCCCCCTGCGACCACAAGTACGACGTCACCGGCGGCCTGTGCGAGAACAACGACAAGTTTGCCATCGACCGCATGCTGCCCAAAATCGACAAGGGCGACATTCTGGTCATCCACGACACCGGCGCCCACGGGTTCTCGATGGGCTATAACTACAACGGCAAGCTGCGCAGCGCCGAGGTGCTGCTGAAAGAGGACGGCTCCCACCAGCTGATCCGCCGCGCCGAGACCCCGGCCGATTACTTTGCCACGCTGGACTGCACCCCTTACTACAAAAAACTCAAGCTGTGAAGGCAGGGCAGGGCCTGCCGCGGCGGATGGAAATGCCCGGAGTATATTTTTCTGACGCTGTATAAAATTGCTGCGACAAGGGCGCTGTGCTCTTGATCTTATAGCCGCTCCGACCCTGCACACAAAACGGATGCGGCCTGGCGGGAGATGATAGAAGCGGATTTTCGGATCGACGCGTGATTCCAAACTTCATAAAATGATCTGGCCTTTGTCTTTTTGAAAAAGACAAACATCAAACATTGAGGTTGGAATAAACGATGGTACGATATTTAAAAAAAGGCCGAATCTCCGGGATCGGCTACATTCTCTGTGTTCCGGTTTCCTGCTGGGTGTCGGTGCACTTTGCCCTTTCCGCGCAGCCGGTCCTTGACAGCGTGCTGGGCATGGATGAGTCTATGTTCCAAAAGGGGGCCTTTGCGTTTGCTTTTTGGGGGATGCTGGACGCCTGCCTGCTGCTTTTTATGGAGCTGCTGCGCCTCCGGCTTCTAAAGCGCATCGGCATCGCTTTGAAGGACGACCTGTGCGGTGCGGTCCTCCGGATGAGTTATCAGGCGTATGCCGCCAAGGATAGTGACGCCCTATCTATCTTGACCAACGATGCCAAAACGGTTTCCAGCTGCTATTTCGCCTCGCTGCTGGCGCTGTACCGGGTGGTCTGGAGTTTCCTCTTCTCGGCCTTTACAGCGGCCAGTCTCAGCCCGGCGATCACAGCCGTCGTTCTGCTGGCCGGCGCGGTCTCGGTGCTGGTCCCCCGCTTTTTGGGCGGGCGGATCGATCGGTTGCAGCTGAACCTGTCTGACCAAAAAGAGACGTACAGCAAGCTGATACAGGACATGCTGGATGGCTTCTCCACCATCAAAACGATGCGGGCAGAGCAATTTTTTGCCCAAAAACACCATCGCAGCAGTGCCAAAACCGAGGAGCTGGAATGCCGGGTCGATGCTGGCCTGTATTTTGCTGCCTGGTTTTCGGGGGTGTGCAGTTCCGCCGCCTATATCGCTACGCTGCTTTTGGGCGGCGCGCTTGCGCTGCAGGGGCGCATGACCGCCGGGCTGGTTGTCAGTATTTCACAGCTGATCGGCGGGGTGGTGGCGCCGCTGGAGCAGGTGCCGGCGCTTTTGGCCCGGATGCGTTCAGTGGACTCTGTCCGCAAAAAGTGCGTACAGCTGCTTGCCACCCGGTCAGTTGGACCGCTCCCGCATGGCGCGGGCGAGAGCCTGCTGTGCAAAAGCGCAGCATTCCATTATCCCGGCACGCGCAATGGTGTTGAAAATGTCAGCTATGCGTTCCAAATGGGAAAGAAATATTTGTTGGCCGGCGCTTCCGGCAGCGGCAAGTCCACGCTAGGCCGGCTGGTGGCCGGGCTTTACCGCCCTGAGGCAGGCGACATACAATACCCCCGCGCCGCTGCCGGAAAAAGCGGCGTGCTGTATGTGGATCAGAAAGCCCATGTGTTCCGGGATACGCTGCGCAATAACATTGCGCTTGGCGACCTATACCCGGACAGTGAGATTTGGGCGGCGCTGGACCAATGCTGCCTGACCGGGTTTGCCGCAAAGCTCCCGCACGGTCTTGACGAGGTTTTGCGGGAAAACTATTCCTGCTCCGGCGGCGAGGCCGCCCGGCTTAATCTGGCAAGGGCGGTCCTGCGCAGGCCCAAAATCCTGGTGGCCGACGAGATCACCGCAAACCTGGACGCCCGCACGGCAGAGAGCATCGACGCGCTGCTGGCCGCACTGCATGGCGTACTCCTCATCACAATCACCCACAACATCAGCCGGGATCTGGCAGCGCGGTACGATGTAGTCCTGTATCTGGAAAACGGCCGGCTGGCCGGCAGCAGCCCCCCGCATGGCCTGCAGGAACAAAACGGCATGCCTGGCTGTCTGCCGCACAACGGGCAGAAGGCTTAAGGCAGGGCCGCGGCCAAGACGCTTGACCGGACCGGTGTGGCCGCAGAAAAGACGCCGCACGACGCAAAACACCGGAAACCGCCCGCGCGCCCGGCCAAAATAACCGCCGTGCGCCGAAAAAAAATGCTTGCATTCGCAGTTCATTTGTGATATTATATTTTAGCGTTAGCGCCGCCGGCCCCACCGGCGGGATAATGACAACATCATTAAACAGGCGGTCCTCTGCCGAAATGATCGGGTATGAACGTCGAAACAAATGGAGGAACATTCATGGACGCATTCAAAACGCTCACCGAGGGCATGATCAAAGAAAACCAGCCCAAATTCGAGATCGGCGATACCGTCCGCGTCTCCGTCCGCATCAAGGAAGGCGACAAGGAGCGTATCCAGGCTTTTGAGGGAACGGTCATTGCGAAGAAGCACGGCGGCATCGCCGAGACCTTCACCGTCCGCCGCACTTCCTATGGTGTCGGCGTCGAGCGCGTGTTCCCGGTCAACAGCCCGTTCGTCGAGAAGGTCGAGGTCGTTCGCCGCGGCAAGGTCCGCCGTGCGAAGCTCTTCTACCTGCGCGGACGCACCGGCAAGGCTGCCAAGGTCAAGGCTCGCATCTGAGTACAAGAAGAAGGGGAGGACGGCGCATTGTCCTCCCTTTTTCTGTTTTGTGCGGCAAAACCGCATAAACCTGCAGGAACAGGAGGGCTTTGGAAATGGACAAACGGCAAACGGCCAACCGCGGCCTGCTGGAATGGGTCGATTCCATAGTGGTCGCCGCGGTGCTGCTGGCGCTGGTATTCACCTTTGGCGTGCGCATCGTGCAGGTGGACGGCACCTCCATGAACCCCGGCCTTCAGGACGGGGAACGGCTGCTGCTTTCCAGCCTGCCCTATGAGCCGGAATACGGCGACGTGGTGGTGATCGACAGCTACACCGACTACGGCAAGCTGCTGATCAAGCGTGTGATCGGCATGGAGGGCGACGTTATCGACATCGATTTTGAGACCGGCGTCGTCTACCGCAACGGCCAGCCTCTGGACGAGCCCTATACCGCTGAGCCCACCTATCTGTCCGAGGGCGTTGCCTTCCCGCTGACCGTGCCGGACGGCATGCTGTTCATCATGGGGGACAACCGCAACAACTCCAAGGACAGCCGCTCGCCGGAGATCGGCTGTGTGTCTGCGGGGGATGTGCTGGGGCAGGCGGTTCTGCGCCTGACGCCTTTCGACAAATTCGGCGCGATCTCGTAACGGGACCGCCCGCATGACCAAACGACAGGAGGAGATCCCGATGGAAGATATGGCGGGGGTCAACCGCCGGGTGATCCAATGGTTCCCCGGCCACATGGCCAAGACCCTGCGCATGATGGAAAAGGAGATCCGCAACGTGGACTGCGTTTTGCAGATCCTGGACGCGCGCATCCCGCTTTCCAGCCTGAACCCGGAGATCGAGCGCATCACCAGCGGAAAACCCCATCTTTATCTCTTGAACAAATCCGACCTGGCTGACCCGGAGATCACCAGGCAGTGGCTTGCTTACTTCAAATCTGCCGGCGCAGGCTGCCTGGCGGTGGACGCCCGGCAGAAAAAAGCCGCCAATGCGGTGCGCGGCCCCATCCTGGCCGAGCTTTCGGCGCTGATCGCCCGCCGCCGCAGCCGCGGCATGGCCGGCGCCCGCACCCGCGTGATGGTGGTGGGCATCCCCAACGTGGGCAAATCCACCTTTATCAATTCCTTTGCCGGCGAAGCCCGCGCCAAGGCGGCCAACAAGCCCGGTGTTACCCGCGGCAAGCAGTGGATCACGGTGGGGGATTTTGACCTGCTGGATATGCCAGGCGTGCTGTGGAAGAAGTTCGACACGCTGGAGACCGCCACCAACCTGGCTTTCATCGGCTCCATCCGGGACGACATCCTGGACATCGAGGAGCTGGCCTGCGGCCTGCTGAGCAGCGTGCGCACCATTTACCCCCAGCGCCTGCTGGAACGCTACAAGCTGGACAAGAACGCGCTGGATCTGCCCCCCTACGACCTGCTTTTGGCCATCGGCGCCAAGCGGGGGATGCTGGTCTCCGGCGGCGAGGTGGACGCCGAGCGGGCCGCCCGGATGCTGGTGGGGGAGTTCCGCGCCAGCAAATGGGGGCGCATCTCGCTGGAGCGCCCGCCCCAACCTGCGGCGCAGGACGTCGACCGGGCGGAGGACGCGCCAGCCCCCGAAAAGGAGGAAGCCGATGCCCCGCAAGAGTGACAGCACCGCCCTTTACGCCTTTGACGCCGAACAGCGCGCCGCCCACGGTGTTGTCTGCGGCGTGGACGAGGCGGGGCGCGGCCCTTTGTGCGGGCCGGTCTGCTGCGCGGCGGTGATCCTGGACCCGGCCAACCCGGTGGAGGGGGTCAACGACTCGAAAAAGCTGACCGAAAAGCGCCGGGAGGCCCTCTATGAGGAGATCACCCAAAAGGCGCTGGCCTGGCAGGTGGTCTTTGTCTCCCCGCAGGAGATCGACGAGAAAAACATCCTTTGGGCAACCATGGATGGCATGGCCCGCGCGGTGGCGGCGCTGGACCCTGCGCCGGACTATGTGCTGGTGGACGGCAACCGCTGCCCGCCCGGCATACAGCAGCCCAGCCGGGCGGTGGTCAAGGGGGACGCCGGCAGCGCATCCATCGCGGCGGCGTCCATCCTGGCCAAAGTCAGCCGCGACCGGTATATGCTGGAGCTGGACAAACAGTATCCCCAGTACCAGCTGGCCAAACACAAGGGCTACCCCACCAGGCTGCACTACGAGCTGATCGAACGGTACGGCATCCAGCCGTTTTACCGGCGCAGTTTTTTGAAAAAGCAGGGGTACTGGCCATGAGCCGGGAGCTGGGCCATACCGGCGAGGCTGTGGCCGCCAAGTATTACATCCGGCGCGGCTACCTGCTGCTCAACCACAACTACCGCACCCGCATGGGGGAGCTGGATCTGATTTTGTATAAGGACGGCGGCGTCGTTTTTGCCGAGGTCAAGACCAGGCGCAGCGCCGGCTTTGCCCGCCCGGCCGAGGCGGTGGACTTCCGCAAGCAGCAGCGGCTGATCGCTGCGGCAAAGCTCTACCTGCAAAACAGCCCTTACGCCGACGCCCCCGCCCGCTTTGACGTGGTGGAGGTGGTGCCGGCGGCCGGCGGCTGGCGGGTGCACTGCATCGAAAACGCATTTTCCTGCTGAACATACCATATTGGGATCAAAACCGGCGTGCCCGCAGGCGCGCACAAACAGGAAGGGTGGTACCTATGGAGTATCAAAGCACACGCGGCGGCAGCACCGGCGTTTCGGCGGCTGAAGCCATTGTACGCGGCCTTGCGCCGGACGGCGGCCTGTATGTGCCGGCGTCCTTCCCCAAGGCGGACTTGGATGCCTGGCGCGGCCTTTCTTACCCCGAACTGGCCGCCAAAGTGGAAAAAGGGCAGGAACTGAAGGGCATCTATCCCTA
>ERZ1090866.778-NODE-781-length-11284-cov-5.056105_pt1 | contig 11284 bp, 11 predicted proteins | sample MGYA00478477_ERZ1090866 | MGnify/ENA primary metagenome ERZ1090866 (study PRJEB33644, sample SAMEA5815737) | chicken gut metagenome | biome: Chicken; feature: Gastrointestinal Tract; material: Caecum | place: Ireland | collected 2019-01-01 | study: A study of the... | reverse complement strand
GCCTATTTCCGGGAGGAGAAACAGCGGGCGGCGGAACTCCGTGCGTCTTTGGAAAAGCGGAAAAAGCAGCTTTCGGACGAACTCGGCGGGCTGAAAAGGGAGCTGGACGCCCGGAGGGGAGCGCTGGAAAGCGCGGAGAGGAGATTCCGCTTTGACGGGATGTCGGTGGCGGCGGATTACGCCGCGCCCGTCTCCCTTCCCGTCTGCGCCGCGGAGGCGGGCGGGATGCTCATTCCCCGAAAGTGGCGCCTGTCCGACGACGGTCCGCTCGTCGTCCGGCTGGAGGACGGGGAGATCGCCGACGGCGTGGACTTTTTGCGCGCCCTCATCGTGCAGTTTCTGTACGCCTATCCCGCTCTCGACAAACAGATTTTATACTGTTCGGAAGAGGCGAACCGGGACATGGACAACTTTCTGTTCGCGCTGGAACGGAGCGCGGAGAAGGGGATTTTCTTCGACGGGATGCGCCAGATAGAGGACGACGGAGCGCGGGGATTCGAATATCGGGTCTCGGAGGTGCTGATGTCCCTGCGGAAGAAGATCCAGAGCCGGGCGAACCTCCTGAACGGCGCGGGCATGCGGGACATCTGCGAGTATAACGCGAAAAATCCGATGTCCGTACAGCCGCCCGTCCTCGTCGTCTTGCAGCATTATCCGTTCGGCTACGAAAATTGCAGCAATATCCGCTATCTCTTCGAAAACGGGGGCAAGACGGGCGTGTTCTTCGTCGTCGTGCAAAAGGGCAAAACCCTCCGCCGGAATATCTATTCGGATGAGGAAATGACCGATCCCGCCCTCTTCGCCGATAAGGTCTGTTCGGTCTTTCAGGGGGGCAGGTTTGCGATGAACGGGGAAAATTGCATACCGCTTTCCCTTCCGGAAGAAAAGATAAGGGCCTTGCTTGCGCCCTTTGCCGAAACGGTGAAAAAGAAAAACAGCCGGAAACTCCTCTATGAGGACATCGGATTCGGGAGGGAGGACAAGGCGCCCGACGACGACGGAAACACCATTTCCATCCCCGTCGGCATCATCGACAACGAAGTCTATTCGCTGGAATTCGCGGTGGCGGGCGACGAAAAGGACAAACCCATCTCCTACCTTTTGCTCGGCGCGCCCAAGATGGGCAAATCCTCCCTCATCGAAAGCATGATCTACAACGGCGGCATGAAATATTCGCCGGACGACCTGCAATTTTACCTCATCGACTTCAAGGACGGCGTTTCGGCGGGGCAGTTCCGCCCGGGCGGAAAGGGGGCGATCCCGCACGTCCGCATCCTCGCCGAAAACAGCCGGCTGGAAGAGGCGGAAATCATCCTCCAGATGCTCGAAAACGAGCGCGCGCGGCGCAATAAGGCCTTTTCGGCGGCGGGGTACCGCGATCTCGTGACCTACAATCGGGAATACGCGAAAAAGCACGCGGGCGCGGAGTACTTCCCCCGGATCGTCATTATCATCGACGAGATCCAGAAGCTCTTTCAGGACGAATCGAACGGCGTGCGCGGCAGGTCGGAAAAGCTGGCGGCCATGTGCGAGGACATCGCGCGCATGGGGCGTTCCGCCGGCATCCATCTCGTGTTCGCTTCGCAGAGCGTAGACAGGGCGATGAGCACGCGGCTTTGCAAATTCGTCCCCGGCAGATTCTGTTTCTCCGTCTCTCCCGCCGACGCGGAAAACGTCATCAATCCCCGCGACGCCAGGACCATTCAGGTCGAATGCGACCGGCCGGGCGTGGCGCTCGTCAGCCACAACGAAGGGATCACCTGCCGCAAAGTCCGCATCGCCTATCACGACAACCGCGAAGAGGTCTATTCCGCGGCGATACGCAACAAGTGGCGGGATTATCCCGTCGACGTGAAGGTGGTCGGCGTGACCGATCCGCTCACGATCCGGGAGGCGGCGGAAAAATACGCCGTGTTCGGCGCGGACGACTGCGAAATTCCCGTCGGGGAGGATTTCTTTTTCCAACAGCCCGTCCGGCTGCCCTTCGACAGGTATCACCATTCCATGCTCGTGGTCGGCAAGGACGAGCGGGTGCAGACCGATCTGTTCATCTCCCTCCTGATCGGCGCCCTCCGCTGCGGCGGGGAGGTCAGGCTACTCGACGCCTCCGGCTCGGACAGGGTGGAGGAATATTTCGGCGGGCATCCCGACGTGAAATGCTTTTCGCCAAAGCAATACGGCGAACTCCTGCAAGAGGCGCACGGCGAATTCAAGCGCCGCGAAGAGGACCGGCGGGCTTCCTATCGGCCGTATTTCGTGGCGATCCGCTCCCTGTCCACCGTCCGCGATTTCGTCGCCAACAGCCCGATCGGCGGCGGGGGCGTTTCGGACGGCGCCGGCGATATGCCGGAGGGCTACGTCGATCCCCGCTCCCTGTTTTTGTCCGCGGACTCCGGACTCAGGGGCGCGGACACCCTGTACGACATGCTCAAAGCGGTGGGTCAGGTTCCCGATTTTTACCTGATCGTCACGGCGGAGAGCGGCTATATCTTCGACAGGACGTATGCCGACGTGGAGCGGACGGATTACAAGATCTTTCACGAGCCCTACGACGATTCGCTCGGGCGCATTGCGGGCGCGGGGTACAACAGCCGGCTGGCGGAATCGTGCAGGCCGGCGGGCGGCGGGGAAAAGCGCGGCGAAAAAGAAAACGTCATCCTCCTTTCCCGCGACGGAACGTTCACGAAAATGCGCTATTTTCAGTATGAAGATACGGAGGAGACGTTCGGATACATCCATTCTCTGGGAGGAAAAAGGCGGTGAAACTCAATCTCAGCATCCAATCTTACGACGTCAAAAATCTCGAAGCCATCCGGCAGAGCGTGGCGTTCGAGCGGGATTCCTGCCGGCGGCTGGAACAGTCGGCGGAGATCATCCGATCCAACATCGCGGGCTTCGAGCGGGAGTTCTCTTCCGTGAACATGGATCGGGCAAAGGAAATCGTCGACAAATATATCCGGGTATTGAGCGACGCGCAGGCGGAGATCGCCGAATTGCTGGGCTCCGCCGACGAATTTATGGCAAAGCTCAGACACGTCTGGCGCAAGTGGTAAAGGAGAAGATAAAATGGCAAATTCGGGAAAGGCAAACATAGAGGTCATCAAACGGATGGTCGGCGATATCCGCTTTTTCGCGGACGCGGTCAGAAGGGAGGGGAAAAAGATGGCGGACGAAGCGCACGGGCTGAGGAACGAGTGGAACGATCCGCAATACGATAAATACGAAAGGTATATTTCCGAGCTCACGGACGATCTGATCGCGGGCACTTCCGAACTCGATTACTGCGCCAACGAGCTGGAAAAGAGGTGGAAGGAGCTGATCGATGGCTGAGGAAGAATATATCCGGGTCTCCCCCGCGGTCTTTTCCGCGCAGGCGCAGTCGCTGAAAAACAGGGTGCGCAGGCTGGAACAGGCAGCGGCGGCGATCCGTTCCAATCTCGTTCGCTGCAACCGGGAGTTCGACGACGTCAATTTCCGCGAAGCGGAAAAAATCGTGGGCGGGGTGCAGCGGCGCCTGACCGACGCGGAGCGGACGATCGAAGAACTCGTAAAATTCCTGTCGCGGCTGGAAAAAGGGGCGGAGGAATATCTGAACTGCGGCTTTGAGAGGTGAGGACATGGAAGAGATCAGAAAGGCGGTCGGCATTGCCTTGCAGATACAGCGGGAGGCGAAGGAGGTCTCGGACTGCCTGTCCGGAGAGTACGCCTCTTCCGACGGCTGGCGGGACGATGTGGCAGAGTCCTTTTTCCGCTATACGTCGCCCGTCGCCCGGAAGGCGGACGAGCTCGTATATTGCGTCACGGAGGCGGAACGCGCCTGTTCCCACGCCGCGATGTACGACGCGGAGCGGGAAGGCCGGGAGCTGAACGGATTGCAGAGGGAGGTGGCGGCGCTGTGAGTTACAAAGCGGACGCCCGCATGCAGGCCGTCGCGCGCTTTCGGGAAAAAGTCGGCGATTTCGCGCAGAGATCGGCGGAGGACTTCCGGTATCTTTTGCAGCTGCTTCGGGACGCGCGCGCGGAGATCGCCGGGAAGGTGCGCGCATATGAAGAGTGCGTCGTCTCCGCCCGCGGACTTCTGGCGCAGGCGCGCGGCAAAAAGAGTGCGTATGCAAACGCGCGGGCGGGGCTGGAATCGGAGCTTTCGCGGACGGACAAGACCGTCTCCCGGATGCAGAGGACGGAAAACGGCGGGACAAAGACGACGGAGGAACCCAATCCGCAGTATGCGCAGCTGAAACAACAGGCGGATCGCGCGGCGTCGCAATGCGCCGCGGCGTCCGCCGTTTCGGAAAAAGTATATCAGAAGCTGTGCGGTCTGGAACACGATCTGGAGTTTTTGCAGGCGGATCTGCGCAAGGCGGAAACCTGCATCGGACAGGCGGAGGCGCTCTGCCGGGAGACGGAAGCGCTCAACGAAGGCGCGTCGTCGGCGCTGGAAAGGGTCGTCGGCGCTTTAAGCGATTATCTGAACGTATCGCCGGGAAAATAAACGGGAGGTCATGTCATGAAAATTTGTCCTGAATGCGGAGCTCAATTACAGGATGCTGTCAAATTTTGTACCAAATGCGGCTGCAGCGTCGCGCAGCACGAGACGGAAAAAGGGGCGTTTTGCCCCGAATGCGGCGCCCGCGTCGAAGCGGGAACGCTGTTTTGCCCCGAATGCGGGTGCAGGCTGGACGCCGTTCGGGCGGAAGAGACCGCCGCGGAAGCGGGCGGGGCGGGCGGTATCGGCGATCTTGCGGACATCGAAAGCGGGATCGACGCGCTGCTCGAAAAACAGGAGGAGGAAGAGGCGCTGTTTCAGCAGAAATTCGCCAAGGCGCGCTCGCTGTGTATCCGGGGGAAATATTCGGAGGCGGAGGCGGTCTGCAACGAGATGACGGACGAGAGGCCGGAGGATCCGCGCGGATACATAGGCCTTATCCGCGTCGCTTCGAAAAATTATACCCTTTTGGATGGGGTTGCGATCGAAGGTCAGATCCGCGTGGCGGCGCAGATCCTCAAAGACGAGCAATTCGGCGGGGCGGACGAGGAATACGCCGCATACGAGCGCAGGCGCGCGGAGCACGCCGCGGCATTGCGCGAAGAAGAGCGCCGGCGCAAAGAGGCGGAAGAACGGGCGAAGAAGGCGGAAGAAGAGAGACTTCGCCTGCTGGACAAACAGAAGAGAGAGGCGGAAGAGGCAGAGCGCCGGCGGAAGGCGGAGCAAGAGAAAAAGGAGCGGGAACAGCGGGAGAAGGAGCGTCTCGAAGCGAGAAACAGGCGGGTCACGGCGGCGAGAAAAACCATTGAGGAATGTACGGCAAAGATCGGGGATATACAAAAAGAGCTGTACGAATTGTCGAAAGAAAAAGAGAAGATACAGCCGGACTACGAAGCGAAGAAAGCGGCTTACGAGGAAAAGACGGAAAAGAGAAAGAAAAAGAGCGACGGGTTCGACCGCTGGGGAATGAGGGTCAGTTTCATAACGGCGGGGGTCGTCATGCTGGTCTTTGCTCTCGTGTTTGCGCTTTCTTCCGTCCTGGATTCCTGGCATACCGCGCTCAAGGTGATTTTCATCGTGATCGGCACACCCGTCGCCGGCGTCGTCGCGGCGTTTTTGGGCGCATTCGTCAGCGGCATAACGGAGGCGATCGCGGTCGGCGATACGAAGGAGAGCATCAAAGACCCGGCATACGAAGAGGTACGGGAAAAATATGACGGGATCGTCGGGAAGGAAAGCGCCCTGAAGGGGAAAATCGACAGTCTGACGGAAGAGATAAAACGGGCGAAAACCGAACTCGGCTGATCGGAAATATGCGGCAGGATTCTCCCGTCTTCCGGGCGGAATCCGTCCGATCGGCAGAGATGATTTGCGCTTTGGGGAAATCGCGGAGGGATATATCCGTTTTCTGACGCCGGAAGCAGGACCGCATTCGTTATGGATAGGGAAGAAACTGTCTTTTATGGAGGAAAAGTCCGTTACGGGCGAAGCCGTTATCGAAGAAATACGCAATCCCTTGCTTTTAAAATGAGCGGACGCCGCCATTGACATGGCGGGAGAGCGTGGCTGGCAATATTCCCCCGCTTTCCGGAAAAGAACCGTCTTTTTTGAATCCGAAAAAGATATGCTTTGCGCCGTTTTTGCTATGGACAACAGGCGTTCCGGCGTGTAAAATAAGGACATCTGTAAATTCGGGAGGAAAACGGCGGTGAGTTATGTCTATATCGGCGAGAAAGCGCGTTGGGAACGTCCTTTTACGGTAAAAAGGTATCTGCACCCGCCCCGCGCGGAGGAAGTAGTTACGATGTGGCCGGACGGGAAAATCCTGTTCGAGCCCGTTTCGGCAGATACATGGCCATGGCTATATACGGCTTCGGCGGTCAAACTTCTGCTCGGCGAGACATTCGAAGAGATCGATTTCAAGCGCATTCGCTACGAGCGGGACAAAGACGGCATCCCCGTGCACGCCTTTTCCTGTCGCTGCGGGGGGATTTCCCTGCGCATGGAGGCATTCTGCACGGCGGAACGCAGCCCGGCGGCGTATGTCAGGGTCACCCTGAAAAATCGGACGCCGCAGCCGGTCATGCAGAAAATTTCTCTGCTGGCGCGGACGGGGGAGATGGTGCGCCTGACCGGTTCGGAGCCGGACGGCTACGCCCATCTCAACACCAACGTGCGGAATTGGGGTTTTATCCCCGCCGGGTTCCGGTTCGACGGGGAACCTCTGCGGGACGGGAACGCCGTTTTGCGCATGGCGGAGATCGACAGTCTGCATCCCGTATGGCAGGGGAACGTCAAAGGGGTTCCGTGGCATCTGCGGGGGCTGCTCATGCTGACCTGCGAGATCCCCGCAGGCGGGGAAAGAGATTTGTTTTTCACCTTCCGACGGGAGGGACAGCCGGCGGCGATACCCGAAAATTACGCGGCGGAATGCACAAAAATACGGTCGTTCTGGGCGGGGGAACTCTCACGCATCCGCCGGTATCCCGTCTGGCGCGGAAATCGGTCGGCGGGCGAAATGCGGACGATGTACCGGACGCTGATCGCGGGGTGTTTGCAGATGTTTGCCCGCCCCGTCGGAAAGCCGTACGTCATCCCCAGGCAGGGCGGATTGCAGAACAACATCTGGCCCGCCGAAGCGGTGTGCATGCTCCGCGCGCTCGACCGCGCCGGGGATTTTGCGGATTATACGGCGGAGGTCATCGATTTTTATCTGAAAGAATTGTACGTCGCCGAAGGGGCGGATAAGGGCGCGGTGCGCACGAGGGACGGCTCGATCGGCTGGGGCGGCGACGGCGCGGCGGTCTGCGAGACGATCGCAAGGCACATCCTCTGCCGCGGTCGGGACGCCTACGAGAAATACCGCGAGCCCCTCCTTTCGATGTTCCGTTACATCGAGCGGACGCGCGCGGGCACGAAAGAGGGGGAGTATGCGGGGAAGGGGTTGTTTCCGCCCGTGCGCTCATGCGATTGGTCGGAAGTGTACCAGAATTGGACGAAGACGGATATATACAATTTGCAGGCGGAAGAGGCGGCGATTCGGGCGTTCGGAAAATACGCGGATCGGGCGCTCGGGGAGATGGAGGAGGAATACGCCGATTACCTTTGCTGTATGCGCCGGGTTCTGGCGACCGCGGAGGCGGCGTATTCGGACGGCGACGAGATCGTGCTGCCCATGCACGCGGGCAGAAAACCGACCGAACCGCAGACGGAGGGGCCGTTTATCGCGGACGGAGTCAATCTGATCGCCGCGGGCGTATGCGAAGCGGAAAGCGATACGGCGTGCCGGATCGAAAATTACTATAAGAACCGCTGTATGTTCCGCAACGGATTGCACGGACTCATGAACTGCGGGCTGCTGCCGGGACATCAGTGGGATCCTTGTTTATTACCAAGCGCACACACTATGGCCATTTGTTATTTTCTCACATATTTTTTGTGACTTTTCATTAGATATAATAAACATACTGCACCTCCAGTGCGTCACCGTTTCCGGCTCCCGATACATGAACGCGGGGGAGTTTTGATTTTCTTGAAAAAAATCGAAAAATCTCTTGACTTTTTGGAGTTTCTAAGATATAATAATATTGCAACTGAAAAATAGTTGCAATAAAGCTGAAAGGGTTGTAGAGATAGGACAAATTGAAAAACTGATAGAACGAATCAAGACGATTCCGGTGGATTTGACATATGATGAACTGAGAAGATTGATGAATTATCTCGGTTATCAGGAAAGCAATAAGGGAAAGACGTCGGGGTCGAGAGTGGCATTCTGTCGGGAAAGGGATAAGGCGGTCATTATCCTGCATAAGCCGCACCCGGGAAACATCGTCAAAAAGTATGCAATCCGTCAGCTTTTGAAAAACTTAAAGGAGAGAGGTGATTTATGATGGATAAACTGACTTACAAGGGATATTATACGGAAATCCATTACAGCGAAGAGGATCAGGTCTTATTCGGCAAAATTGAGGGGATCGCCGATATGGTAAACTTTGAAAGCGACTCCGCAAAGACGATCGAAAAGGAGTTCCACGACGCCGTGGATGAATATCTCGCCTATTGCCGGGAGGTGGGGAAGTCCCCCGATAAGCCGTATAAAGGCAGTTTTAACGTGCGTATCAATCCCGAACTTCACAAACAGGCGGCGTTATATGCTGCGACGCGCGACAAAACGCTGAACACGGTAGTCAGCGAAGCGATTGAGGCATATCTCAAATATGCCGAAAATTCCAAGTGAGCCTGTCTAAAAAGTAAAGGACATCGGATTTGCTGAATCCCCAAAAGTTTCTCCAACTTTTGGGGATTAGTTTGCTATTGATCTTTATTAGAAACAGCTGATTTGATATAATATAACAAGCACACGTCTAATGATCAACAGGGGGATTTTGACTGTTTTGAACGGATTGAAAGGGTAGTCATTTGCGGGTGAAAAACGCCTCTTTCTACCTACCTGCATTCGGGGCAGCATTCAGCCTGTTTTGCGGAGGTACGCACTTACTGAAATTTGCGCTTGCAAAAAACCCTGTAATTTGTGCTGTAAGGCGTGCGTGACTGCGCCGTCGGGAATTTCCTTAGGTCAGGTAAAATTTTCAATTTGTCCCCCAAAGAATGCGTTTAACGCGATTTCTACAAACAAATGTTTTTCTACTTTTTGAAAAAAAGTCGCAGAACAAGGCGATTTGAACTTTATCGACACCGATCGACGAAATATCGGTATAAACCCGAAAAAATGTCGCGTGTTTTGCTTGACGAAGAGGAAAGACAATGTTATAATAGACGATGAAATGGGACGTACCCGAAAAAATATCGCAGGTGTCGTTATGAACATTATAGAGAGAAAGCAATACCTCGATCGGCTGATTGCCAAAAAGGACAATGGAATGGTAAAGGTGATAACGGGGATTCGCCGTGTCGGGAAATCGTTTTTGCTGTTTGAGTTGTATCATAAGTATCTGAATTCGATCGGAGTGCCGGATGCGCAAATCATAGAACTGTCGCTGGATGACGATGAAAACGCGATGTATCGCAATCCGTTAAAGTTGGGGGAATATATCCGGAGCAAATTGACGGACGCCGATAAGCGATATTATATTTTTCTGGACGAAATTCAGAAGGTGAAGAGCGTAAAAAATCCATATTTGGAAGAGGAGGATCGCATCGGGTTTGTGGATGTCGTTTTAGGGCTGATGCGAAAGCCGAATGCGGACGTATATGTAACAGGGAGCAATTCGAAAATGCTCTCGTCGGATATTCTGACGGAGTTTCGTGGTCGGGGAGATGAGATACGGGTGTATCCGTTGTCTTTTCGGGAGTTTTATGCCGCATATGACAAAGATAAGCGGTATGCGTGGGGAGAATATTATGTTTATGGCGGAATGCCGTTTCTGCTGCGTTTGAACGACCATGCTTCCAAAAGCCAATACCTGAAAGAATTGTTTGAGAATATCTATCTGAAAGATATTCTGGAAAGGCATCATATCGTCGATAAGAACGTATTGGACGATTTGCTCGACGTGATTTCGTCCTCGGTGGGGTCGTTGACCAATCCCAAGAGGATAGCCGATACGTTCAAGAGCGTAAAAGGGGTGAAGATCGCCGATGATACGATAGGCAGATTCCTGGATTATTTTGAAGACGCCTTCATGATTTCCAAAGTGCGCAGATATGATGTCAAAGGCAGAAAATATATCGGTTCTCCGATGAAATATTATTTTACGGATATCGGACTGAGGAACGCCCGGCTGAATTTTCGGCAGACGGAAGAAAATCATATCATGGAAAACATTATCTATAACGAGCTGTTGATTCGGGGATACAGCGTTGACGTCGGGATCGTAGAATATAATTACACGGATCGGGAGGGGAAAAACCGAAAGACGAGGTTGGAGGTGGACTTTGTCGCGAATGCGGGAAGTCGGCGGTATTACATTCAGTCTGCCCTGACGGTCGGAGAAGAGGAAAAGCGTGAACAGGAAGTGCGGCCGTTTGCACGTATTCCCGATTCGTTTAAGAAGATCGTCGTGGTAAAGGATAACATTATTCCGTGGCATGATGAAAAAGGGATTTTATATGTCGGCATAGAACGGTTTTTGCTGGAAGAAAATGCCATGGAATTGTAAGTGAAGTATATTTGAGCAGGGCAGGTACGAGCTGAACGGTGACTTTCGAAGAATGTTCCGTATAGAAAGCTGCGCGCCATGGCGCAAAGGCATTGAGATATTTGCAATTTGAAATGTGGGAGGCGGTGAAATGAGCGAAAAGGAATTTGAAAGTTTGCTTTATACGATAACAGCCAATACAGTCAATTTGATTATGGAGCAGACGGGCTGGAGCGAAGATATGGCCACCGAACGGTTTGTGATGTCAAAAGTTTATTCTCAGCTCGAAAGAGAGGAAACCAAAGTTTGGCACTATAACGCAACTATGCTCGCACAGTTATTCAGCGACGAGCGGGCGGGAATGCTTGTCTGGCCGGAGGGAGTGTAATGAGCAAGACGTTGGATTTTAAGATTTTTTGTTTTGAAGCATATAAAGCACATCATAAGATGAAGGGCAGGGATGCAATGGATTTGTTTAAGAAATACAACGTGTTTGAGTATCTTACGAGCTGTTATGATGTGTTGCATACGACAGGGCGTGAGTATATTATAGAGGAGATTGATAAATACATCAATGCCCGGAAGAAAACTGCGTGACGTGAATGGATTATAGAATGAAAAGCATCTGCTGTATTGCGGATGCTTTTTTTGATATAAAGAAAAACCACGCGATAGTCGCGTGGTTGAAAAGAGGTTAACC
>ERZ1090866.766-NODE-769-length-11411-cov-38.813667_pt1 | contig 11411 bp, 11 predicted proteins | sample MGYA00478477_ERZ1090866 | MGnify/ENA primary metagenome ERZ1090866 (study PRJEB33644, sample SAMEA5815737) | chicken gut metagenome | biome: Chicken; feature: Gastrointestinal Tract; material: Caecum | place: Ireland | collected 2019-01-01 | study: A study of the... | reverse complement strand
ACACCTATTAAGTCGTCGGCAGCGTCAGATGTGTATAAGAGACAGATTAATAACAAAAGACTTTGTCAACCATTTTTTGAAATAAAATGAGAAACAAGAAAATAAATATAATAAAAAATGTTCAAAAAATACAATTATAATCCAAATTGACAAATAAGAAGTGATGATATATTCTTATATCAGAAAGAGGATCAAAATGAAAAATATTTATATTATTGGGGTTCCACGAACAGGAAAAACGACTCTTGCTCATTTATTAAAAGAAGCATATCCCGCCTTCAATTTAATTTCGTTTGAAGCGGTACGGAATGCCTTTATGAAAACCCAACCAGAGTTACAAATGGACAATCGAGAAAGTCTGGCTCGCCAAGAAATCTTACCGTCTTTTCTGATTGAATTTTTAAATTGGAATAAAGTATTTACGAGTTATGGTAATATCTTAGAAGGAGATTTTATAACGATCGAAAAGTTAGTGAATTATGTACAAAAAGAGGATATCATCCTTTGCTTAGGCTTTTCCAAACGAAGCTTAAAAGAAATTAGTCAAGGAATCAAGAGTCATGATAGGGAAGAGGACTATACCAAAGATTGGTCAATAGAAAAAATAGAAAAGCATTTTTATAATTTAGAAGCAACGGATGCCGCCAACTATGAAGCTTGTAAAAAATATCATATTCCTTATTATGATACTTATGAAGAGCGACAGGCAACGTTTGAGAAAATAATAAAGGATCTAAAAGAGAAAGGAAGTTAGAATCATGTGGATTTATTTTGTAGGAGCAGTTCTCCTTATCCTTGTTGTCTATGCTTTGGTTACCTTTAATAGTTTCATCAAATTAAATAATATGGTAAAAGAAGCCTTTTCGACCATGGATGTTTATTTGAAAAAAAGATGGGATTTAATTCCTAATCTGGTAGAAACGGTGAAAGGCTATGCTAAACAGGAACAAGATACCCTAAAAAAGGTAACGGAATTACGGAATACGGTTTATGATCAGTTATCAAAGGAAGAAAAGATCAAAACAAATGTTGAGCTTTCTTATGATATGCCAAAAGTCATGGCTTTCGCAGAAGCCTATCCTGATTTAAAAGCCAGTGAAAACTTTAAAGATTTAAGCGATAAACTTACGAAGATAGAAGATGATATTGCTAATGCTAGAAAGTATTATAATGGAACGGTTCGTCTTTTTAATAATAAAGTGGAGATGTTTCCGAATAATCTTTTGGCCAAACTCTTTGGCTTTCATTCTCAATTAATGTTTGAAGCTTCTCCAAAGGAAAAAGAAACTGTGAAAGTAGAATTATAACGAGGAGGAACTCATGAAAAAAAGATTAGAAAGAGTAATTTTATTTACGGTAGTCTTGTTATCTCTTTGCTGTCTTTTTCCTTTTAATACGAAAGCATTAAGCAAAGAAATAACCAATACGGATATCAATACGGCGGAAAATTTCGACGTGGGTAGTTTATCTTTTACCGATATTACTTATAAGGATTATTCCAACACTTCAACCGCTGCTTTTGGCTTAACAGGTACCATGGAAAATCATACGGATCAAGACGTAACTTTTGTTTCTACTATTTCTTATTATGATGAAAATGATACGCTGATAATAGAAACACATCGTTCTTTTAAGGCATTGCCTGGCACGAGTGACTTTAATCAAATGTCAAATATCTCTCTTTTAAATGGTTATCCCCCAAGTGATATCAAGTATTACCATCTTACCATTGAGATAGAAGAAGAGAATACTACTGGCTCTTATGATAATACGCCAAGTGACATGGAGGCCTATGCTTATCAAGATTATGTGATTAATGCTTATGATGTGAATGTCGTGGTCTATGAAAATAATACGTTGGATATCACGGAGACCATTACAGCTTATTTTAATGTGCCAAAGCATGGGCTCATTCGAACGATACCACTTAAAAATAAAGTAAGACGACTAGATGGCAGCAGTAAGAATAATCGTATACAAGTGTCGAATGTAACCGTTGATCAGGAATATTCTACGTCAAAATCTCAAGGAAATTATCAAATCAAAATAGGATCTCCTAACAAGACTTTAACAGGAGAACAAACCTTTACTATAAAATACACTTATAATTTAGGACAAGATCCCATGAAAAATTATGATGAATTATACTTTAATCTCATTGGCAATGGTTGGGATACAGCAATAGGGAATATCACCTTTACGATTACGATGCCCAAAGAATTTGATTCCAGCAAGCTAGGCTTTTCTGCTGGAGAAGAAGGATCAACTGAGAATGATAATGTCAATTATAGCGTGGTGGGCAATCAAATCAAAGGGGATTATGATGGGATCTTAGAAGCAGGAGAATCATTAACGGTAAGATGTGAACTCCAAGAAGGCTACTTTGTAGGAGCAGCGCTTATTATCAACTACAGCGATTATTTTCCTTTCCTAATTCCAGTTCTTTGTTTATTCATTTCCTTTCTTTTATGGCTTAAGTTTGGAAAAGACGACAAAGTAGTAGAAACAGTGGAATTTTATCCTCCAGAAGGTTTTAATAGTTTAGAGGTAGGTTTCTTGTATAAAGGCAAAGCCGATTCGAAAGATGTAACTTCCCTTTTAATTTATTTAGCGAATAAAGGTTATATTAAAATAATAGAATATGAAGAGAAGTCATTATTCACGACAAAGAAAGAATTTAAAATTACAAAATTAAAAGATTATGATGGCAATAACAGGAATGAAAGAGTCTTTTTAAATGGCTTATTTAAAGGAAAAAAGAGAGAATCTACAACGAATCAATTGGAAGTAACCTCAACTGATTTATATGACAAATTTTATGTAACAACGAACAGCATTTTAAATAACATCAATAAAACGACTAACCAAAATAAGATTTTTGAGAAAAATGTCATGCCGAAAAAAGCGATCCTTGTTTCTATGATGATTTTAAGTTACTGTGTGATTACGATATTACCAATATTGACTTATGGAGATCCAGATAGTTTACTTTATGCTCTTTTGTTCCCTGGGATTGGCATTGTCATATTATATTCCATGCTTTGTAATCGAAAAAAGAATCTTTTTCTCCTTCTCTTTGTCCTAGTATGGTTTTATCTTTTTGCTGGTCTTCCTTGGGAAAATGCGGTATTACCAGCTTTAGAAGAAGATCCGATCTGTTTGGGTGGCTATTTTCTGGGGATCCTTTGTATGATAGGAATAGGGATCTGTTTAAAATATTTACCCAAAAGAACAGCTTATGGCAATGAGATCTTAGGAAAATTAAGAGGCTTTAAGCGCTTTTTAGAGACCGCAGAAAAAGAAAGATTAGAAGCTCTTGTGATGGAACACCCTACTTACTTTTATGATATCTTACCATATACCTATGTTTTGGGAGTATCAGATAAATGGATTAAAAAATTTCGTTTTATTTCCACTCCTGCCCCAGCTTGGTATGATAGTCCTAATGCTTTTGATATAGCCACCTTTTCTACCTTTATGTCTTCGACTATGTCAAATGCAGAACATACCTTTTCATCAGGTTCTTCTAGTAGCGGTTCTTCAGGAGGGTCATCTGGTGGTTCTTCTGGTGGCGGATTTTCTGGTGGTGGCTCCGGTGGAGGTGGAGGTAGCTCTTGGTAGCTATCTTTTTTGTTTAAAAAAGAAAAAATGTCTCATACTATGAAGGGTGATAATATGATAAGACATTCTCTTTGGGAAGAGGGAAGAAGAAAAAAAGAAGAATCTTCTGCCTTGGAAAGGGAAACAGACATTTTAATTATTGGGGGAGGAATTACGGGCCTAACTACCGCCTACTTTCTAAAAGATTGTGGAAAAAGGGTTCTACTCTTAGACAAAGGAGAAGTAGGAGGCGGCGTAACTGCGAAAACAACGGCCAAAATTACTTATTTACAAAAAACAATTTATCAAGAATTAAAAGAAAGATTCAATAAAGAAACAGCCAAACAATACTATCATTCCCAAAAAGCAGCGATCAAGTTATTAACAAACATTGTGGAAAAAGAAAAAATAGCTTGTGACTTAACCGAAACCGACTCCGTTATTTTTTGTTTCGAAGAAAGTAATATAGAGAAAATAAAAAAAGAAGAAGCTCTTTTAAGGGAATGGAAAGAAGAAATAGAACCCATCATGCATGAGCAAATAAAGTATGGAATCAAGGGAAAAAATACGTATACTTTTCATCCTTTAAAGTATCTTGATAGTCTAACAAAAATAGTCAAAAAGAAAGTAAACATCGCTGAAAATGTGTTAGTAACCCAAATAAAGGAAGAAGATGGGTATCTTGTCGAAACTTCAAAAGGGCAAGTGAAATCCAAGACGATTGTAGTCGCTTGCCATTATCCTTTCTTTTTAATTCCTATTATGATCCCTCTAAAAACTTATATCAAACGAGAATATGTAAATGCGGCAAGGGTAAAAGAACCTAAAAATTATATGGCCATTAATATCGATTCTTCTCTTCATTCTCTTCGGTATTATAAAGACTATTTGATTTATGTTTCTTTGGATCATAAACTAACCAGTCGTATAAATTATCAAAAAAATTATGAAGAGAGTAAGAAACAGTTTAAAAAATTCTTTCACGAGACTCCAGAATATACTTGGATGAATCAAGATATTATGAGTCATGATGGGTTGCCTTTTATTGGCAAAATAAAAGAGAATCTCTTTCTTGCTACAGCCTATAATGCTTGGGGAATGACAAACGGTACGCTTGCCGCCAAATTAATAAGCGATGAAATCAGGGGCCATATTTCTTTTTACCACCAGTTATTTGATCCCAAAAGAAACAACCTCACTTTAATGATCAATTCTTTTGTGGGAAGTTTTGCCTATTTAAAAGTTTATGCCCAAGCCTTGTGGAAAAAGAATTTACCGGTTTATATTACCCAAACGGGAGTACGTTACGGACTTTATCAAGATCAAGACGGAACTGTCCATAAAATAAAACTTGTTTGTCCACACATGAAATGTAGCCTTGTCTTTAATAAGGAAGAAAAAACCTGGGATTGCCCATGCCATGGCTCTCGCTTTGATTTAGATGGCAATATCATTGAAGGTCCAGCCAAAGAAGACTTATCGAAAACAACGTATAAAAAAGAAGAAGATGATCACAATAACAGTGAGGAGGATCAAAATGAATGAAAAATATGAATTATTAGAACATATTCATAAAGATGCTTCGATGGCTACTTACACTTTGACAAAACTAATAGAAACCTTGAAAGAAAAAGATAACAAAATCAAAGGAAAAGTCGAAGACGTCTTAAAAGAATATGCCCAGTATGAAACAAAAGTCAAGGCAGAATTAGAAAAACACCACATCAAACCGACAGGAGAAGGCAATATGGCTAAAATCATGTCCACGATGGGGATCAAAAAAGAAGTAAAAAGTGACAATAGTGATGCTGCTATTGCCGATATGTTAATTAAAGGAATTTCCATGGGTAGTATTGAAATGGAAAAGAAGGTAAAAGACTATCGTGATCGTGTAGATAAGGAACAATTACAATTAGCAGAAGACTTTTTGAAATTTCAGCAACAAACGATCGAAAGATTAAAAGAATATTTATAAGGAGGAAAGAAAATGCAATTACAATATCAAGAAGTACCAAATATGATCAGTGAAAAGGATTTAGATTATTTATCAGATATGTTTCATTGGAATTATGGTGCTTATAAAAATGTCGTAAATGCGAAAACCAATATAACTGATCAAGAAATAAAAACTGTTTTTGACAAGGCCGAGAATTTATTTCATGGCAATATAACCAAAGTTTTACAAATCTTAAATCAAGGAGGTTGCAATGAATAATAACAAAATTAAAAATCCCCAAATGCAAGTGGCAAAAGGTACCGCTTTGAATGAGAAAGACTATATTACAACTCTTTTGAGTAATTTAAAAGAATTGACCAAAAACTATGCTGTTGCTTTAACCGAGGCGAGCAATGAAGTGCTCTATCAAGAGTATAAAAAGATGTTCGATCAATACTCATCCTTACAAAGAGAAGTTTATGAAATAATGTTTCGCAAAGGTTTTTATGTTTTAGAACAAGCGGAAGAGCAAAAGGTAATGGAAAAATACCAGACTTTAAATCAAGAATTTACAGATTTAACCGTCTAAGACAGAAATGTCTTTTTCTTTTTGGGAAAGTTGTGCTATGATAGTGATAGAAAAAAGCAAAAGTAGAAAGGATATATTATGCAAGAGATCATTTTAAATTTAATGAATCAATTTGGCTATTTTGGAGTTTTCTTCTTAATTGCCTTTGAAAATATTTTTCCTCCCATTCCGTCCGAAGTTATTTTAGCTTTTGGAGGATTTATGACAACCTACACCAAATTAAGTGTACCCCTTGTCATTGTGGCCGCTACCTTAGGTTCCTTAGTGGGAGCCTATGTTCTTTACTTTATTGGTAAAATATTAAATAAAGAAAGATTGAAAAAAATAGTCTCAGGCAAAGTGGGAAAAGTATTACATCTAAAAAGAGAAGATATTGATAAAGCCGATGCTTGGTTTGATCGCAAAGGAAATATCGCCGTTTTCTTCTGCCGCTTTGTTCCTATTGTGCGCAGTCTGATCTCAATACCCGCTGGAATGAGTGAAATGCCTCTTTTCAAGTTTACTTGTTACACAGTGGTAGGTTCTGCTATTTGGAATACCGTATTGGTCGTTTTAGGTAGTATCATGGGAGACAACTGGACCAAAATTGTATCCGTGATGGATGAATATTCTCAAATTGTTCTATGGCTTTTAATTGCCGTTGTAGTTATTGTAGTAATTGTTTTTATTCGAAAAAATAAAAAGAAAAAAGCAAACAAAGAAAAAAGCAAGAAGTAAAAAGAAAACTGTTTGCAAAATGATATGAACCCCGTTTCTTGGACATAGAAACGAGGTTTTTATATGAGTAAATTGAGTTACGAAGATAAAATAAATTTATATAATGATTGGAAGATGGGCGGTTCTATGACTTTGCTATCGAAAAAATATAATATTGCAATACCTGGTGTCCAATATTTATGTAGGTTAATAGATAAACACGGAATAGATATTTTAACTTCAAAAAATAAAGAACATCCAAAATATGAAAAAGAAGAAGCAATCAATCGAGTATTAATAAATGGCGAAGCTGTTTGGGCAGTAGCATTAGATATGGGACTTCTTAGTAAAGGAATGTTAATAAATTGGATTAAAAAATACAAAGAAAACGGTTATAATATAGTTGAACGAAAGCGAGGACGTCCAACTATGTCAAAAGTAATAAAGAAAAAAAGAATGAAACTCAAGAAGAAAAAATAAAAAGATTAGAAGAAGAAAATCTATATTTGAAAGCGGAGCTAGAATACTCAAAAAAATTGAGAGCCGTAGTTCAAGCAAGGAAGAATCGACAACAGAAGAAAAAGTAAGTGTTGTAAGTGAACTACGGCTAATCTATCCATTAAAGATTCTCCTAAAAGTATCAGGACTAGCAAAATCAGTTTATTATTATACTTTATCAAAAAAGGATAAAGATGATGAAAATAAAGAAATTATAGATAAAATAAAAGAAATATTCTTATATCATAAAGAAAGATATGGACATCGTAGAATTACTTTAGAATTGAGAAATCAAGGATATGAAGTAAATCATAAAAAGGTTTATAGAATAATGGTTAAATTAGGATTAAAACCTTTAAAAAGGAATAAAAGAAAGTACTCATCTTATAAAGGGACAGTTGGTAAAATAGCAGATAATCTTATCAATAGAGATTTTGAAGCAGATAAGCCAAACAAAAAATGGTACACCGATGTAACAGAATTTAATTTAAGAGGAGAAAAAATATATTTATCTCCAATAATAGATGGATTTAATCAAGAGGTAAAGTCTTATGATATTTCTAAATCTCCTAACCTTGAACAAATTAATCGTATGCTAAATATAGCATTTACAGAAAATATAAATTTAGATGGTTTAATCTTTCATTCCGATCAAGGATGGCAATATCAACATCAATCTTATCAACAACAGTTAAAGAATAAAGGAATAAGACAAAGTATGTCTAGGAAAAGAAATAGCATGGACAATGGACTTATGGAAAACTTTTTTGGAATACTAAAAACTGAAATGTTTTATAATCAAGAAGATAATTATAAAACAATAGATGATTTAATAAATGTAATAAAGAACTATATTTATTATTATAATCATGATAGAATTAAAGAGAAATTAAAAGGATTGTCTCCTGTAAATTACAGGTTACAATCCTCTAATTAGAAACTATTTATAAATTGTCCAACTTTTGGGGTTCAGTTCAAAAAAACAGTTCTTTTTTTTCGTCTTAAGGTATAAAAAAGGACAAGGATCGATAAAATTAAAGAAGAAATGTGCTATACTAAAAAGAAAGGAAGATGCTATGTTAGAATTAAAACATATAAAGAAAAGTTATAAAACAGGTAACTTTGTTCAACATGCCTTAAAAGATGTTAGTATAAAGTTTCGTAAAAATGAATTTGTGGCGATATTAGGACCTTCTGGTAGTGGAAAAACAACTTTATTAAATATTATTGGAGGACTGGATCGTTATGATAGTGGCGATTTGATTATTAATAACAAAAGTACCAAGCAATTTAAAGCTACCGATTGGGATAGTTATCGAAATAACTGCATCGGTTTTATTTTTCAGACTTATAATCTAATTGGGCATATTAGTGTCTTAGAAAATGTGGAAATGGCTTTAACACTATCTGGATATAAAAGGAAAGATAAACGAAAGAAAGCTTTGGAGGCTCTCGATAAAGTAGGCTTAAAGGATCATGCTTATAAAAAGCCCAATCAATTATCAGGCGGACAAATGCAACGAGTGGCCATCGCTAGAGCTTTAGTGAATGATCCGGATATTATTTTAGCAGATGAACCCACAGGAGCCTTGGATTCGAAAACAAGTATTCAGATTATGGATCTAATCAAAGAAATCGCCAAAGATAAATTAGTAATTATGGTAACGCATAATGCTTCGTTAGCAGAAGAATATGCCACTAGAATTATTGAATTTAAAGATGGAGAAGTGGTTCATGATTCCAATCCGATCAAAAAAGAAGAAAAAGAAACGGGAGCGGTTCATATTCGAAAAACCGTCTTAAGTTATCTTTCGGCCCTTCATTTATCCTTTAATAATATCAAAACCAAAAAGGGAAGAACTTTCTTAACGGCTTTTGCAGCCTCCATTGGTATTATTGGAATTGCTTTAATTTTATCCCTATCCAATGGTTTTCAGATTCAAATTGATGAGTTTGAGAAGAGTACACTTTCTCAAATGCCCATAACCATTAGTGAACAATCCATTCAACTAGATGAAGAAACGATGGAAGAGCAAATGCAAGTCGTCACAAATGACAAAGAAAAATATCCCACTAGGAAAGAAGTCATTCCAATAGACTCTCTTGCTGATTCAATGCTTCATCAAAATATAATTACGGAAGATTATATCAACTATATTGAAGCTTTGGATCAAAGTCTATTAGGTGGAAAAGCGTATCAAAGAGCAACAGCTTTAAATCTTATTACCGAAAAGGAAGATGGAACCTATCAAAAGGTGAATACCGGAACGACTATGAATGATATGTGGCAAGTCTTTCCTAGCCGAACGGAGGAAGCAGAAGCTGGGGTAGTAGAGGAAAATTATGATGTCCTAGCGGGAAATCTGGATAGTAAAGAACTAGGCTTGATTCTTGCAATAGATAGCAAAAATGGAGTTAATAAAACACTTTTAGAAACATTAGGGTTTAGTGGGGAAGAAAATGTCAGCTTTGATCAACTTCTCGGAAAAGAAATGAAAGTGGTCTTGAATAATGATTATTATCAAAACTATGGCAATTATTTTATGCCGAATACCGATTATGAGGCCCTTTACCAAAATGAAAATGATATAACCGTCCGAATAAAAGCAATCATTCGTGGCAAAGAAGATAAAGAGATGATTACGAATGGCAGTACCATGTATTATACGGAAGCCTTAATTGATCAAGTGATTGATCAAAACAAGGAAAGTGATATTGTCAAAGCCCAAGAAGAAAGGGATTATAATATTTTAAGTGGATCTGCTTTCGATGAAGAAAACACCAAAGAAATTGCCTTATCTTATTTAGGAGCCGATACGGTCCCTAGCGCTATTTACTTATATCCGAAAGATTTTAATAGTAAAGATGAAATTACAGAATATCTCGACAAATATAATGAAGGAAAAGAAGAACAAGACCAAATTGTTTATACCGATATGGCGGCGATGATGAGTGATTTATCTGGCAATATTATGGACGCCATTACCGTTGTTTTAATTGCTTTCTCTTCCATTTCCCTTGTTGTGTCCAGCATTATGATCGCTATTATTACTTACATTTCCGTTTTAGAACGGACCAAAGAGATTGGAATTCTTCGAGCTTTAGGTGCAAGAGGCAAAGATATTACCAGAGTCTTTAATGCCGAGACGATGATCATTGGTTTCTGTAGTGGTGTTTTAGGCTTGCTCATTGCTTATCTATTAACCTTTCCAGCCAATCGTGTGATTGAAAATCTAACCGGCCTAGCAGGGGTAGCGAAACTAAATCCAATTCATGCCCTTATTTTACTTATCATTAGTATCACCTTAACGGTTTTAAGTGGCTTTATTCCAGCCAAGATGGCTAGTAAAAAAGATCCTGTTGTAGCGCTTAGAACAGAATGATCTTGAAAAACCAGCCAGACTTTGCTATACTTCATTTATAGCAAAGTTTTATGCCGACTTAGCTCAGTTGGTAGAGCAACTCATTCGTAATGAGTAGGTCGAAGGTTCGAGTCCCTTAGTCGGCACCATTTTGTTTATCGCCCTTATTTTATAAGGGTTTTATTATGCGATTAATTGTTCATCGCTTAATCATCTTCTATTTTCTTAATTTATGTATGGGAATTCAATCAAAAGCTTTTATGTGAAAGGAGAATGTTTTTTAGGTGAATTCCAAAAGTAAATGCAAATGAATTTTCTTAATATAACTTGCGAAACTAAATGCAATTAAAATATGGCTATATATACGTGTAATAAAAAAGATGAATTTTTTGCAATTCTGAAAGTAAATGCAAATCTTCATCTTTTTATTTAATTGTAATATTAGCCTTTTTAATCATGTCTTTATTAAGGTACTTTAAAATATTTTTAATATTCTTATCTCCTAGTAGATATGGGGTCAGATTAATTTTATCTTCATCTATTCTTTTGAAACCTAATATTTTTAACTTGTCCAATGGAATATATTTTTCAACTAAATCAAAAGGACATTTACCATCTAGAGCCTTTTTATATAGACTATTTGCATTGTTACAGATTTTATTTATATCATCTTGATTATATAGGGATTTTCCAAAAATAAAGTTACCAATTATGGAGTAATAAGCACACT
>ERZ1090866.762-NODE-765-length-11434-cov-4.757536_pt1 | contig 11434 bp, 7 predicted proteins | sample MGYA00478477_ERZ1090866 | MGnify/ENA primary metagenome ERZ1090866 (study PRJEB33644, sample SAMEA5815737) | chicken gut metagenome | biome: Chicken; feature: Gastrointestinal Tract; material: Caecum | place: Ireland | collected 2019-01-01 | study: A study of the... | reverse complement strand
GAGGCAGCTGTTAAAGAGATGACGTAATAAATGTATTTTCGCATTGCAAATATATACATAAATTCCATATCAACAAGGATTATATGCATTTTTTTCTGGCATTCTTCCTGCATGATGTGTTTTTATTCGTATTTTTATGCTATATGCACAAAATACGGGCACTCGCCCGCAGAAAACTCCCGCAGCAACCGACCGAAAAGGTAAACCAAACACAAAGAGAGATTTGTAAACGACACCCGGACTTCCCGACCGGCGAGATGCTACCAACGACAGAAGACGTCTCCCGCTGCCGCAGGCAATACACCCTCAAGGCAGGTCGGACTGTCATCAAAGGCGGAACGATATCCCCGGCGGCCTCTCTCAGAAAAGCGTCGTGCCGTCCGAAAGCGGAGCGATACCGAGGTGCGAATAGGCGAGCGCCGTTACCTCCCGGCCGCGCGGGGTACGCTTCAGGAACCCCTCCTTTATCAAGAAAGGTTCGTACACCTCTTCGATGGTACCGGCGTCCTCGCTGACCGCCGTAGCGATGGTATTGATGCCGACCGGGCCTCCTCCGAACTTGTGGATGATGGTAGAGAGTATCTTGTTGTCCATCTGGTCGAGACCGCGGGAGTCTATGTCCAGGGCCTTGAGCGCCGTCCGTGTAATGGGCAAGTCTATGACGCCGTCCCCTTTCACCATGGCGAAATCCCGTACCCGCCTGAGCAGGGAGTTGGCGATACGGGGCGTTCCGCGGCTTCGCAGCGCGACCTCCTGTGCCGCATCGTCGTCTATGTCTATACTCAGGATGGAGGCCGAACGCTTCACGATACCGGTCAGCACATCCGTGTCGTAATATTCGAGATGACACTGGATACCGAAACGCGCCCTCAGCGGCGAAGTCAGCAATCCGCTCCGGGTAGTGGCCCCTATCAGGGTAAACGGATTCAGTTCGAGCTGTATGGACCTTGCCGAAGGCCCCTTGTCGAGGACGATGTCTATCCTGTAATCCTCCATGGCGGAGTAGAGGTACTCCTCGATTATCGGACTCAGGCGGTGTATCTCGTCAATGAACAGCACATCTCCTGCATTGAGGTTCGTGAGCAACCCCGCCAGGTCGCCCGGTTTGTCGAGCACCGGGCCGCTGGTCACCCGGAGCGTCGACCCCATCTCGTTGGCGATGATGTTGGCGAGGGTAGTCTTCCCGAGCCCCGGAGGGCCATGGAGCAATACATGGTCGAGCGAATCGCCGCGCATCAGTGCTGCCCGTATGAAGACACGCAGATTCTCCGCCACCTTCTCCTGGCCGCGGAAGTTGTCCAATTCCTGCGGGCGTATCCGGTTCTCGAACTCCGAATCGCGCTCCATATTCCTTCTGTCCCTGTCGAATGCCATACCGCAAAGATAGCGCTTATCCCGAACTTTACCTAAGACCGGGAAGATGCGGCGGCCCGCTTCCGTTCCCCGGCCACCAGCTCATCGAACCGTTCACGGACGATATCGCCGAAGTTGCGGCCGGTTATCTTGCTCTTAAGCCACGAGATGAGGTCGAAATAGTAGAACGTGCGGCGCTCGTAAGGATGGTTTTCATAGGGTTTCAACCGTTCGTACAACACCTGGAACTCCTTCTTCAGCTCCAGAGTGGCCAGGTTGTTGAGCTTGCGGAAAAAGGCGAACAGCTCCCGCTTCATGTCGGTCATATCCTTCATCTTGACGATGAAAGTGAACACCGAACGTATCTGGTAGTCGAGGTTGTGGTCGATGCCCGCCTCATAAGAGGCTACCAGATTCAGCATGCGCGCGTAGCACTGCAAATCGCGCCGCACCTGCGGGTCCTTCACGGCGATTATTCCGGAGAGATGCTCCATGCACTTGGCGTAATTGCCGTCGCCGAAATAGAGCAGGGCTATCTTGTAGTCGAGCATCATGCGGTCGTACAGGCTGAGGTATTTGGCATACCGGCGCAGATAGCCGTCCACGCTGCGCGCCATCCACAGTCCCTCCTTGAAGGCCCCCTCCAGAATACATTTATTGATACGGGCCGTAAAAAGCACCTGCTGGGAAATCATGACGGCATTTTCGTTCAGGCTCCCGGTAATCCGGCTCTCCCGCTCGAAATCCTCTATCGCCTTCACGAAAAGCCCGTATTTCCTCATCAGGTACATCCCCTCCAGAAAACGCGAATAGCCGTGCAGATAGCTGTCGTACATGACCTCCTTCATACACGGCTGCTCCTCGAACATGTCTATCCACGCCCGTCCGTACCGGTAGGCATAGGCGAAATTGTGGCGGATGTAATGGTACCATGTCATTGCCTGATAGAAATGGAAACGTTCCGTGAAGGAGAGCCTATGCCGCGAATAGACGCAAAGGCGGGGCTTGAAATAGTCGTTCAGCAGGTCGAGGTCTTTTTGGGAACGGGCGTAACCGAGCTGCAAGTGGAGCGAATAGAGTCTGACGGCAAGGTTGGAAATTTCATTAGTACGCTCCAGTTTGTCGCACGTCTCCATGATACTGCGGTTGGAGGCCGCGGCAAAATGCGTCATCTCATCGGAGACCTTGCATTCGTACACCTGACGCCGGAGTCCCGTCACTTGCAGCATCAGAGCGTGCTGTTCGAGCTCCGCCGCCATGCGCTCCGCCTTGTCGAGCTGCTTGTCCGCCTGATTGTAGAGGCCTTTGTCGAAGAGAATGCGGGCGAAATCCAACTGCTCCTGCAGTTGGAGAAGGGGCGAATGCTGCACGCCCAGCAGGCGCAGGCTGATGAGTATCTGACGGTGCAGATGCGCCTTCATATTGGGAAGCTGCTCCTTCCTGATGGAGGGGCACCGGCTGAGTATCCGCTCCTCGTCGTAGGATTCCATTCCCTCCAAGCAGTCGAACAGGATGATGAATTTGGATTCACGGGGGTCACCCTGCCTCGCGGCATACAGTTTGAAATTGCGTTTCTCGGCCTTGCTCATCGAGCGTATGAGGTCGAAAACACTCTCCCTCCGGTCGTAATGTTCCATCGCATATCACACTTATAGTCCGTGTAAATATAAGGATTTATTACGACAGCCAAAAACGGACGCGTACCCGAACGCCCTCCGCTGCCAGACACGTGTACTCGCCGCAGTCCCGCAGACAATCCCAAAATTCAGCGAATATGCGGCGAATCAGAACAATACCGCCTTTACGATAGCGAAAGTCATCAAGAGGGAAACTACGAGCTTCAACCCCGTACCGAGTACAAAGGCGAGAAAAGAGCCGAATGCCACGCGGAACGCCCGGGCATTATCGGTACGGTCATGCAGCATCTCTCCGATAAAGGCACCGGCGAAGGGACCGAGCACCAATCCCCAGGGCATGAAGAACAATCCGGCCAAGGTGCCTATGGCCGCCCCCCGTGTCGCCTGCCGCGAGCCGCCCAGCCGGCCGGTTATCCATGCCGGAAGCAGGTAATCCGCCAGCGTTACCGCCCCCGTCAGCACCGCCCACAGGGCAAGGTATTCGCCCGAAAACTGCGCATAATCGGTCCAATGCACCAACAGCAGGCCGAGGTAAGCCACCGGCGGCCCCGGCAGTACGGGCAGGAAACATCCCGCGACACCCGTAAGGCCGCACACTACCGCCAATATCGAAAGAAGCGTATCCATCCGTGTACTCTTTTCCGTCTACCATCCTAACGCCCCCGGAACGGAATTATTTTCCCGGCCGAACGGACACGCCATGCAGCGACACGGCCGGTCCCGCCGGAAGGCCGTCCTCAACGGACACCCGCCGAAGAGCGGGCAGCCTCCCGCTTCGTCCGCGGCACTTCCCAATGGTAACGGTCATTCAACCGGGAGAAAAGGTACCACATCAGCAGCGCGACGAGCAGGCCGAGTATCCAGCCGAACAATATCTGGAACGGCCAATGGACGCCGAGGTATATCCGCGAATAGGAAGTAAGCAACGTATAGGTGAGCATCATCCATGTAAACCACCGCCTGCGGACGGCGAGCGACGTGAACAGGAAGATGCAGAAACTCGTCGAGGCATGGCCCGACACCGTTCCCATCAGGCCGCCCAGATACCCCTTGACCGTATGCAGATAAGGCAGCATATCCTCCGTATGCGTGGGACGGAGGTAGGGGACATTCCGCTTGAAAAAGTTGCACACCTGGTCGCAAAGTCCTACACCCAACCCCACGAAAAGCAGCGCGAAAAGCATATACTTCCACCCGTAGTTACGGTAAACGATATAAAGCACCGCCAGGTAAAGCGGTATCCAGTTCGGTATTCCGGATGCGAACCACATGACGGCATCCATCACGGGGCCGCCGTCGAAATTAAGGGCGAGCATGACGCTCCTGTCCAATTCATTCATATATGCCTGTCAATTTACTGTACTCTTTCGTTCCGTCGCTCCGACCGCCGCCGTCAGAACTGGAAATAGATGAACGGCTGGATGTCCGCCGACTTCACCTGCATCACCACCCATATTATCACCACGATAAGCAGGGCATTCACTGCGAGCGGATTCCGGATGACGGCATCGCATGCCCGCTCCTGCAGCCGCCGGGGGGTGAAATGGGCGACATAGCCGACGAGCATCATGGCGAAGATTTCCCAGTATCCGGTTATTATGTTCGGAATAAGCGAAATATCGAAATTGGTGAAGACCTGTTCGAGGATATCCGCTCCCGTACCCACGTCGCGCGCACGGAAGAATATCCAGCCGAGACATACGAGATGGAATGTCACGAAGATACCGGCGATGCGCCATCTTCTTTTCATATCCGCACCGGTGGCTTTCATCCGGGGAAAGAGCCGCATCAGAAACTTATGCAGTGCGAGCAGCAGGCCGTGGAAACCGCCCCACAGGACGAATCTCGGCGCCGCACCGTGCCACAGCCCCCCGAGCAGCATGGTGACGACGAGGTTCACATAAGTGCGGAACCGGCCTTTCCGGTTGCCGCCGAGCGAGATATAGAGATAATCCTTGAGCCACGTCGAGAGCGAGATGTGCCAGCGCCGCCAGAACTCCGTTATCGTGGCCGACTTGTAAGGCGAATCGAAGTTTTTCGGGAACCGGAAACCGAGCAGCAGCGCGATGCCGATGGCCATGTCCGAGTAACCGGAGAAATCGCAGTAAATCTGGAGTGCATAGCCGTAAACGCCCATGAGGTTCTCGAAGCCGCTGTACAGCATCGGATTGTCGAACACCCTGTCCACGAAATTGACGCTGATATAGTCCGATATGACCGCCTTTTTGACAAGACCGGTCATAATCAGAAACAGCCCCCGGCCGAACATCTCCCTCGTCACCCGCAGCGGGTTCTGTCTTATCTGCGGAATGAAATCGCGCGCACGCACGATAGGACCTGCGACGAGCTGCGGAAAGAACGAAAGATAGAAGAAATAGTCCAGCCAGCAGGTCAACGGCGTGAGCTGCCGCCGGTAGATGTCAATCGTGTAGCTCATCGACTGGAACACGAAGAAAGAGATGCCTACCGGCAGGAAGATGTTCCGGAAGGCCAATACGTCGTGCCCTGCAAGGTCGTTCGCTATCTGTATGAAGAGATTGGTATATTTGAAATAAGCGAGCATACCGAGATTTATCAGTACGCTCAGCGCGACAAGTCCCCGCCGGTAAGGCTTCGCCTCGGTGGCAGCCAGCAACCGTCCGATGACAAAATCGGTCACGGATACAAGTATCAGCAGGAAAAAATAGAGACCGCCGGTCTTGTAATAAAAATAAATCGAAAAGAGGGAGACATAGACCATGCGCAGCACGGGTGTCCGGCGCATGAAAGAGTAGAACAGAGTGAACCCTGCAAAGAGAAAAAGGAATATCCCGCTGCTAAATATCATCGGGCTGGCCGGATTGTATCGCAGCAATTCGGCAACGGCCTCCGTTATGCGGGAAATATCGACCATCTGTTCTCTGCAAGGGATTACTATTCCGCTGCGGCATCCGTCAGCCCCGTTTCCGCGCCCTCTTCGGCCGGTTCCTCCGTCCCTCGGCCGACATCGGATGAAGCAGCAGCCGTCTCCCCGCCTGCTGCCAAAGAAACGGCATTCCCGCCGGCATCCGGAACCTCTCCTCCCTGCACCCGCGCCGCAGAGACAGGCTGAGAATTCGAATTTCCATCCGGCGATACGAAGGGCATTCCCTCCTTCCGAACGCCGGGAGCAGCGCTGCCGTTACGCACCGCTCCGGCATCTGCCGTGGGCACGGAGAACTCCGTCCCTGCATCGCCGCCGAGACCGGAAGCGCCCATTATAGGTTCCTCAGCGCCATCGGAAGCCACGGCTTCGACGTCGCTCTTTCCATCGGCCGTCCCGAAAGAGAAGGCTCCGCCCGAGACCTCCCGCAGCCTGTCGGAGAGGCTGTCGTCGAGCAGCGTCCCCCGGCCGAGCAGAGTCGCCGCACGCCGCTTCTCCTCCTCCCGTCGTAGCTGCTCGGCACGCCAGGCCTTCTCGGCATCCTGCTCCCGAACGTTCTCCACCGCAGCATTGATGAATTTCACGAACTGTTCGGCGATGTATTTGCCTCCCGGATAACCGATATGGGTATAATCCTTCGCAGCCCAGTGGCGCTCCACGAATTTGGGCATCGAGTTGTTACCCCCCATGGCCTCGTACGTATTCCAGAAACCGACGCCGCACTCCTCGGCGGCACGCTCCTGCGTCTTCAGCATGGCCTTCACGGCAGGCATGGTGACGGCGGTACCGTTCTGCATGGTACTCCTGTCGCCCACGCTCATGACCACGACGGCGCTGCCCGGAAAACACTGCTTTATGTAATTGATGATTTTGACAAGCTGTTTCTGGTAATAGCCGTAATCGGTCACATCCGCCGACATGGCATTCAGTCCGTATTGAAGGATAACCATGTCGTAATTCATGTATTCGTCGAACTCCCGATTGATGCGGTAATCCGTACCGAGCAGGGCGAGTCCGCTGTTGCTGCGTACCGAAAAATTGTGGACGCTGACGCCCACACTGTCTTCGAGCACCGCCCCGTAACCGATGAAACCGGCCGTATGGGAGAGATTTATCCGCAGCTCCGAAATATCGGGCCGGCCGATGAATATCCGCTGCACCTGTTCGCCCGAATCGGGGGCATAATTACGCCTTTCGCCGCCATTGACGGTAACCTCCAGCACCGTATGTTTCCGGTTGACGAAAAAGAGGGAGGCCGTATTGGTCTTCTCGATACGCCGACGGAACTGCACCCCCTTATACTCCGCCGAGGCGTTCTCCCCGGGAATGGAAAGCATTCCCGACACGAAAAACCACTCCTTATACTCCTCCGGCACGCTCTTGCGCTTTATCAGGTTGTAGTCGGTCCACCCCTCGTGATTGTGCGTCACCGTACCGCGGTATTTAGACAGAGGCGTGGAGAAAGGGACGAAGCCGACTCCGCTACCTCCGTATGCCATCTGCAGCTGTTCCCTCATATCGGCAGTAATGATATCGGCCTCGATGAAAGAATCGCCGAGCACCGCTATACGTACCGTACGTTCGTCGGCTTCGTATGCCAGCGCATGGTAGAAACGTGCCATCATCTGTTCGTCCGGACTGTAATCCGTTATTGGAACGATACCGGGCCCCTCCACACAGGGGACCGACAACCCCTCCGCATCGGTTCCGTCCTCGCCCGGAATTCCCTCCGGTCCCGTAACACCCGTGGCATCCACCACCTCCTGTACGGGCACGGGCTTGAAATCATCGAGGAACGACGTGTCGAGCAAATCCATATCGGAAACGGGCACGAGCCTTTCATCCTGAAAGGTCACGACATCCGAAAGGATATTGGCCCTTTTCACCACCACGTTTCCCACCCGGAAACTCGGAATGAACGAAACGCACAACAGCAGTATGATGACGAGCGAAGTGATATAAAACCCGCTTCTTGTATAATCCTTTGGCCCCGGCATACGATTCTAAGGTATAACGTCGACAAAGATAAGAAAAAGAAAGATTGGCGCACTATCCGTTGTCCGCCTATTATCGCCCCGAACCCTTTCGGAGTCGCACCGTTCACGGAACTGTCCCGCAGGCAGAACCGACTGCCCGAAACCGGAAAGCACCGCACCGGCCACATGCCATCCAATCCGCCGGTGCACCCAACATGCGCTACAACAAGGAAACACCGGACACAAGCACAGGATACCAGCCCCGATTCCGTCCCCGGTCCGCATAAGCAGCCTCCAGCCCGGAGCGTGCATCGCACGACACACATTCCGTCAGATACGCACAACGACACAGACAAACCCGACAACGGTCGTCATGTCCTGCCCGCAGGCAACCGCCAAACGCCTCCCGGCCGGACCGCACGAAAAAAGGCGGCGCCTTCAAAGCGCCGCCTTCGTATCATATCTTTTCTGCTCGATTAGAGAGCCTGGAACTCAGGAGAGTTGAAGAGCCTTGCAAACTCAACATCGGTCTTGGCAGCCTCCCGGAGCGACGGTTTGAGAGCAATAGCGTTGCGCAGATAGCTGATAGCACCCTGGCTGTCGCCCTCCCTCATGGCTATGATAGCACGGAGATATTCGGAATCCGCACACTTGCAGTTGCCGAGAGCCTGTTTCGCATTCGCATAGTTGCCGTTCAGCACCTCCACCACAGCAAGGTTGTACCCTTCGAGGTCGCGAGTAGCTACCACGTAGTCGCCTTCCTGAAGAGCAACGAGTCCTTTGTTCATCTGAGCCTCCTTGCTGTTGAGTGCAGAGAGGTACTTCTTGGCAGATTCGAGGTCGCCCTGTGCGATGGCCACGGCTGCGAGGTTGTTGGTCACCGTCGGGTTGCCGTTGATACGCGCAGCCTTGTCGATAGCCTGCTTTGCACCGGCTACATCGCCGTTCATCATCAAAGCGACTGCCAGGTTGTTGTAAGCGGCCACGTCGTTGTACTTCTCGGCTGCCATCCTATAAGCGGCAATCTTCTTGGCCGGGTCGTTGATAAGCGTAGCGCCGTAAAGTATCTCATCGAGTCTGAGGCTGCCGTCCTTGGACTGAATGGCGGCCACAATCTCCTCGTCGCTGAGGCCTACTACATCGGCCGAAGCAACGAGCTGGGTACGGCGAAGTTCCGGAAGAATCTTGGTCTTGAGCTCGTTATATACGGCGGAAAGGTTCTTGATTTCCTGTTCGCGGCGTGCGGAGGAATCGTACATCGAAAGCACCTGAAGGATAAGGTCCTTGTCGGCGATATCGGAAGCGGCAACCAGTTCGCGGAAGCCTTCCCAGTCTTCACCGTAAGCGGCTGCGTCGTACTGTACGTCGATACCCTTGAGGTTCTCCTTGATAGCCTTTTCACCGCTCTTGCTGCGCTCTGCGGAGAGTTTCTGGTTGAAGTTCTCCGGACCGTCGGGCGATGCGTAACCCTTTGCATAAACGGTTCCCATCGTCACATCCTCGGCAGCGGAGTTCTCACGCACGAATGCCTCGAAAAGTTTCACCTGCTCCAGGGAGAGCTGGTTCTTGCGCACTACCGGGCTGTTTATCTGATAATGGATATCGGCCTCGCCGGTAACAGTCCTGACTCTCTTGAAGTTGTGGTCCATAAGAATCATGTAGGGCATATCGGCCAGCGACTGTACGGTGCTGATACCCTGCGCAACCACTACGGAGCCGAAGTCGCCGAAAGTTTTGAACTTGTCACGACGGCACTGGTCGGCCGTACGGCCCTCCACGCGGAAAACGACCTTCTGCGTAAATACGCCACCATTCTTCCACGAAACCGGGGTGTAGTTGTCCCTTACGTCCTCGCCCTGGAAATATTTCGGGGTGCCTGCAACCTCGCCGCCCTCGAACACGAGCACCGGGGTTACCTTGAGAATCATTTCCTCATAGAAGTACTTCTTGGGGAAAGTATAAGTGATATCGGCTTCAACGGTCTGTCCCTTAAGCGCAAGCACCTCGGGAGTCGCGTAAGCGTCTATCTTGCCGACATTCTTCTGCATCTTGTTGTACGGATTACATCCGACGAGCAGAACCATCATTGTGGTAAGCGCCAGGCCCACCTGAGCTAATCTTCTCATAATTAATGTATTAAGATAGTTTGTTATTATTTATTGCATCTCTTTTCCCACACGACTAAACGGCGTTAGTAAAGCAAAAATAAGAATATATTTTATTTCCGCATAATTTTCACCTACAATTCTTTCTTTGCCCGACGGAAGTTAAAAACGACACGCTTTCCCGGCAATCCCTCTGTTCGGTTCGAATCAGGCGTCAAAAACTATACCATTCATTTCTTATGTTCACGCCTTTCATGCTTGCCGTCGCGTTTTTCGGACCTCTCTCCCCGGTCGCGCCGTTCACGCTTTTCGGGCTCTTCGTAACCCTCCGGTTTCGGGAGCAGTGCCTTGTGGGAGAGCTTGAGCTTGCCGGTCTTGGGGTCCATGCCTATCAGCTTGACCTCTATCATGTCGCCCTCCTTGAGGCCGGTCTCGTCCATCGTCTCGAAACGTTTGTAATCTATCTCGGAGATGTGCAGGAGCGCATCCTTGCCGGGAAGTATCTCCACGAAAGCGCCGAACGCTACGATGGAGCGTATCTTGCCGTTATAGACCTCGCCCACCTCGGGAACGGCCACGATGGCCTTGATACGGGCGAGCGCGGCATCCATACCCTCCTTGTTCTCGCCGAAAATATCCACGATACCCTTGTTGTCCTCCTCGGTGATGGTGATGGTCGTACCAGTCGTCTTCTGGATTTCCTGAATGACCTTGCCGCCCGGGCCGATAACGGCTCCGATGAAGTCGGACGGAATGGTAATCTGCACGATACGCGGTACGAACGGACGGAAGTTCTCGCGTGGTTCGGCTATCGTGTCGGTCAGTTTGTCCATAATGTAGAGACGGCCTACGCGGGCCTGTTCGAGGGCTTTGGCCAGCACCTCATAGGAGAGGCCGTCCACCTTGATATCCATCTGCGTGGCGGTGATGCCGTCACGCGTACCGGCAACCTTGAAGTCCATGTCGCCCAGATGGTCCTCATCGCCGAGAATATCGGACAGGATGGCATACTTGTCCGATTCGGAGTCGGAAATAAGCCCCATGGCGATACCCGAAACCGGTTTCTTGAGTTTCAGCCCCGAATCCATGAGTGCCAGCGTACCGGCGCATACGGTAGCCATCGACGACGAACCGTTCGATTCGAGAATATCCGACACCACCCGCACCGCATAGGGATTCTCCTCCCCGACCGGCACCATGGGCTTGAGGGCTCTCCATGCGAGGTTGCCGTGCCCTATCTCACGGCGCGAAAGGCCGCGGGCCGGTTTCGCCTCTCCCGTCGAGAAGGGCGGGAAGTTGTAGTGCAGGACGAACTGTTCGGAACCCTGTACGAGTACCTGGTCGATCTGCTTTTCGTCGAGTTTCGTACCGAGCGTCACGGTCGTGAGCGACTGGGTCTCGCCACGTGTGAATATCGCCGAGCCGTGCGCGGCGGGCAGCGGACCCACTTCGCACCATATC
>ERZ1090866.761-NODE-764-length-11446-cov-5.164252_pt1 | contig 11446 bp, 9 predicted proteins | sample MGYA00478477_ERZ1090866 | MGnify/ENA primary metagenome ERZ1090866 (study PRJEB33644, sample SAMEA5815737) | chicken gut metagenome | biome: Chicken; feature: Gastrointestinal Tract; material: Caecum | place: Ireland | collected 2019-01-01 | study: A study of the... | reverse complement strand
CAGGATATTGATTGCGTTGGCGGGCGAGAGAAAGCTCCCGCCCCGCAGAAGTGCGAATACCGCCACGGCGGCCGCCAGAGCGAGCACCGCCGCCCAGTCCATCCAAAAGCCGGCGGCGCCCCTTTTGTACTGTATTTGCTTCAAGCCCGCTCCCCCCTCTCTCGCGGCTCCGCCGGCTGGGACGGGGCCTCCCCGCCCACGGCGCAGCGCATGATCTCCTCCTCAGATGTGCGGGCGGTGACCAGCTCCGCGGCGATCCTTCCGCCATACAGGACATAGATCCGGTCGGTCACCTGCAACAGTTCGCCGGGATCGGCGGAGGCGTACAGCACCCCGCAGCCCGCCTGGGCCAGCTGGACGATCAGCTGGAGCATTTCGGCCTTTGCGCCCACGTCTACCCCCTTGGTAGGCTCATCCAGCAGATAGAGTTGGCATCCGGCGGCAAGCCACTTCCCCACCATCGCTTTCTGCTGATTGCCGCCGGAGAGCAGCTCCATCCGCTGCCGGGTGGAGGGCGTCTTGATCTCCAGATGCTCAATCTGTGTCCGGGCGTTGTGCTCCAGCCTTCTGCCGGAGAGGAAGGACAGCCGGCTCCACTGCTTCAGGCTGGCAATGCCCAGGTGAAAGGAGACGCTCTCCCCGGGGAAAAGTCCCTCCTTCCGACGCTCCTCCGGCACCAATCCCATACCCAGTGCCGCCCCGTCCGCGGGGCTGCGGGGATTGACCGGCCTGCCATCCAGCAGGATCTCCCCGGCGTCTCTGGGCAGGATGCCGAACAGCGCCTTGCACAGCTCGCTCTTTCCCGCCCCCACCAGCCCGGCCAGGCCGACGATCTCTCCTCGGCGCACCGTCAGAGAGATGTCCCGGACGCTACCGTCCCGGCTGGAGAGGCCGTGTACCGACAGCAGCGCACCGCCTGCGGACCGGGAGAGCCTGGAAGGGACCGCCCCCATCTCTGCGCCCAGCATATGGGCCACCAATTCGTCGGCGGTGGTTTGGGGGGTGATGGGGCCGCTGGCGGCATATCTGCCGCCCAGCAGCACCGTATAGCGGTCACAGATCTCCAGGACCTCCGGCAGGCGGTGGGAGATAAACACGATGGCGATCCGCCGCTCTTTGACCAGGTCCCGGCAAAGGGCAAACAGCGTCTTTGTCTCCACAGCGCTCAGGGGGGCGGTGGGCTCATCCAGCAGAAGGACCCGGCAGCGGCTGTGCAGCGCCCGCGCGATGAGCACCATCTGCTTCTGGGCCAGAGTCAGCCGTCCCACCGGCATGCGGACGTCAACGTCCATATGCAGCTGATTTTTCAGCTGCTCTGCCTGTTGGTATAATGCCCGCCAATCGACCCACAGGGCCCCGGGTTTTCCCAGCTCGTCCAGCAACATGTTTTCCGCCGCCGAAAGGGCGGGAGCCAGGGCCTGGTCCACCTCCTGATAGACGATCTGGATGCCCAGCTTCTTGGCCGACCCGGGACTGCGCAGCTCCACCGCCTCCCCGTCCAGCCGGATCTCTCCGCGATAGCCGGGGTTGGAGCCGGCCAGCACCTTCATCAGGGTAGATTTTCCGGCTCCATTGGCGCCCACCAGGGCATGGATCTCCCCCGGCAAGAGCTGAAAGTCCACATGCGCCAGCGCCTTGACCCCCGGAAAGTCCACGCAGATATCCTTTGCCTCAAGCGTAACCGCGTCCATATCTCCTCCGCCCGTCAATGGGTGACCAGAAACATCACTGTAAACAGCCCCGCAATGACCCAGGTTCCCACTTTCAGCTCTTTTCCTCTTCCGGCGAACACCTGGATCAGAACATAGGAGAGGATGCCAAAGGCGATCCCATAGGAGATGTTGTACGTCATGGGCATGATCGCCAGGGTCAGGAAGGCCGGAACGGCCTCTCCGGTATTTTGCCAGTTTATTTTTTTCGTACAATCCATCATGAGAATGCCCACGTAGATCAAAGCCGCCGATGTGGCACAGCTTGGCACAAGGGAGGCCACGGGGCTGAAGAACATGGCCAGAAGGAAGAGCCCGCCGGTCGCCATGGCGGCCAATCCGGTCTTGCCGCCCTCGGCGATGCCGGCGGACGCTTCCACATAGGAGCTGACGGTCGAGGTGCCGCATACAGCGCCGCAGACGGTGGCCACGGCGTCGGCCAGCATGGCCCGCTCCATATTGGGCACCTCCCCCTCTGGCGTGAGCAGATTTCCCCGGGCGCAGGCGCCGTACAGGGTGCCGATGGTATCGAACATGTCCACCAGGCAGAACGCCAGTGCCGTGGTCCCGATCAGCAGCGCCAGCTCAGCGGGGTTATGGTCGGCGAGATAGGTCGAAAAGTCAAATCCCTCCGTAAAGACCCGGCCAAAGGCCGAGGCCCTAAACTCGCCGAACGCCGTAAAGGGATTCAAATTCAGAGCGGCGCCAAGGTCTGAATAGAACCCCGGAACCGTAACGCCCAGCAGGTAATACAAGAGGGTGCCTCCCAGGATCCCCCACAAAACGGCGCCCTTTATCCCTCTGTATGTCATAACGGCAATGGCGGTCAGGGCGGTCAGGGTCACCAGGATGGGCATCACGTCCGACCAGGCGGCAGAGCCGAAGAACAGATTGAAGGAGGCCAGATCCACGAATGTCTCAGGATCTGCCACGACGATACCGGCGTTCTGCAATCCGATGAAGGCGATAAACAGGCCCACGCCGGCGGGGATGGCTGAGCGTACGGATGCGGGTATGGCCTCGAAGATCTTTCTTCTCAGACCGGTCACAGTCAGAAGAATAAAGGCGATCCCGTCCAACAGGATCATGACCAGGGCATTGGCATAGCTCAGTCCGAAGCCCAGGCAGACGGTATAGACAAAAAAGGCGTTGGACCCCATCGCGGAGGCCTGCGCCATGGGGAGATTGGCCAGAAGCCCGATGAGAATGGTGCCGATGGCCGCGGAAATGGCCGTTGCAATATAGATGGCATAATAGGATACGCCGGGCAGCTCCGCGAACATCCCCGCGTTTACCATGAGGATATACGCCATGGTCATGAAGGTGGTCAGGCCCGCCAGCATCTCTGTCCGGAGGTCAGCCCCCTTTTCGGTGATATGAAACAGCTTTTCCATCATGGCTTCCCCACTCCTTCCCTTATCACTTGCTCAGTCCCCCAGCAGCTCCGCCATCCAGTCCGTGGTGGGCATCCAGCTGCGGTCGGTGTAGGAGGTCCCCGCCACCGTATCCAGGTTGGTCACATTGATGCCGCCCCCGGAAACCATATCCTGGGTGACCACGGTGGTGGGCAGCTCCAGCCAGCTTGCCGCCTCCCCCGTCATGGGGTCGATGATGGCGTCGTAGTTTCCCGACAGCTCCAGGGCCAGCACCCGCATGCCGAATTCCCCGTTATAGTTCCAGTTTGTGGTGGCGCAGGCCTTCCAGGGGGAGCCCTCCCGGGCCATTTTTTCAATATCCGCGTTGCAGATGTCCACGCTCACCATGGGGATTTCGTATCCGCCCTGGGTCAGAGCGGTATAGACGCCGCTGGCGTACAGATCATAGCAGCACCAGATGGCGTCGATCTCCCCCGGCTGATATTTGGCCAGGGTGGCGGAGGTAATATCGGCCATGGAGGCCTCGGCATTGCTGAAGTCCGCAGGGCCGATGGTCTCTACGGTTCGGATGAGCCCCGCCTCTTCATAGGCGGCGTATCCCTCCTGCCGGCGGTCAAAGGGAGAGAGGAAGTTGGGTCCCACCCAGACCTTCAGGAGATTGACCGGCTCTCCCGCCGCGGTCTTTTCCGGATACAGCTCCTCACACACATACTCCAGCAGCAGCTGGGCAAACTGGGCGTCCTGTTGGAAGAATTGGGTCACACCGTCCAGGGTCCGGGTCTGTCCATCGCTGTCCTTGAACTGAGTGTCAAAGGTGACGATCTTCAAATCAGGATACTGCTCCAGCAGGTCGTTCAAAAAGGTATAGGCGTAGTTCTGCCCGCCGTGGCTCAGCAGCAGTCCGTCATAGCCGGTGGCGGCACATTGGGAGACAGTATCCTGCCACTGGGCGTCCGAGCCGCCGCAGAAGAAGGCGTCGTACTCCATGCCCAGCCCTTCCGCCGTCTCCTGGGCAGCCTGGGACCACATCTGAAAAATATCCGAGGGGGCCATCTGCATGATATAGGCCACCTTTTTACCTGCCACCGGCGAGTCCACGGCGGCAGGAGCGGAATCGGGCTGCTCCGTGCCGCCGCAGCCGGCCAGAGCGAGGGCGCAGAGCAGTGCGCACAAGCCGGCAGTTCCTCGCTTCATCAACGCTGTCCCCTCCTTTGGAGCATGCTGTACCCATATGCCGCCGGACAGTCCGCGGCATGGGTTCAGTCGCCTATATCGGTGTGGCCCTGCTCAAATTCCCACTGCAGGCCATAGCGGTCAATAAAATAGAAATAGCGCACCTGTCCCAGGATCTTGGCGGTCTCGGCGTTTCTCCCATCGGTTTCTCCGGGAGCCTGATCAAAAAACCGGACTTCCTCCGGCCGGGTGTCACTGATCTGATATACCCGGTAGGCCTCTGTCTCGTTGATAAGCCGGGTGTCCGGCATGGACTGGATATGGGCAAAGGCCGCCTCGATATTGGTGACCTTCAGCGCCACATGGCGGGCGCCGCTGACATCATTGGCGGCAAAGACCACCGGCTCCGTCCGCCCCTTGGGATAGTGGTACTGCATCAGCTCCAGGGTAAGTCTTGTTCCGGGTACATTGACAAAGGCGATGGAGACGTCCCCGTCCGCCGCCTCATCCACAAAGCCTCCCGCCTTGAAAAAGCCTTCATTTTTCCAGTGGGACAGGCAGTGGTCGGGCTCTACCCCCAGCAGGGCGCGGTAGTAGGCCACGGCCTGCTCCATATCATCCACAAAGATACAGATGTGAGACAGGCCAACAATATTGGGAAGTTCGGGCCGGATCGTGTTCATTTGGCTCCCGCTCATAGGTCGCTCCTCCTCATTCAATGGTCAGAATGTCACTGAAGCCTGTGACTTCAAATACTTCCTGAATGGTCTCGTTCACATGGCGGATGACCATTTTCCCCTGCTTGTTCATGATCTTCTGCGCGGCGAGAATGACCCGCAGGCCGGCAGAGGAGAGGTACTCCAGCTGGGAAAAGTCCAGCACCAGCTCGGTCACCCCGGTCAGGGCGCCTTTTACCTCCCCCTCCAGCTGAGGCGCGGTGGTTGTATCCAGCCGTCCCTCCAGGGCGAGGGTCCGTGTCGTCCCCTCACTTGTTTTAACAATATTCATAGTAAGTCCTCCATCTCCGCGATTCCATGTCACTTCTTGCTTAAAACAGGATCGTCACGATGTTGACGCCGTCGTCAACGCTCCAACGGCTGTCCTTCGTCTTTGCCAGGGCCAGCTTTACGCTCATTTCCTCGCCCTGGGTCAAAGGATCAAAGGCCGCCCCCGCCCAGCGGATCACCGCCTCACACTGGCTGCCGTCCTCCCGACAGGCGGCGTCGAAGGACATCGTCCAGCCGCCCTCCGGCGGGAGCGTGGGCAAAATGACCGTCACACACAGTTCCTCAAAGATCTGCTGGAATTTCAGGGACTGGTCGGCCCCCAGCAGATGTTTGCGGGCAAAGGCGTCGATCTCAGACGCTGTGCCGAGGAAGTCAAACTCTCTGGAAGCGATCTCCGCGTGGAAGGTCTTCAGCCGATGGACAAAGGCCTTGCAGCGTCCGGTGGTGGGATGCTCAAAAATCTGCTCCGGCGTGCCCTCTTCATAAATCACGCCCTGATCCATGTAAAACACCCTGGTAGAGACATCCCTGGCGAACTTCATCTCATGGGTGACAATGAGCATGGTCAGCCCCTGGCTGGCCAGGTTGCGGATGACCGACAACACCTCGCCCACCATGGTGGGGTCCAGCGCCGAGGTGGGCTCATCGAACAGGACAATTTCGGGCTCCATGGCCAGGGTACGGGCGATGGCCACCCGCTGTTTCTGCCCGCCGGACAGCTCATCGGGATAATTGAGCGCTTTCTCCGCCAGTCCCACGCTCTGCAGCAGCGCCAGACCCCGCACGTATGCCTCCTGTCTGCTGATGCCCAGAAGCTCCACCGGAGCCAGCATGATATTTTCCATCACGGTCAGGTGGGGGAACAGGTGGAAGGACTGGAACACCATGCCCATACGCCGGCGGACGGCGCTGAGCTCTCGGGGCCCGGCCCCGGTCAGGGTCTGGCCCAACACCCGGATCTCCCCATCGGTGGGTTCCTCCAGCCGGTTGAGGCAGCGCAGCAGGGTGCTCTTGCCCGTGCCCGAGGGGCCGATGATGGAAATGACATCCCCCTGGCGGATCTCCGTGTTCACGTCCTTCAGAGGGGTCACGTTGGGATAGGCCTTCTTCAGATGGGCGACGGAAATGACCGTCTCCCCCTCTCGCCGGGGCGCAGGGTCGGGGGCAGAGGCGGACAGGTTTTCCTTCTCCACGCCCTTGATGGTCCTGGGCCGCCGCTTGGGATCGATGCGCAGCTCCGCCAGACGCAGCAGCGAGGTGAGGGCCCAGGCCAGCAGGAAGTAGATGACCGCCGTAACAATGAGGGGGAAGAATGCCTCAAAAGTGCGGCTGCGAATGAGGTCAGTGGCCTTGGTCAGGTCCTCCACGGCGATATAGCCCACCACCGACGTCATCTTGACCATGGAGATGAGCTCGCCCTTGTACACCGGCAGGATGTGCCGGGCGGCCTGGGGAGCAATGACCTTGGTGAAGGTCTTGGCGCGGCCGAAGCCCAAGGCGGCGGCCGCCTCCCATTGTCCGGTGTCCACTGCGTCGATGCCGGTGCGGATCATCTCAGACACGTAGACGCCGAAGTTAATGGCGAAGGCCAGAATGGCAATGACCACCCCGCTGAGCATAGTGCTGGCAAAAACGATGTAGTAGAGCACCATCAGCAGTACCAGGGTGGGGATGCCCTGGACCAGCCGGATCAAGGCGGCGGCCAGGAGGGAGGCCGCTCTGCTTCTGCTCCGCCGCACCAGGCACAGGCCAAAGCCCAGTACCGAGCCAATGAGCGCGGAGCACAGGGAGATGACCACCGTCACCCCCAGGCCGGACAGGATCATCTGCCAGCGGTTCTCCTCTACAAAGGTCTTACGGAAGCTGTCCGCCAGCCCGGCCCAAAAACCAGGGTCTGCCGTCTCCGTCTGAATACCCATATCCTCCGCCCGCACTACCAGCACCACGCCGCCGGTGTAGTGGGCGGTGGCGAAGTCGATGCTCTCCTTCCGCTCCTCGGTGATACTGATGGAGCCGGAGACGATGTCCGCCCGGCCGCTTATGAGCATGGGCATCAGGGAGTTGAAGTTGCCCTGGGTGATCTCCAGCTCCATACCCAGCTCCCTGGCTATGAGAGCCACCAGCTCCACCTCGTAGCCCAGGGACTCTCCGTCCTCCCCCACATAGCTCATGGGCTCCATAGAGGGGTCGTGAACATAGCGCAGGGTGCCATTGGGGGCGTCGTATTCCCCCACATCGATGGTCTTGACGCTCTCGTCGGCCCCCAGCCACTTGTCAGCCAGGGCGTCCAGAGTGCCATCGGCCTCATAGCCCTCAATGATGGCGCTGACCCGGGACGTCAGCGGGCTATCCTTGGGAAGACCCAGGCCGTAGCTGTCGGGCGCGATGACTTCTGGGAAAATGGTCAGCTCGGGCTGCCGGGCCACAGCCAGCCGGGACAAAGGCAGATCGTTGAGCGCCCCGTCCACATATCCGTTTTGCAGGGCCAGCAGCTGGGAGGCAATATCATCGTAATATTGGATGCTGACACCGGGAATGGTATCCTGGGCCAGCTGATCCTGAAAGGTACCCGTCAGGGCCCCCAGGGTAGTCCCTTCAAAGTCGGCCAGCGTTTCAAAACGGGCTTCTCCTGCCCCGGTATCTGCCACCACCACCACGATGCCGCCGTAATAGTCGGGTTCTGAGAAGTACACCCGCTCGGCCCGCTCCTCAGTGACGGTAAAACCGGCGGCCCCCAGGTCGTACTTCCCCGCCTCCACGCCGGCGATGAAGGAGGTGAGCTCCACGTTGTGGAGGTTGAGACCATAGCCGTAGGCCTTGCAAAAGCGGACTACAATGTCCACGTCGTAACCCACAGTCTTTCCGTCCTTTACGTAGGCGAAGGGGGCACTGCTGGCCTTGGCGGCAAACTCCAGGATGCCGTTTGTGGCGGGCAGCTGGGTCCAGTCCTCCACCACCTGGATGTTCTCGTCGGTACCGAACCAGATCTCCTCGATCTCCTCCAGGGTGCCGTCGGCCCGGAGCTGCGCCAGGAATTCGTCCATCTGGTCCCGAAGCAGGGCGCCCTTCTCTGTCTTGGGGAAGGCGAAGGCGTAGCCGTCCTCCGTCAGGTAGTCCTTCAGATAGGTCACGCCAGGGTTCTCGGCGCACAGCACCCGAGCCATGGGCTCATCCATGAGGAAGGCGGCGATCTTGCCCTGCTCCACCGCCAAAGCCATATCGGCATAGGCGGTATAGTACTCTTTCTTTGCGTCGTTGATGTAGGCGTCGGTATGCTGGTCAAAGGTAGAGCCGGTCATGACCCCGATGGACTGGCCATCCAACTGACGGACGTCGGTGATGGTATCCTTCTCACCGGCCTCTGGGGCGCACCCCCCCAGCAGGACGGCCAAAAGCACCATCAGTGCCAGACAAACGCGGCCTGTCTTCATCTCATTCACTCCTTTTCCAGTCGTCCCCGATCCAGCATTCCCAGCCTGTTGGCCGAGAGCATCAGCTCCGACTGGAGGCAGGAGATGCCGCAGGAGGTCATAAAGAAATCCAGGATCACATTCCCCGCCACGGCCAGACCGATGGCTTCATCCGGAATCCCCAGTTGGGCCAGCAGCACCGTGTAGCAGGTCAGACTTCCGCCGGGCACCGGGGGGGCGGCAATGGCCAGCAGCCCCGCTGTCAGCACGCCGGTAACTATCCAGGAAAGGGGCATGGCCACCCCGTAAAATTCCGCCAGCCCCAGTGCCAGCACAAAAAATCCAACCGCACCACCGGTCTTGAACATCACCTGTCCCAGAGGGACGGCAAAGTGGACGATGCGCCCGGAAACGCCCAGCCGACGCTCACAGGTCTCCAGATTGCTGGACAGGGCGGCCGAGGAGGATGCGGTGGACAGGGCGATCAAATAGGTGGGCAGCAGCTTGCGCAGTACCAGGGGGAAGGATACTCGCAAGCGCAGGCAGGCCCACAGGGCATAGAGCAGCGGCCATGCCACACAGGCGGCCATCCCCAGCAGCAATCCCTTTACCACGCCCCCCAGATTGCTCGCCGCGTCAGAGAGCATGAGAGAGAGCAGGCTCACAAAGACAAAGAGGGAGATATAGCGGCTCACGACCTCCATCATGAACTGCACCGCCGTATTGAGCTGGCCCAGCAGAGCGCGCAGGGCGGAGGTCTTCTCTCCCAGCACCAGCAACACCAGTCCCGCACAGATGGCCATAAAGATGATCTGTAGGGAGTTGCCCTCCAGGAAGGGTGTGACAATGTTGCCGGGGATGATCTCCAGCAGCATACTGTAAATCTGGGCTGCGGCGTTTTCGCCCATGGATGCCGCCCCGCCCTCCGGGCGGAACAGCCACACGAGGCAGGCCGCTGTCATTGCTGTCAGCAGGAAGATGGCGCCCAGAAAACGCAGCAGCACCAGCTTGCCGATCCGGCCCAGCATATGTACATCCCCAATGTTGATGATCCCCCAGCACACACTGAGGAAGATCATGGGGCTTGCCAGGGTCTGCAAAATACCCATCAGCGCGGTGAACAGGGGGGTGACCACGCCGGCCGCGGCTTCTCTCACCGGGGCAGGCAGCGCAAGAAGCACCACCCCCGCCGTCCCCGCACTGAGGATGGCCAGCAGCAGTTGGAGCAGAGGGCTGATCTTTTGTGGTTTGGATAGGTAGAGCGCCAGACGGTTGATCCCATCCTGATAGGAATAGACCGGGGAGAGTCCTGCCTGCGCCAACAGATTGGAACAGAGCATCTGGCCGGCCATGTCGGCGGTCGCCTCATCGGGGTCGATGCGTCTGCCAGGGGCCGTGATCTCAAGATACATCCGCCCCAGTCGGGTACCGCATCGGAAGGTGCATACCGTTTTTTTCTCGGCACTGGATCTCCACAGTCCCAGTATCTCTTCCACCGCCAAACGCAGACGGATGATGTCCTTCCGATTCACACCCGCCTGCTCCAGCGCACCGGCCAGGAGATGGGAGAGGGTGTCAATACCTGCTTCGTCCAGCGGAACTTCCTTCCGCTGCTTTGGCAGGGTTGTTTTATTGTTGCTCATGAGATAAAACTTCTTCCCTATTTGATAATTCCGTGATCCCGGGCCAGCGCCTCGATGCTGCGGTCATAGGTGGCCTCCGCCTCCTTGGAAAAGAAGCAGCCCGGGACGCCTTCGTTGTGATCTCGATGGTGGGCGACACATTCACAGCATTTCCCGTGCCGGGGGCAGTCATAGGTACAGGGGCACTCCCGCTTATTGTCACAGTGTTGTGTCATATCCATTTTCCTTTCTGTCATAAATATCAGGATTGTGAACCCAACCAGGCCACAAAATCCTCCGTGGAACAGGTAAAGGCGATCTCCGTCTCACCCCCGTCAGCAATCAGGAATTCGGTGAGGCCATATGGTGAGTCCCCACCGCTCCAGTCATAGGTGTAGCCCAATCTGGTCCAGGGGTATTCGCTCTCAAAATAGGAATAGATGATATTGCTGTCAAACCAGGCTCGATACGCCGGGTCTGTGATCTGGTCGTACCCGTTTGCCATCTGGGCGGTCACATCGGTCACATAGGCGGGGCGAATCACTTCAGACGGCTCCACCCAGAAGGCAGTAAAGCGGGTATATCCTTCGTCAGAATGGACACCCAGCAGCTGCGCAAACCGCAGCTCCCAGTCGGTGACGCTGCTGCCGTTTTCCAGGTACCAGCCTGTCAGTTCCCCTAGAGAGGTGGCCCAGATGTCCTTGTGCTCCAACGCTTCTCCCGGTTCACATGGCTCCTCATAGCTGTGCCAGGTGACCAGCAGCACCCGCTCTCCAGCCTCGTCCCAGATGACCTGCGGGTCTTGCGGTGTCAGGCAGACCAGCTCCATCACCTCGCTGTCCTCGCTGAATACCGCGTCGGCCATAGCGGCTCCCCACAGCTCATCAATGGAGGCTGAGGTCTCACTTTCACATCCAGCCAGCGGCAGCAGGCTCAGGATCAGGCCGGCGGCAACCGCAACAGATCTCTTTTTCATCAAACAAATGGCTCCCTCCTTGCTGAAATGACTTCCGTTACCTAGATTTGCAACGCTTCAGCACGGCTTTCCCCTTTTCTTCCTGGGTACTATTTTAGTTTAATGATAATTCTGTCATTGTGAACCGCCTGCAAAGAATTTGCTTTCTTTTGCACAGAATCTGTAAATAACCT
>ERZ1090866.759-NODE-762-length-11467-cov-9.131791_pt1 | contig 11467 bp, 11 predicted proteins | sample MGYA00478477_ERZ1090866 | MGnify/ENA primary metagenome ERZ1090866 (study PRJEB33644, sample SAMEA5815737) | chicken gut metagenome | biome: Chicken; feature: Gastrointestinal Tract; material: Caecum | place: Ireland | collected 2019-01-01 | study: A study of the... | reverse complement strand
ACCCCCCCCCCCCCAAAACCGCTTAAAAAAAACCGGCGGCAAAACGCTCCCTTTAAATAACACTGGGGGGGGCGGTCCCAACAACTCACCGCCCCCGCATTATTTGATTGGATTACGCTTCTTCGTCGAGCATTCTGCCGATGAACTCGCTGTCTACGCCGTATTTTTCGCACAGCGCGGCGTATGCCTGTTTGGTCTCCTGCGAGGCGTCTTGCAGATCTTCATAACCGAACTGCCAGTCGTACCGCTCCAACGCGAGGAATTTATAGCTATCTTTGAGTTCGGAGATGGTCGCCTCCAACGTGCCGCTCACCGTCTTGACGTCGCCGAACGCGTACTTCCACTCGATTTCAAAGCATTCGCCCGCGAGATCCAGCGTCATTTTATCGATGGATACGACCCCGTACATCTTCGACCAGCTCTCGTCCTGATAGACGGCGTTGACCTCGACGGTCAGCCCGTCGTCCGTCGCGTCTGCGCCGCTCCCGGGTCTGACGACCGTCGCCGTGCTTTCCGTCGTCGCTTTTTTCTCCGTAACGCTCGAATCGGCGTTGAACTCTACGCCCGTCACCGTTCCCGACGTGATATAGACCGTCAGGCTCTGCCCCTCCATGGACGCCAGCTCTTCCGTGAGCTTCATCATCTCTTCCATTGCGTCCATGTTGCCCTGCAACACTTCTTCTTCCAGATCGGCAAGTTTCTGCGCCGTTTTCGCCGTCTTGCGGTCGTACCAGACGAACGCGCCGTTCCCGTCCGTATCCGCTTCGCCCATGATGTCGACGACTTCGCTCTTCGTCATGCCGAGGCTGATCTTATCCGCGTTCCGAAGGGGATTGCCAAGCGTGCTCAGCACGGGAATGAGAGCAAGAATGAGCGTGAGGAGCACGGCTGCGCCGCTGACGGCGTACGAGACTTTCTGTTTCGTTCGGGTCACGGGCGCAAGAGATTCGGCGTTCTTCGCCCCCATGCCCGCACTCATCAATGCCGTAGAAAGAAGGAGCGTAACAAACGTAAAAACGATTTTGAACACGTTCACTCCGCCCGATCCGTTGGTGGAAAGGAAGGAAGCAAATACGCCGCCGTAAAACAGACCGATTACGGCAACGACGAGCAACGCCGTCATGAGTTTTCGGCTGACGGGGCGTTTCACGCTCGCAAGCGTGACAAAAATAAGCACGAGAGCCATGGCGGACGCGATACCGAGCGCAATGCCGCTCACCATTCCCGCCGACGCCATCTGGCTCTTCTCCCCCGTCAGCGCATACATCGCCAGCGAAAAGCTGCCGATAAACAACACGAACGCGGCGGCAATGCGGTACGCAAAATATCTGCCGCAAACTTTGGTGTTCTTTACGACAACTTCCGCGCCGTCCGTCTGCACTTCTGCGGGCGCGTTCGCCTGCTCCGTTCCGTCCGCAGGCGTGCCGCAGTCGGGGCAGACGTCGCCTTCAAACGACTTTCCGCAATTCTTGCAAATCATTTCTCTCACCTCGTTTTCTTCCGATTATAAGCTAACTGTTGATTATCTGTCAAGCAAAAGCTAACTGTTAGTTATATTTTTTAAAAAAAGGAGAATGAGAGGACTATGACCGAACTCATCAAACAGCGGCTGAAAGAAGAACTGAACGCCTGCCCGCTGACCAAAGCGGAGATCGCCGCGCGGGTGGGCGTATCGCCCGAAATGATCACGCAGTACGTGACGACGAAAAAGCTGCCCAAGCTCGACACCTTCGCGCGGCTGTGCAAGGAACTCGACCTCTCGGCGGACTATATTCTGGGACTGAAAGACGAATAACGCGCCGCGCCATGCCCGCCGCAAACAAAAAAGCGGGAGCATGTCCGCCTCGGACATACCCCCGCCGTTTTTCCGAATATGCGCCGCCGCCGCGGACATGGCGGCGCGGTTTTATGCGCGCGTCAGGTCGCAGAGCGTACAACGGACCGCCTTTGCAAGGTCCGCAAAAGCGGCTTCGATCTGCACGCCGACCTTTCCGCCGCTGAAAAAGATCGTCTGCCCCTCGGCAGTTTCGTGGACAAAGGTCGGGAACGCCTTCTTCATGCCGAGCGGCGAACAGCCGCCGTGGACGTATCCCGTGAGCGGGAACAGCTCCTTCTGCGGGAGCATCTCCACCGACTTCTCCCCCGCCGCCTTCGCCGCCTTTTTCAGATCCAGCTCCGCCCCGACGGGAATGACGAACACGTAATATTTCCGCGGCGATCCGACCGTGACGAGCGTTTTATAGACGCGCGCGGCGTCCTCGCCGAGTGCCGCCGCCACCTCCGTTCCGGAGAGCGCGCCGCCCGCATAGGTATGCACCGTATAGGGCGCGCCGACGCGTTCCAGAAGGCGCATCGCGTTTGTTTTTTCCATACGAACTCCCAAGCAAAAGAGAGCCTGCCGCCCTTCCGCGCGGCACAGCCCCCTCTGCGATTTCAAAGTTAATTTTTGATTTCTTCGACCTTTTCGACGATCTCGCCGCCGCACTCGGTGCAGAACTTCTCCGCATCTTCCGCGCGCTTTCCGCACTTGGAACATACGCGGAATTTTTCCACGATCTTTCCGCCGCACTCGGGGCAGAACTTTTCCTCGGGCGCGGCGCGTCTGCCGCACTGCGAACATACGCGCGCCTCCTCGTGCGCCTTCCGCTCCGCCTCGGCGGCAAGCTCTTTTTCCTGTTTGCGCTCCTCCGCTTTCTCGCGGGCGGCGTCTTTGGCGTTGTCGATCGCTTCGTTCGCCTTGTCCTTGGCAGCGTCGACCGCCGTCTCGACCGCCTCGTCCTTGGCTTTTCCGAGCAGATCGGCAATTCCCTTTTTGATCGAATCGAACAGACCCATTGTTTTCCCTCTTTTCAGATGATTTCTATCTGACAGCTCTTCATGGTAAGAAGCGCCGCCTGATGCGCTTCGGGCGACGTTCCCGCACAGGCGGACGCCGCGACGCGCACGCACGCCTCGGGCGCAAACGCGCGGATAAGAAGTGCGTTGCTCACAACGCAGATGTCCGTGCATACGCCGCACAGCGTGATCTCGTCGTACCAGACGGCATACCCCGCAAGCGAGGCGCTCCCGAACGTGCTCTTTTCAAAGACGCGCGCGCCTGCGCGGAACACCTCGGGCAATATTTCATGCCCTTCCGTGCCGCGGATACAGTGCGGAACGGGAAGGAATTTCCCCTCGTGCGTATCGAGATAGTTCTCCTCATGCGTGTCCTGCGTGTAGACGACTTCGTCCGCCTCCGCAACGAGCGCCTGCACGGCGGGCACGATCTTCCGCGCCGCTTCCGAGCCGAGCGCGCCGTCCACGAAGTCGCGCTGCATATCCACAACGACGAGCAGCCGCCTTATTCCAGACACTTTTTCAGCTCCTTGATGAGCAGATCGGCGATATAGCGGCAGCCGCGGTGCGTGGGATGCACGCCGTCCGTCGAGAACTGCGCGGGGTCGATATCCTGCGTGACGCCCGTAAAGATCTCGTCCACGGGAATGAGCGTCAGTCCCCGCTCCTTGGCGATGTCGCGGATGATCTCGTTGAATCTGTTCAGGAAGGGGCGGAACCGCTGTTTATCCCCCATTTTCAGCGCGTAGGGCTGAATGAGGAAGAGCTTTGCGCCCGTCTTGGAGATGGCGTCCACCAGCGCCTCGTAATTGGCGCGGAACGCCTCGGGCGTGACCTCCTCCCCGCGCGAGAAACGGCACCACACGTCGTTGATGCCCGTTTCCAGCACAACGTAATCGGGATGTTCCGCCACGACGTCCTTTTCCACGCGCTGTAAAAGATCCGCCGTGCGCTCGCCGCCGTTGCCGCGGTTGACAAAACAGAATTTCGTATCGGGATAGAGGAGCCTGAGCTTCCCCGCAGCGATCTTCACATATCCCACGCCGAGATCCGCGCCGTCCATGTGGTTGCGCCCCGACTCCGTGATGGAGTCGCCGAAAAACACGATCTTCGTGCAAGGCTCCTGCGCCTCGTTTTTTGCTTCTTCCTTCATGCTTCCCCTCCGAACTTATCCTCATAAACCTTGATGCACTTTTTGATGATCTCGATCGCGTCCTCGCGGTGCGCGATTTCGCGGACGGTCGTCTTCTTGTGTTCGAGCGTCTTATACACCTCGAAGAAGTGCATCATTTCCTCAAAGATATGTTTGGGGAGTTCCTGAATGTCGTAATACCCGTTGTAGGTAGGGTCTTTGAACGGAATGGCGATGATCTTCTCGTCCAGCGCGCCGCTGTCGATCATCTTGATGACCCCGATCGGATAGCAGTTGACGAGCGTCATCGGATAGATCGCCTCGTTGCACAGCACCAATACGTCGAGCGGGTCGCCGTCGTCGGCAAGCGTCCGCGGGATAAACCCGTAGTTGGAGGGATAGACCGTCGAGGTATACAGAACGCGGTCGATCTTCAAAAGACCGGTCTCCTTGTCCAGCTCGTATTTGGTCTTGCTTCCCTTGGGGATCTCGATGAGCGCTTCAAAACTTTTCGGCGTGATGCGCTTTTTATCGATATCATGCCAAATATTCATAAACATATCTCCTTTTGATTCACCCTCATATAGTGTTTCCATTTTACCATACTTTGCGCGCCCCCGCAAGATGTGAACGATATTTTTTTGCGATTTTTTTGCGATTTCAAGAAAATATGCTTTGACAAGCCGCGCCGTTTATGGTATATTGATATGGCATTGTAAAAACAGATGAGCCGAAAATGCAGAAGTACCCAAGAGGCTCAAGGGGCTCCCCTGCTAATTGACTTGACTGTTTTTTCGGGGAGTTGCATTTTTTGCAATCATCTGCAACGCATGGGAACGATTTGAACGGAAATCTTACCACTCCCCAAACAGACAAAAAATGGCGCAAAATTGCCCGTTTTTTGCATTTCATTTCATTCTTGTAGACAATTTATAGACAATCGACACTTGACACGCGGTGATACCCAAGAGGCTCAAGGGGCGCCCCTGCTAAGGGCGTAGTACTGTTACAGGTAGCGAGGGTTCGAATCCCTCTCACCGCGCCAACGTTGCGATCAGCCGATCCTACGGCTTTTCGCAGCGTTTTTGTTTTTGAGAGGGATTCGAGGGTGGAGGCGCGAGCGCGAGCGCCCGACATGCGCAAGGAGCTCTTGCTTGCAAGAGGACTCCGCCGCCATGGCGCATGAGGATATTATCCGAATTAGCGGTTTGCGCTTCGGAGCGCCGCTCAAACCGTCTCCGCAAGCAAACTGCACCAGCCCTGCGGGCTGTGCATCGGGGCGCGCCGCCAAAGGCGCGAATCCCTCTCACTGCGCCAACAACGGCGACAAGCTATTTGCTTGTCGCCGTTGTTTCGTTCTCATGCTGCTGTAAATCACCCTAAAAAAATTTTGTTGCACTTTTTATAGATTTTTTCATTTTGTTGGTGTAAAATCATTATATCAAATTTAAACATAAGGAGTACATATGAAAAACAACTTTGGGACATGCCATATTTGCGGTAAATACGCCAAACTTACTTCCGAGCATCTTCCTCCGAAATCAACCGGAAATAATAAGTTGATTCACTATGATTCATACGATCAAATATTTTCGCCAGATCACTTGTCCGGAATGAAAAGACTACTCTCAATCAAAATAGAACTATTGCTTTATTCTTAATCTGAACTCTTGTCCGCAAACGGATATCCGCCCCAGACGCTCCGATTAAAATTTCATATACGCCGTCTGTGATTTTCCATTGCTTATTAGCGATTGACCAATGAGCAAATACCGACGTATCCGACTTCATTTTTACCGTCTTTATTTTGTTAGCTTTCACTTCATCTTTGGAAAAGCCTTTTAGTTCCATAAAAGGACGATAAACAAGCGGCGCACATTCGTGTACGTAAACTTGGGAAATTTCTTTGCCATCGCGTTCCGACCGATTCTCTATTTCAAAAGAAACTTCTACCGATTTCCCGTCCGTTTTTACTTGTAAATTCTGATACAAAAACTCCGAATAACTTAACCCATATCCGAACGGATATAAAATAGGTTTGCGATATGTCTCAAAGTAACGGTATCCGACATCGAGCCCCTCTCCGTAACGTGTAACGCCGCAAGTAGTATTCTGATTGCTCGCAGGATACTCGTCAAGAAGCGCAAACGTTTCGCTCGTCTTACCACATGGATTCATTTTGCCCGTTAAAATATCCGCTATGATGCCATCGCTTCCCATACCCGGAAATCCCGCATAGAGAATTGCCGCAACCTGATCAGCCCAGGGACTTACGTCTATGACGCCTCCCGCAAAAAGCACGACGACAGTTCGAACATTTTGTGATGCAGCATCTACAATAAAGCGCTCCTGTACGGCAGAAAGACGAAGCGTTTTCCGATCATCCTCTTCATATTCGAATTTAGCACCCGTACCCGCGCAAATGATATTGACGTCAGCACTCGACGCACATAAAATAGCATCTCTAATATTCTGCTTGAACGAATTAACGCAGTCAGAGTCAAACGCGCTTGCATAATTGACGCTCCCCGAAGTCCTCTTTTGCAACTCTTTCGGCAGATCGAATGCGCAATCAAGCGGCAACACGCGGGAAGACCCGCCGCCGCAGAGCATTCCCCAATCGGCGGGCTTTGCAAAGTGCCCGAATACGGCAAGATTCTCCTTCCCTGTCAAAGGCAATATTCCATCGTTTTTGAGTAATATCATTCCCTCCGACGCAATTTTTTTCGCAATGCCGATCCGCTCCCGTTCGGAAAGTTTTACGGTTCGCCCGCGGCGCATTTCCGTCAGACGGGAAACAAGCCTGAGTACGCGCTCGGCACAGGCATCGATTTCTTTTTCCGTAATTTTACCGGCTTCGAAATCGGCAACCAACTTTTCGTAGTTTTCTTGGTCAAACGGCATTTCGAGATCGAGTCCCGCTTTTGCCGCCGACGTTCTGTCACGTACTGCAAGCCAATCGGAAATTACCGCACCTTCAAATCCTATATCATTGCGTAAGGCATCAAATCCCGTCTTGTTTTCCGAGGCATACACGCCGTTCACGCGATTATATGAACACATGACGCTTACGGGCTTTGCCCCGCAGGCAATTTCAAACGGTTTATAATATATTTCGCGTAACGTTCTCTCATCAACGTCGCTCGATTGATGCAGACGGTCAAATTCAAGATTGTTGGCAACAAAATGCTTTAAACACGCGCCCGTGCCGTTTTCCTGTAATCCCGCTATATATTCCTTTGCGAGTATCCCGGCAAGATAAGGATCTTCGGAAAAATACTCAAAATTTCTGCCGCATACAGGAGAACGTTTAATATTTACACCCGGTGCGAGCAACAGATCCACGTCGTGTTCTGCGCAGTCGCTCGCAAGACTCTCGCCTAATTGATATGCAAGCTCTTTATTCCAAGTGTTTGCAAGCATCTGAACGGACGGATATGCCACGGCAGGAACTGTCTCCTCATTTCCGTCGCCCTTCGGCACGGTTCGTCTGACCCCGACGGGGCCGTCCGACATAGTAACGGAAGGTAGCTTCCCGCCGAAATCTTCGGTGTGCCAATAATCCTTTCCACAAATAAGCCGTAGTTTTTCTCGGATCGTGAAATCTTCTATCTTCATATCGACTCCTTGTTTTTTATAAGCGGAAAAATTGCAATTCTAAGGCGAGTCGTTCCATAGGGAACAAGACGGATTTGGCTCTCCTCTCCCGCTTCGGCATCTCGGAATGTTTTTACCTTCGGCGTAAATTGCGCTTCGTGACGCATCGGACACCCTTTTCCTCTCGGAATCGTTCTTGCTAAGCAATTTTTAACCCGCTGCAACTTCCAACCTTTTAGCTCCCGCGCCGAAACCGTGATTGACAAATTGTTTTCCGACTGCCGCCACGGCTCGTCTCCGACGCTTCCGTCATGAAACGAAATTGCATTCAAACAGCGTTCTTGAATGCCAAAATTCCACTTACTATCAGCATACAGAGCATAATGCGGAAACGCAACATTCCCTTGATCGCGCAAACCTTTGACGACGCACTTTTCTTTTACGGGCAACGCATAGAGCAATGCGCCTTTTTTTACGCTTATACCCCTTGCGTTCTCGATCATCTCTACTCGATCTTCAAAGGATATAATAACCTCGTCACCGTTTGCAAAATCCCGTTTCAAGTTGACAAACCCGTTTTCGATTTGAACGGGATACTCTTTTCCGTTTATCGTTACGCTTGTATGAAGCGCCCAGCACGGAACCCGCAGAGCAAGTAAAAATTTCACGGACAATTCCGAAAAAAACCGAAAACGAACTATGTTTTCAAAGGGATACATCGTATCTTCAATTATTTTTATCTTCCTCCCGTCGATTTCCGTTTCTACTTTCGTAGGCGCATAGACAAACGCTGCAAGCCCATCGTCCGAACGCATCCAACTCCGCGCCGCAAAATTGGGCATAAAACGATGTACGTTCCCCGCACAACACGAAAGAAATTTCTTCGGAGCATAGGACATCCAATCCTCTCCGCGGTAAAAATATGCGTGATTGGACGTATCGTCCGCAATTACTTGATTGGGGCAGGAAAAATACTGCTGCCCCTTGAAATCGTCGTCTACCGCGCCGAGTCCCGCATTAAACACGGCATTTTCAACCCAATCTCCGTATTTTGCATCACCCGTTATCATAAACAGGTATCCTACCGCCCACGTAAAATCGGAAATATCGCACGTTTCATGCGCAGCATGAGAATGATAATTACCGTTCAAATACTCGGTGGAGCTGTTGACGCCGTCAATCAACATCTGATCGCGGTAGAGTTTATCAAAGGCGTTAACCGCCGCTTTCTTATAAACTTCTTTCCCTGTATAGAGATGTAAGATTGCCGCGAGCTTGCAAATTTCGTGATATGTAACGCCGTGATTTCGGTTGACCTTGCGATTACAAAGCATTCCTTTCACCGTTAAATCACGCATTTTTGCCTCGGGCGGCGCAGAGGTATCGTCCGAATAAATATCGTTGAAAACTGCGTATGCTTCCTCCGACATTTGCAAAAACCGCTCGTCGGCAGTTTCTCCGTAAATCCAAAGAGCGATTTCAATTTCGGCAATATCCCGCACCGCGATGATGCGCGCCCCGCTCGGCGACGATATGCGCTCCTTTAACGGAACCCGCAAAAAATGCTTTTTCAACGCCTCCAAAATAGACCTGTCGCACGTTGCTTCGTATTCCGCTATCAAGGCGCGGAAATAAACGGTGTGTGCCCAGGTCATTCCGTCCTTCAAAAACGCGGGACCGATATAACCGTCCTCGTCCGCGTTTTGGATTGCGGGATATATTTTATTCTCAGCCTGTTTTATCAGCTTGGCATTGCCCGAAAGCCAACCGCATCGCACCATGCCGTCGATCCAATAACCGTTTTGTTCAAAAGGCGTCCATGCATCGTCCGCGCAATTCAATCCACCCAAGAAGTTTTCGTCCTCCGCAACGGTCAGATTTTTATCGCCTTCCCAATAAGCAGAAACAAAGGGCTTTCCGACTTTACCCATTTCGCCTGTTAAGCCCTTTGCCTGATTCTCTAAAAATTTTTTTACCCATCCGCGCGCTTCGATTTCGCGCAGTTTCAATTCCCGATACATTGATTTTTTTGCTCCGTTTTGTCGCCAACACAATTCTATTGATACAGTTTAATCAAATCGCGAAAGTCATAAAAAGACTGCTTGGGAGTCCGCTCTCCCGTCTCATGATCGACGTACACAAGCCCGAACCTACGGCTATATCCGCTTGACCACTCGAAATTATCCAAAAGCGTCCATACGAAATAACCGCGGATATCCACACCGTTCCGTTTTGCTCGCATCAGCTCGGCAAAATACCGACGGATATAATCGGTGCGCATTGTATCGCATATTCTGCCTTCGAGCGGTTTCCACTCGGGGAGCGAAATCCCCGTTTCCGTCACGTAGACGGGCAACCCGTATCTCTCCTGCATGAGCTTCGGTCCCCAATACATACAACTTGCGCTGCCGTTTGTATCCCAACCCATGTCGCCGTAACAGGCGTCTGTCGGCGGCGTACTTTCGATTGCGTTGCCGTTCTCATCCGTTTCAACCTTTTTCCCAAGATAGATATTCAAACCCAGAAAATCGGGCTTGCACGCAATTTTTTCCATATCGCCCCGTTGCACGAAAGACAAATCAAAGCCATGCTTTAAAATCAGCCCCTCGTTATATTTTCCGAAGACTACGGGATCCCAGAAAGCCGTATTGCCGAGCATCCAGCCGAAATCCTCAAACATCAGTTTTTGGGCGGCGGTAATATGCGCAGAATTGTTTTCTTCTTTTGGCATTTTTACTTCTGTCACGTTTACCATACCCACTTTTACGGGAAGAGCGGAATACTTCCGCAGCGAATTTGTTGCCGCTGCATTGCACAAAAGAAGATTATGCACCGCCTCGAACGCTTTTTGTTCGGACACGGGCTGCTTCCCTCCGCCAACGGGGCGGAGATATAAAAAATCGATTAAGGCCGCCGCTTCGTTAAACACGGAAAAGTACTCCACCCGATCGCCGAAATGTTCCGCTACGATTTGCCCGTATTCTGCAAAGCGCTCTACGATACTGCGGTTTGAAAACCCGCCTATCCTTTCAAGCTCCAAGGGCAGATCCCAATGGAAAAGCGTCACAAAGGGCTTTACTCCGATAGCAAGCAAGCCGTCGATCAATTTGTTATAATAGTCGATCCCTTTTTGATTGACTGCGCCTCTGCCCGTGGGCTGAATGCGCGTCCATGAAAGGGAAAAACGGTAGGAAGTCAATCCGAGCTCTTTGATAAGCGCCAGATCCTCTTCCAAGCGGTTGTAGGAATCGCAGGCGAAATAACAGGTCTGCTTGTTAAAAATCAGTCCGCGCGCGGAATAGTCGTCCCATACGGAGAGCGATTTCCCGTCTTGATTAAATCCGCCTTCGATTTGCGTGGCGGCAGTCGCCGCCCCGAATAAAAAATCTTTCATATTTTCCTTCTTTGGTCTTTCCCGTTCGGATTTTACTCCGAACGGGAAACCGTTTACCTATTTTGTAACGCGAAGAGAAGTGATATAAAACTCTCTTAAATGCGTACTCAACATCAATTGCGTTGTAAAATCATCCCAATGCTCCAACAAAGGCGTAATGAGTATTTTGTACGTATGCCAGCCCGCCTCTGCGTTCGTTTGGAATACTAAACTATTACCATCGGCAGCGCCCAATTCCTCCGCATAAAGTTGGAACCAGCACGCTTCCGTAGAATACAACTCAAACTCTACAAATTCAAACTCCTGGTAATATTCCTTGCTGAATATCGGCGAAATATCTCTGCACAACCATGCAGGACACCAGTCTCCCTGCGCCTCAAGATTGGTAAACTTTACGACATCATTTCTACCGTCGTAAGTTCCAAGCCACTCCAAGCAACCGTCATCTCTGTATCCGCCTAATCCGGCTTGCGTTCTGAAATCGTAGAGCAATGATCCGTCTTTCACGG
>ERZ1090866.757-NODE-760-length-11473-cov-6.125504_pt1 | contig 11473 bp, 12 predicted proteins | sample MGYA00478477_ERZ1090866 | MGnify/ENA primary metagenome ERZ1090866 (study PRJEB33644, sample SAMEA5815737) | chicken gut metagenome | biome: Chicken; feature: Gastrointestinal Tract; material: Caecum | place: Ireland | collected 2019-01-01 | study: A study of the... | reverse complement strand
ACCTATTAAGTCGTCGGCAGCGTCAGATGTGTATAAGAGACAGATATTATAGATAACAGTAAAGAGACTGGACTTAATGATGATATTAAAGAAGATGATTTTCTTTCTTTGGATGAATTAAATGATTTTCTCTCTATGAATGAATCTGACCTTGATAGTGAAGCTACTAAAGAGGCTTCTAAAACATCTGACTTAGAGGAGGATAAAATCTCTGATGTGAATGTTGATAGTGACCATAAAAACACACAGTGCCCCGCCACTGATGATGAGATGGACCCCTTCGATGATTACCTTGATGAAGAGTCAGAGCGTGAAGAGGCTATTAAAAAAGCACAACGCAAAGCAGAGATTAAATCACGCATTGAAATGGCGAAGCTAAAGAACAAGGTTAATGACCTCGATGACTTTGATGATGGTGACGATGATGACTTTTCTTTCACACCAAAGAAGAAAGTAGTTAGTGAAAATAAGAAGCAAAGGATTAAGCCTAAAATGTACTATGCAGGTGGAGGTATCCAATGAGAGAATATAACGGTGAAAAACGATACAAGGATTACCTGTTAAAGCGTTACAGCATTTCTCGTGAAGGTCACCTGATGAAAGATACTCACGGGGAAGTTTACCGGATTAGACCAAAGAAGGAAGGGAGGGATTATTATTTCGTCGATGGTGTGACAGATTTAAAGATTGACGCTTTGAAGTTTGCGGTGCTGTATCATTATGATATCTGGGACTCAGTCCACCAGCTACGATTAAAAGACGGTGACCCCGGTAATCTGAGGGCCACCAATATTATCAAGGGAAAGTGCCGGTAAGTCCACCAGCTATTTATTTATTGAAATCTCTATCTCAACACGAAGAAGTTTAAGTCGAATTGTAAGCTTTGTCTTTTTTGTAATGACTCGATTCATAACGCAAAACACCAATAGCACAATAAATACCGCAAAGCCCAACGAGCTAAAACGATGAGATTCAATAATTGCTGTGAAAAAATCATGCATTAATTTTCCTTTTGTGAAAGGAAACAGCACCTGTATCAGCCCCTATAACCATATTAACATGTAAATGAGATGTTGACAATATGTTAAATAAATGTTAAGATTGTAGTATGAGCAAGAGATTTAAGGAGATTTTTACAATGACTCACACACACACAGTTACGCGCCTTTTGCCAGAGGCATTTGAACGACTGGCAGCAATCAAAGCCAAATATCCCGATATGAAGCACACAGCGCTTGTTGGAGAGCTTTTAAAAGAGTCGGTAGCCCTTACCCCTTTTGATAACGTTAAGGGCGTTGCAGAGGGTTCTAAGGCCATCAGAATCACAACGGACCAACTGGAACTACTCAAAGCACAGTCCGCAGTGGCAGGTTGCTCAATGATTCAGGTGTTGAGCGCTAAGGTCCATCAACTGGCGGATAAGCTGGGGGTTTAATGTATGATTTTTATAAACATCGTGACCATTTGGTAAGATTTGACGGTAAAGTCTGGAAAGACGTAACACAAACCAATAAACCCAAGTTTACCCACCAGCAATTAGCCTCAAGATTTGATATCTGGACTGAAGCACAAAAAGATAATGGTGATTTCGAGTTTATCAGGGGTTTTGATTATGCTTACGAAGACGACCTTAAAGACGCCATTAAATTAATTGAGAATTTCAACTCTATTAAAAATGGTGACAAGCACAAAGCCAATGGCAACAGATACGATAAAGATTTAATCATTGATGCAATAACCAAAGGACAATCACAAAGTTATATTTCTGAGAAATACGGCTTATCACGTAGTCAATACTACAAGATTAAAGCGTCTGTGTAAGCCTGTGAGAATGAGTGAGACTCAAAGATGAGCTACCCTATTACTAAGGTGTCTCACTCCCTCTGTAACCCGCATGGTTACTGGCCTCAGAATGGCTATTTTGGCAGATTTAAGATGTGTTTTATAGGAAATTTAAAAATGAACAATTACCCAATGACAGTACTAATTGACCAAGAAACTATGAATTGGTTGATTGACCTGAACAGGTCGGGCTTTAATATCTGTTTCCTGCATTGCTTTGAAGCTTCAAGTTATATCGACAAACGCACCATCAACGAAATTAAACTTGGTGACTATGTTCACAAGTTGGAAGTAACAGACCTATACAATAAGCGCTTTATCATTGAAGAGTGCAATCGACTTGATTTAAGCCCGGAGCAATTATTGAAGCTGAATGTATTCTTGACCTTTCAACAGGAATTAAACCCTTACAGCGAGGTTATGTAATGACGCTCGTTATTCTCTGGACGGCTTTAGGTTTATTTGTTGGTTGCTGGATGGGTAACACAGTAAATAAAAATTGATGTTACCAATCTGTTAAAAAGCTGTTGACAAATAACCTTAAGCATGACATAATTTTAATTATAGAGAGAATTGCTCTCTTATTTCTTTCAACAATTCCATCTACATCTAGGGATAGTTATTCTGAAAAGTGCAATGCTTTTCGCTACATGGCCTTTCAGGTTGGTCTGAGAGGTCATCTCGAAAAGTCCTTGTTCATTCGTTTGAATCCTTTACAGCTTTGCCCTAATCATGAGTTGGGGCTTTCTTTAAGAGTTTTTAAACAGAGCTTTTAAAGAAAGTTTTTCCTGAAACTTCGTTAACGTTAAAGCAAACCTTCAAAGCCCTTCACAGATAAGGATGAACCTATGTTTAGGGCTTTTCTTAATAGAGCATCTTTAATAAATCGTTAAGTTATTCTTCTAAGTGTATTGACGTTGAAGGTGCTCTATTAAGAAATAACCACACACTTAGAGGAAAATTATAATGGCAAATGATATTTACATTAATGGCAAAGTGATTGACAGCTTCGGTGACTGGTCACCACAAACCGAACATCCAGCTATCACTATCCAGCGTAAAGAACATGATGAAAGAATTGCACTTGAGCAAGAAATCCGAATGTCACCAAAGGTAATTTCCTTTGTGACTCCTGAGCCTCAAGAGATGCCTGATGTATGCAAAACTCAAGCGCTATTTAATCTTGAGCGTGAATATTACCCACAGTTAAAAGAACAGCGTATTCGACTTGATATTGCTTACGATGCTGTTAAGAACTTCGAAGAAACCTCGAAACCTTCAGAATATGATATTGCTTACGAGATTAAGTCAAACCCGTTTATCTATTATGAAGGAAACTTTAATGATGGTTTTGGTACAGCGATTGAAGACGTTCCTAAAGTTCTTCAAAGTATCCCTGAAGGGTTCCGGTTAATTGATGTAAGACAAGCATTAAGGGGTTCTGGTCAATTTATTCTGATGAGTGATAAAACAGATGAAGAGATTCTTCAGTTAGCTGAAGCTAATTTGACTAAGCATTATTCCGGTAAACTGGATAAGTTAAAGCAAAAGCTTAAAAAAGAACTTGATAGCATGAAATCTTTGATAGCCGAATACGAGGCACAGAAAAAGGTTGCCCTGCAAGGTGACATTGAACAGCTACTGAAGGTTCCTCAGAAATACAGCAAAGTACTTTGAGGTGATGAATGGATGATTTAACAGAACGCTATGAACTTATCAAAGCAATTAGTGAACGATTGAAAGAACAACCCAACAAACCAAAACGAATCAAATCATCCACCTCTAAGCAAAATAACAGAATCAGAAGAATCGCTAAATGGTGTCTTGATAAATTACCAAGTGATTGTCAGATTGTCGGTGAAGATGGTAATTATTATCTGGTTAAATAACAAGAATTGGTTGGGTAAAAATCTACGGGAGAGATTATCGAGTGACATCGGTAACTCTCCTTTTTTGTATATGAGGATAGCCTTCTATCCGAAGTCTATGAGGTGAAATATGTAATGGCACAATTTAAAGTTGATGACTTCCTGATTGAGCTAAGTTTTAGCTCTCAGAAAGTTTTAAAAGGCTTGGAAAAAGCCGAGAAACAAACGATGCAAATCGCATCAAGAATTGAGAAACGACTAAATAAGGCATTCAGAGTTAACCCTACGCCTTTAAATGATTCTCTCAAACTAATGGAAAAGAATGTCGATAAAACTGTTTCCAAGATTGAGCAGCGTCTTAAAAACACTAGAGCGTTTAAGATTAAAACGGAAATTGATGACACTTTAAAGCCACTTAGACAACCAAGACAGCCACGAATTAGCGGCAACAGAGCAATCACAGCGGCTTATTCAGCGAATATGTCTAAGTTAAAAGGTCTTAACCCAATTGTCGAGAAATACATTAAGAGTCAGTTTTATGGGCTAGCTAGTAAAGCTGGTCAGATGGATAACACCAAGTTTAATGAAGCCCTTGCTAAACTAAATTCAAGTGTAAGAGAAGCAATCACTAAAGCCAGAGGTCATACATCCACCAGCATTAATGGTGACAGAGCAGCTAGCAGCCTTGATAACCTGTCTTCGGCAGCAGTCAAAACAGCAGGTGCATTTATCTCAATGCAGGCTGTATTAGCCAGTTATCAGAAGATTATGGAAGTTGGTTTACAGCGTGCAAGTGCTGAACGTTCAATTGATTTCGTATTTGATAAAGATGCAGGTCAGGTAAAAGAGTTCACAAAGTCATTAGCTCAAACAACGGGTTTAGATATCGCTGAACTGCAATCACAGTTTGCTGGTTTTGGTGCTTCAGCTAAAGAGTCTATGGGTATTCAAGGTTCTGAAGAACTTTTTAAAAATATGATTGGCTATGCTCGTCTGATGGGGAGAAGTGAAGAAGAGATTAAGCGAGCACTGACAGCATTATCACAGATGGCTGGTAAGGGTCAGGTTATGGCTGAAGAGCTTAAGGGGCAACTGGCTGAAGCTGTTCCTGGTATGGTGCAGGTGTTCGCTAAAGCAACCGGAAAGAGTGAACAGGAATTATTTGATGCCATGAAGAAGGGGGCTTTAAAATCTGCCGATACTCTTCAGAAGGTCACTCAGGAACTGAATAAACAAATCACAGCTAAAGGTGGCTGGAAAGCTATTTCAGAAAGTACTCAGGCACAACTAGGGAATCTGAAAAACTCTTGGAATACCACGCTTGACAGTATCTTCAGAGGTTCTGAAAATGGTCTGCAAGATTTTACACGAAGCCTAACAACGCTTTTAAATGCTCTTGGTGGAAGTGGTAAGAGTCTTGGTGAATCTCTTGGTAGTCTCATGACTTCTATGTCAAGTGGTGTGGATAGCCTGACCGATATCAGTTACAGAGTGAGAGCTTTCTTTGACGAGGTGACATTGGCTTATCGTTCACTAAATGACACTCAGAAAAAAATTGTTGATGGTTTATCTGATGGGTTAATTGATGGCTTGAAGATGCTTGCTGTGGCTGTTACCGCTCAAAAGGCTGCAAATGTAGCTGGAGGCTTGTTAAACCTTGCAAACGCTGTTACTTCATTCGGTGACGCTGTTAATAAAGCTAAAGCTGGAAAGACTGGTTCTTCAGGTGGTGCATTAAGTAAAGTCGGTAGAGTTGTCCTTTATGCGGAGTTGGTAAACTTTGCTCTTGATAATTTAAACCCTGAAGCTGCTAAGAATCCGAACTTACATCAATCAGGTATTGGCACAGAAACAAACTTCAACCCTGAATATAAAGGTGATTCATCTAAACCAAACCAAATTAATGAGGGGTGGGCTAAGATTGGTGGTTCTATCGCTGACTGGTTTAATGGTGCAGTTAATAAAATTGCTAACTTCCAAGAACCGATGAGTAACCTTGTTAATAACACACAATCAACTCCACCAGCTATTACAGGTGACATGGTTAATAGTAATGCTCAACTTGCTATGGCTGTATCAGAGTTAGGAAGAAAGGTAGACGCTTTAACAGTAGAAGCTAAGAAGCCTTTATCAGTTAATATCAAAGGTGAAGCAACTGTTAGACCGGATGAACCAGCTTTCTTTACTTTCAATCAATCAGCTAATGACCAGTTCACGCAGGATATGCTCTTGAGTTCAAGCTATCCAGAGGAAGAATAATTTCTTATATATCCGTGTGCTACGTGAAATCTCCTGAACAGATATACCCACCAAAAATTATTTTTCACGTAGCTCACGCTTAACAGAGAAAATACTTATATATCAAAGGCTTGGTTAAAAATGATTAAAATACGCTAAGCCTTTGAAATCAAAGGAGAATTTAATGATTTACACTAATCAGCTTCGTTACACTGGCAAAGATGGCGTTTACTTTCATCTACAAGGCCAACCAGATAATTTCTTGTCACTATCAGCAACTGAGAACATGGAATTTGACAGCCCTATGATGGTGACCACTCAAAATATGCAATCAGGGCAGACTGTAACAGATAATGTAATGCGTTCACCCAGAACTATTTCAATCAGTGGTGTGGTTGTGGTTGGTGAATCCGGTAGTATCCTCATCTCAAGAGATAATAAGCTGGTGGAAAACTTCATAGACACTCTTGAAAACTGGCGTGACCAGAAGCAAATTATCTCAGTTGTCTGTAAAGATGGTATTAAGATTGACGACTCAATTATTACAAACTTTAAAGCCTCTAAAGATGTTGGTATTTCAAACGGTCTAAGAATCCAATTAACTTTTCAGGAAATCAACTTTAAAGCTATCGTAGGGCAAACTGATATCTCGGCTGCGACCGGAAGGACTTCTACCACAAGTGATGGTGGTGCTACCAGTAAAAAGAATACAGGGAACACTACGACAAGCTTAGGTAACGGTATGTTGATGTGTCAGGAGCTATATAATCGCTCTACGAGTGAACTCACTAATGAGCAACTTCAAGCCCGTATCAATTGTGGTAAAAGTGTCAAAGTTGAGAATGGAAAAAGCACCTTCTCAGATGCCGCTAATGAGCAGGCTTCAAAGGCGCTTAATAATGCTGGTACAGGTAGTACTTTGAAGAAGTTTAGTGTGAATCCTCACAAGCGCTACTGACGATAGAATCTCAACTATATGATAACCTCATCAACATCTAGTAAACCCCTCTCAGTGACTTCAGAAAGCGACTGTATAGCCTCTGTAACGTCTTCTGAGGGGTTTTCTGTTATTGGTAAGGTGATTGCTCTACCATTGTGAAAAGTCACTTTACAGCGACGTTTAGCAGTATTTAAAACTACCTCTTTAACAGCACTTTTGATTATCAGTTGTGCTTCAATCCTTCCCGCCTTTGTAGTCAAGTCACAATCGGACAAACAACCCACATCAATAGATTTAAGGCGTTGTGTCTCCTTCTCGATATCAGCATCAACCTGTGATAACTCATTCTTTAGTTGTTTTAGCTTGTTGGTAATAGCGTTCAGGTCTTCAATTTCAAGTGATAGCTGTACCAGCTTCTCAATATTGCTTGAGAGGTGTTCGCGGTGTAGCTTCAGTGTGTCTATGGTATTCGTCGTATCGCTATCAAATCGGTCAAGACGAGATAGCAGGGCAAGCAATGTACCATCGGTTTGCTTACGTGACAGCCCTTTAGCACTACAACGGTTTTCATTACGAAGAGGACAACGATAAATCCCGCTTCTTGTATCGCTAAAGCCTGTGATAATCAGAGCATGACCACATTCAGAACAACGGATAACACCTTTAAAGAGATTCACACTCAATGGTTTATCTGAAACAGGTTTTCGACCGTAACGATAATGTGATAGTTGTTGAACTTTGTAGAATGTTGTTTCATCTATAATTGCAGGATAATAACCAGATATCTCCTCACAGCCTTTAGGTGTGAAATAACCAATTACAGAGCGATTCTTCAGAAGGTCTTGCACTGAGGTTTGACCAAACTTACCCGGCTTATACTGGCTCATCGACTGGTGACCTTCATCATTAAGAGTTCTGACAATCTCCCAGATAGACTTACCCTCTAACCGTAGCTGAAAGCACCTCTTCACAGTCTCCACTTTCTCAGGTATCACAGAGAAGCTTTTACGGTCATCATTCAGCCTTAACCATGCAGGACAACGTTTAGAAACTTTGATACCTTCAGAGATGAGTTCTTTTTTACGGTTCCATGCAGCCTGTATACGCTCAGACTTCCTCAAACTCTCCTCATGCGACCGCTGCATTATCAGAATGCTTTTAATCAGAGCTAACGGGTCTTTAAGAGATTCTCGTGTGTAATGTTCACCATCGGACAAGGTGACTACATCTACACCAGAGCGAAGAATGTTTCGTAATAGCTCACTTGCTCGGTCTACGTTCTGGCGTGACAAACGGTCAAGAGATTCTATCAAGAGCGTATCACCAGCTTTAACAAGCCCTTTCTCGATAGCGGTTAAGAAGTCACCTAAGCCACCTTTCAAGTGCTTACCAGTGAATCCACTCACACCTAAATCACGGAAGGATAAATCTTGGTCAAGGTAGTACTCAGGATGAGCCTTAAGCCAATCAGTGACCATCTTAGATTGTCGGCGTAATGAATCACCTCGGGATTGCTTCTCAGATGAAAACCTGATGTAAGAAATGGCACGTTTCATTGTTCACCTCACCTCAAAACTGATACCTAGATTGTATCGCTTTAGGTAGTGTATTTAAACGTGTCTAATAAAAATCATCAAGGTCTAAATACACTATGAGGATGATTCCTAGAACATCCGAATCAACTATAGAACATACCTGTTAATTACAGGCTTTATCAGGTGAATGACTATGCAATTTAATAGTAGATTTCCAAGTATCTATGCAATTCTACACAGATTCTATGCAGTCTCGGTATAGTCCCTTTTTGTCCTAACTTATTGAAATATATAAAGAATCTGTGAAGTCTCTTTTCAGGGAACTATGCAGGGTGTTAGTCGTCCCTCTCTCGACTCCTAGAAAAGTGCTATATACAGGAGTATATAACGCTATCTATGCAGTTGGTCACCATATGTTACAGACACAAAAAAGCCCCCATGAAGGAGGCTATGAAGATGCTACTAAGTTTTTTTTTTACAGTGTCTTTGTCCAGTGACGGCTAACCGTTCTTACAGAGAGATTCAGAAGCTTTGCAACCTGACTTTGTGATAATCCCTTTGCCTTATGCTCTAAAACGGCCTCTGTAGTGTTCACAGCTACAGGACGACCCAACACCTTACCTTGTGCTTTAACACGCTGTAGACCCTGCTTAGTACGCTCTCTGATGCGGTTACGTTCGAACTCTGCAAAAGCCCCGAACATTTGAAGCATCATTCTACCTTCTGGCTTGGATAAGTCCTGTACAGGCAAGTCTAAGCAAATCAACTTAATCCCTTTTGCAATGAGCATATCAACCGTTTTCTGTAGGTCGATACAATCACGTCCTAAACGGTCAAGCTTGAGAACCACCAGCGTATCACCAGCTTCTAGTTTATGTGTGACCAAGTTAGAGAACTCTTTACGCTCCATAGCAGCCACTGAACCGGATACTACTTCTTCTATGATTCGTGTCTTAGGGATTGTGTAACCTGCATTCTTGATGGCTTCAATCTGGTTCTCATTGGTGGAGTCATCAACTGATACACGACAGTAAGCAAAGATGCGTGACATGTTCTTATCTCTCTATATAGTCAACAAAGGTCTGTTTCATTCGTCTATAGCCATTTAATCAATTATCACAATTGTTGTCTATAGCTACAGCTACCTTTTTATATAGACACTTAACGGGCGTTTGTTGTCATGTGTATTTATACAGTTAAAGACCTAGATAGATGCCTTTATAGCAATTCACAGAGAAAGTCAATAGATATTTTAAAATTCTGCAAAGGGGGTCACATAGCTGGTGTGACGGGTACTTAGCAGCTACAGACATCTGTCAGATATTTTTGAAGATTCGGGGAAGATGAGATTCAAAGAGGGCTAGTCATTTTTTATAAAAATTTTCAGAGTCTGAAAAGTTACTGTACAGAATATATACAGACATCTTTAAAGTATCTATAAAGACTTTTAAGATAAGAGATAGATATCCCAGAAAGGATACCCGTTTAGAAAACCTGTTAAGTATCTCTTAAAAGAGAGTAAACCTTGTCAATAGTGATTGCAATAAAAATTTTTATTTCTTATGTCAGTTGAGCATATTTTAATCGGGAAGCATCATGGGGGTTCTGATTGCTGGAGAACTCCATCTTTATTATTCAGGAACTTACACCGAGAATTTAGTTTTTCGATGGATGGTGCTGCAACTGAGCATGACGCATTGTTGCCACGGTTCACCGATGATATCCACAATCAGTCATGGGTTGGTGAAAAGGTATTCTGTAACCCACCATACAGCGATATTCCGTCGTTCCTCGTAAAATCGTCTGAAGCAGATTTAGCGGTATTCCTGATACCGTACCGACCCCACACCACATACTGGCTTACGCACATCTTCACAAACCCGCTTTGCCATGAAATCCGTATTCTTCATCGTGCAGTTAAATACCTTCCACCAGCAGGGCATAACGGGCTTGTTGTTCGTGCGCCGTTTCCTGCTGCACTCGTTGTTTTTAAAAAAGAACCACGTAAGCATGAAATTACACAGATGGTTTGCTGTGGTGACACGCTATTACCGTTAACCATCATTAACAGAGGAGGCTTAAGAGGAAGACCCACCATTTACCCACCTGAGACGCTCGACAGCTTCATAAAACTATACAGGCAAGGAAAACCCATTAAGTACATTGCAGATGCTCTCAGAATGCCTCTGAGCACGTCATACAGGATTGCTCAAAGGTTGAGCTAAAATTCTCATAAATATGGTCATTTACAAGACAGGTGATTTAGATATTAAGAAGTATCCCTGTGAACAATAAATGACCAATCAGTAATTATTCTGTGAAATAATTGTTGCAATTTATAATCACACATGGTATATTTTCATAGTGGGCTGATAAAAAAGTTCATGTCTTGAAGTGGTAACACTTGGGGAGGTGTCAGATGATTGACGTATATTAACCTCTCATTCAGGGTATACCTCAGCGTTTTAATCATCGTACTGTTTCAGGCATGGACTTCTTTATCAGTCCATCAATCCCCCAGATATTTTAATCACACAGGCTAATCGGTTTTATCCGGTTGGCCTTTTCACATATGAGGTATTTTATGAATGTCTAAATATAACCCAAATCAGTTTTATAAATTTGATGTGCGAATCTCTCAACTTTCAGAAGAAATTAACGCAGCAGCAAGATTGATTTATATGGTCATGGTCCATAGCTGTGACTTCTATGAAGAGAAATACAAATCATATTCACCAAGTATTGACCATCTCGCTTATATGGCTGGCGTATCAAAGAGAACAGCAATCAGAGCCATTGAGACACTTGAGAAACACGGTTTAATTCAGGTGCAAAAGAATCAGGGGCGTCAAAGTACTTATCGTGTATTCACACTGGATGATAAGCCGGAATTACTTGTAAGACCTACATCACAGGAAGTTGCAGCCTCAGTAAGACAAAATGACACCACTACCAGTGACAAAATGACACCACTACCAGTGACAAAATGTCATAGGGGTAGTGACAAAATGTCACCCGTGTTAGATAAGTTATTAGATAAAACATTAGAT
>ERZ1090866.754-NODE-757-length-11512-cov-4.257921_pt1 | contig 11512 bp, 10 predicted proteins | sample MGYA00478477_ERZ1090866 | MGnify/ENA primary metagenome ERZ1090866 (study PRJEB33644, sample SAMEA5815737) | chicken gut metagenome | biome: Chicken; feature: Gastrointestinal Tract; material: Caecum | place: Ireland | collected 2019-01-01 | study: A study of the... | reverse complement strand
CCGCCCCCCCAACACCCCAATTTACCGGGGGCGCCGGGGGGCCTATTGTTTAAATTTCTAAAAAAACCCCCGCCCACCCACACAATTTTGGGGGGGGGGCGGGGGCACTTCTTGTCTGCGCGGCTATATCCTTTCCTGCACCACAGAGACGGTATTAAAGCCCAGATCCATCATGAGGGCGACAGCTTCCATGGTAATACGTTCGCCGCTGACGGCAATGGGGATAGCCGGGGGACAGGACACTGCCGCGCCGGCGCAGACTCGGCCGGCTGCCACCGCCACCGGCACCTCTTCCCAGGGGGAGAGCATGGCTGTTCTGGGAGAGAGCACCCGCTCACCGGGTGTGGGCAGAGCTGTGGGGGAACGCCAGGGTCTGGGATGAAAGCCGACAAAAGCCGTTTCCACCCGATGGAAATCGGACTCAGACGCATCCGCGGCATACATAAGTACCACCTCATCCGGGTCAGCATACTCCGGCTCCACACCATTTTGTCGTAATAGGGTAGCCAGTTCATACCCGGAACAGCCCGCTGCCCAGCCATCTATTACCAGCTTCAAGGGCTCTCCGAAGCGCACTGGTACCCCTTTGGCCACGAGTCTCTCTTTTAGTTCGTCCAGCCGACGGACCACTCGCTCCAGACGTTGGGTGTAGCAGTGAACTAGATGGTGGTTACAGGCATCCAGGGACTGGAGAATGAGATAGGAGGGACTGGAGGAGCCGAAGAGGGCCAATGCCTGCCGGGCCTCATGCTCATAGGACGCCATAGCAGAGGAGGAGACATGGAGATAAGCGCCGCCAGTAAGCACAGGCAAGGTCTTGTGGGCAGAGTCACAGCACAGGTCGGCACCCAGGTCCATGGGATGGCGTGAGGGAGACAGAAAGCGGAGATAGGCTCCATGGGCGTTGTCAACCAGGAGAGGAACCCCGTGCCGATGACAAACGTCAGCAAGAGCGCCAATGTCCAGCATGCCGCCCAGATAGTCGGGAGAGGTAACATATACCGCCAAAGGAGACGCATCCTGATCAGCGAGCACACGCTCCAATCCGGCGGGGGAGAGGGGACAGGCACACAGAGAGCTTTCCCCCTCAGGGAGAAGCCAATGTGGCTCCAGATCCAGAAGGGCACAGGCATGAAGGAAGGCCTTATGGGCGTTGCGGCCAGCCAGCACCGTTCGGGAAGTGGCAGATACCCGGTGGAGCATGGCCAGATAGAGCATGGCTTTCACACACTGGGAGGAGCCGCCGGCACTGTAGAAGGTGTGGCGTGTGCCAAAGAGGGTGGAGGCATTGTTCTCGCTTTCCAGAATGATGCCCTTTGGGTGAGAGAGATCGTCGGCACCCTCTACCTCTGTGATGTCCAGCGCCTCACAGCCCAGGGGCCCAGCTCCCTTATGACCAGGCATATGAAGCCGGGCATTGCCGGCATCAGCGTAGCCCCTGACAAAGTCACAGATGGGGGTATTCATGCCTGCCGCTCCTGGCTTTGGGCTACCTGTAACATGATAGCACACTCCATCCGCTTTTTGAAGAGCTCGCAGCCGTAGGGATAGATGCCCCGGATACTGCCAGAGGCGTGGTAGCTGTTGGCGGCGCAGCCTCCAGAGCAGTAGAGTCTGGCCCAGCAGTCGGCGCACTCCGGACGGGCATATGCGTTACAGCTGCGGAACTCGTCCTGAATGGCAATGTTGGTCACCCCATCCCAGATGTTGCCCATGGAATATTTGGGATCTCCCACAAACTGGTGGCAGGGAAAGAGCTCTCCCCAGGGAGTGACCGCCATGTATTCGGTGCCGCTGCCGCATCCAGAAATACGTTTGTAGATACAGGGACCGTGCTTGAGGTCCAGGATATAGTGATAGAAGGTGAAGGGGCGTCCCTCCCGCTGACGGCGCAGCATCTCCTGGGCCAGATTCTCATACTGCTCAAAAAGTACAGGCAGATCATCCTGCGTGAGCGCGCAGGGATCATCAGGCGCGCACACCACTGGTTCCATGCTCAATTCAGTGAAACCCAAGTCAGCCATATGGAGGATGTCACTGAGAAAGTCCGTGTTGTAGTGGGTATAGGTACCCCGGATGTAGTAGCTCTTATTGCCTCGCCGCTCCACAAAATGCTGAAACTTGGGTACAATGGTGTCGTAGCTGCCGTTGCCAGCATAGTCCTTCCGAAAACGGTCATGGACCTCCTTCCTGCCATCCAGGGAGAGGACCACATTGTGCATCTCCTGATTGCAGAAGTCGATAACCTCGTCGTTTAGCAGCACACCATTGGTGGTAAGGGTAAAGCGAAAATTCTTGTTATGAATGGGTTCCAGACTCCGAGCATAGGCCACCAGATCCTTCACCACCTGCCAGTTCATCAGGGGCTCGCCGCCAAAAAAATCCACCTCCAGATTCCGGCGGGTACCAGAATGGGCGACAAGGAAGTCCAGCGCCTGCTTGCCCACATCGAAGGACATGAGGGCCCGTTCTCCCTGGTACTTGCCCTGACTGGCAAAACAGTAGGAGCAACTCAGATTACAGGTATGAGCCACATGAAGACACAGGGCCTTGATGACGTTGGAGTGGTTTTTGTAGTCAGCCGCCATTGGGGCATAGGTGTCGGGGGTAAAAAGCTTGTGGTCAGCTTCCAGGGCGGCCACATCGTCGATGCAGGCTTGGACGTCCTCTTTGGTGACATCCGGGCGGTCTGGGTAATTGGCCAGAATACGCTGACAGATCTCCTCAGGGGAGTGGGCGGGATAAAGGGCAATGATGTCATATGCCACCTCGTCCACCAGATGGACCGAGCCGCTGCAAGTGTCCAGGACGATATGATATCCGTCCAGTTTGTATTGATGTACCATAAATCTTGATTCCTCCACGGGATGATCTCATCTTTGAATAGAGCCTCAACTGGCCCATAGAAAAAAAGTGCCGCCTCACTGCAAGGCGGCACTCAGGGTTCGACGTCTGCTTACTGCTCGTTGTTCTCGCAGGGCTGGTTGGCCACGCCGCAGCTGGTCTTGCAGGCGGACTGGCAGGAAGTCTGGCACTCGCCGCAGCCGCCGGTGGTCACGCTCTTGCAGAGGTCACGGGTTTCGATGGTCTTGATTCTATCCATGGTCCAAGTCTCCATTCATTTCATTCTGTTCTGCGCAAAGCACAGTTTTTCCTCTATACAGATTAAAACAAGAATGGCCGATTGTCAAGAGGGAAACGCCCCTCAATCGGTAAAGGCGAAGGAGCGGAGAGCCGCAGCATCGGTAAGGTAGAGAGCACGATAGCTGGTCTTGAGCCATCCGCGCCGGGTGAATTCTCCCAACACCCTACTTACTGTTACCCGGCTCACCCCTACTGCGGCGCCGATTTCCTCATGGGTACAGCGCAGAGCTCCGTTAGACTCCGGTGGAATGGTGAGAAGGTATCGGGCCACTCGCTGATCCGCTGGATGGAAGGACATTCCATCCACATGGTCAGAAAGAAGACGAATGGTCCGTGCCAGGTATTGAAGCATGGGGATGGCCAGCTCCGGGTGAGCCCTGAGAACGCCGTCCAGCAGCTCAAGGTCTATGGAAACCACCTGGCACTCTGTCACCGCTACAGCTGAAGACACCCGGGGGCAACCATCAAAAAAGGCGGCCTCACCCATCAAATCTCCCGCTCGGTGGGTAGTAAGCACCCGCTCGTCTCCTGTCTCTGAGCTGATATAGCTCCGTGCGCTGCCAGAGAGAAGGTAATAAAAAGTATCAGCCTCTGTACCTTGTAGGTAGATGAGTTGACCCGGCGTGTAGGTCTTAGACGCCTGCCCCTGTGCCAGAGGCGCCCAGGGCGTATTTTCCTGCCGCTCTGCCATAGGATGTCCCGCCTTTCTGTCTTTTGAGGCATTGTATCATGCTTTACATTCTTTCTGCAAGCCCTCTGCCATAATAAAGCCAATCAAACAAACAGGAGGGACTAAGTATGGGTATGACCATGACCCAGAAGATCCTGGCAAAGCACGCGGGGTTGACGTCTGTGGAAGCCGGGCAGCTCATCGAGGCCAAGCTGGACCTGGTGCTCGGCAATGATATCACCACCCCAGTTGCCATTGCTGAATTTGACAAGGCAGGACTCACACAGGTCTTTGACAAGGATAAAATTGCCATCGTCCTGGACCACTCCGCCCCCTGCAAGGACATCAAGTCCGCCCAGCTCTGTGCGCAGGCCAGAGCCTTTGCGGAGCGATTTGACATCACTCATTTTTATGATGTTGGTCAGATGGGGGTGGAACACGCCCTCATCCCGGAAAAGGGTCTGGCTGCCCCCGGCGAGGCCATCATCGGCGCCGATTCTCACACCTGTACCTATGGCGCTCTGGGCGCTTTCTCCACTGGCGTAGGCTCCACCGATATGGCCGCCGGTATGGCCACCGGTCTTGCATGGTTCAAGGTTCCATCCGCCATCAAGGTGACCATCACCGGCAAGTTTGCCCCCTATGTGAGCGGTAAGGATGTGGTCCTTCACCTCATCGGTCAGATCGGTGTGGACGGCGCCCTTTACAAGTCCCTGGAGTTTGCTGGAGAGGGCGTGGCCCAGCTTACCATGGATGATCGCTTTACCATCGCCAACATGGCCATCGAGGCCGGTGCCAAGAACGGTATCTTCCCGGTGGACGATCTGACCAGAGCCTACCTCAAGGGCCGCGTGGACCGCCCCTGGGAGGCAGTGGAGCCCGATCCTGATGCCGTCTATGATCAAGAGGTGGTTATAGACCTCTCCACCCTGCGCCCCACTGTAGCTCTGCCCCACCTACCTTCCAACACCCGGACTGTGGATGAGGTGGCGGGCATGCCCATTCAACAGGTTGTCATCGGATCTTGCACCAATGGCCGGCTCAAGGACTTGCAGGAGGCAGCTGACATTCTCAAGGGCAGAAGGGTGCACAAGGGTGTGCGGTGTATTGTTCTGCCTGCCACCCAGCAGATCATGATGGACGCCATGGCCCAGGGTCTTATCCAGACTTTCATCGAGGCTGGCTGCGCCGTCTCCACCCCTACATGCGGCCCCTGCCTGGGAGGACACATGGGTGTGCTGTCCAATGGAGAACGGGCGGTATCTACCACCAACCGTAACTTTGTGGGCCGTATGGGGCCCACCGACTCCGAGATTATTTTGGCTAGCCCCGCTGTGGCGGCGGCCTCCGCCGTGGCCGGCTGCATTGCCGACCCGGCAAAGTTGTAAGGGAGGAGCAAGGCAATGAAGATCTATAAATATGGCGATAATGTGGATACCGACGTCATCATTCCCGCCCGTCATCTGAACAACCCCGACCCCAAAGCCCTGGCCTCCCATTGTATGGAGGACATCGACGAGAAATTTGCCTCCACTGTGGAACCAGGAGATATTGTGGTGGCTGGTGCCAATTTTGGCTGCGGTTCCTCCCGAGAGCATGCCCCTCTGGCTTTAAAATCCTGTGGTGTGAAGTGTGTCATTGCCAAGAGCTTCGCTCGTATCTTTTACCGTAACTCCATCAACATTGGTTTTCCCATCTTGGAATGTTCCGATGCCGCTGAGGCCATTCAGCCTGGTGACACTGTTACAGTAGACTTTAAGACTGGCATCATCTCCGATGAGACGCAGGGAAAAACATTTCAGGCTGCACCCTTCCCGGCCTTTGTGGATGGTATCATCGAGGCAGGCGGCCTCCTTAATTCCTTGAAGATGAGAGGTGTGGCGAAATGAATTACAAGATCGCACTGATCAGGGGCGATGGGATTGGTCCCGAGGTAGTAAATGAGGCCGTAGGAGTTATGGAGGCCGTAGGTAAAAAATTCGGCCATACCTTTACGTTCGTGGATGTACTCCTGGGCGGCTGCGCCACTGATGCTGTAGGGAAGAGCTACCCCGATGGCACTGCTGAGAAATGTAAATCCTGTGATGCCGTGCTGCTGGGTGCAGTGGGAGGTCCGAAGTGGGGATCTGACAAGCCTGCCGAACAGCGGCCTGAGACCGCGCTGTTGGCCATCCGAAAGGATCTGGGTCTCTATGCAAACCTTCGTCCCGCTGCCCTTCGTCCGGCTATGCTCGATGCCTGCCCACTGAAAAAATTGACGGCTGAGAAGGGCATTGACGTCATGATGGTTCGGGAACTCACTGGTGGCATCTACTTCGGGAAGCGTGATAAATATCAGACTGAGGACCGCGGGATAGAGTGTACCGATCTCATGGCCTACTCTGAGAAGGAAATTGAACGCATTGGCCGCCGCGCCTTTGAGCTGGCCCGGCTCCGCCGAAAAAAGGTCTCAAGTGTGGACAAGGCAAATGTACTAGAGACAAGCCGTTTGTGGCGGAGTGTCATGCACCGGCTGGCAGAGGAATATTCCGATGTTCAGTACGAAGATGTCCTGGTGGACAACTGCGCCATGCAGTTGGTGCGTGACCCGGGCCAGTTCGACGTAGTGGTCACTGAGAATATGTTTGGCGATATTCTCTCAGATGAGGCCTCGATGGTCACCGGCTCTATCGGCTTGCTGCCCTCTGCCTCGATCGGCGATACAGCTCCCGGCCTCTATGAGCCTATCCACGGCTCTGCCCCTGACATTGCCGGACAGGACAAGGCCAACCCCATTGCCACCATACTGTCAGTTGCCATGATGTTCCGCTACTCCTTTCAGCGAGCGGAAGAGGCCAATGCCATTGAGGCGGCAGTGGACGCAGTGTTGGCTGAGGGCTGGCGGACCCCTGACATCGCGGAGTCTGGCGTAAAAGCCATTGGTACCAAAGAAATGGGGAGGCTCATCCGGGAACACATTTAATGAAAATGGAGATATCCAGCGGCGGGACGTCATGTTTGACATCCCGCCGCTTTTTGCTGTGTGGGCAGTGGCGCTGGCTCAGGGTAAAATCCCTTGCATCCCGCCAAAATTTCTGCTAGAATTTTGAATAATACCAGAGAAGGGAAGTGGCTGCTGTGGTGCTCACCATCGATATTGACAATTCCACCACCAATGTGGGGCTTTTTGATCGGAGTGGGACCCTCCGCTTTCGCTCCGGGCTCACCACCAGCCGCAATCCTACGCGGGACCAGTGTGCTATCAGTTTAATGAACCTCTTTACTCTCTATCATGCCGACCTGAAGGAAGTTTCTGGAGCGGTGATCTCCAGTGTTGTGCCGTCAGTGACGGCCCATATGTCGGGGGCCGTTGAACTCCTCACAGGCAAGGCTCCCATGCTTATGGGACCGGGTATTAAAACGGGACTCAATATTAAATCTGATCTCCATAACCAACTTGGTTCTGATATCGTCGCTTGTTCTGTAGCGGCTATGGAGCAGTATCCCACCCCTATTATCATCATTGATATGGGTACAGCTGTCACCATGTCCTACCTGCATGACCGTACATACGAAGGCTGCATGATCTTTCCCGGGGTGCTGGTAGCTCTGGATGCCCTGTCCGAGCGGGCGGCAGCTCTGCCCCATATTTCTGTGGAGCCCCCTGCCTTTATTTTTGGCCACAATACCGTAGACGCGATGCGCTCTGGCGTGGTCTATGGAAATGCCAGCATGATCGATGGTATGATTGCCCGCATCGAAGAGAATGGCCGTCCGGCCGCCACCGTAGTGGCCACTGGTGACAGTGCCCCAGAGATTCTCCATTTTTGTAAGCATTCTATTTTATATAACGCCGACCTTCTGCTCCAAGGCCTCTATCTCATTTATCGGAAAAATACAGAAGGACGGCGGCGTTTCTAAGGGCTTTCTTTGTACGGCGCCCCCAATCCGGACTCCGGATCGTGGGCGTCTTCTTATACCAGGGCCTTTTTTCCTGGTAGGCCTTGCAATTCCATAGCCGCCACTTTATAATGTTTCCAGTCAAGATGCAACAGGATTGGGAGGAGTCAGTTATGAAAGAACTCTCACAGATCGCGTCTGCCGTCCGCGCCTCTACCACATTGGCGATTGATGCTATGTTCAAACAGATGAAGGCCGATGGCATTGATGTGATTGGATTTGGTGCCGGAGAACCGGACTTCCACACTCCAGATAATATCAAAGAGGCTGGTTATGCCGCTATAAGGGACAATTTCACCTGCTACACTCCCACCGCCGGTATCCCCGAGTTGCGCAAGGCGGCCTGTGATCGCCTGAGGGAGGACTGTGGCCTAGAATATGTTCCAGCTCAGATCGTGATGGCCAGCGGTGCTAAACATGCCCTCTATGGTGCCCTCCATGCCCTGGTTGACCCCGGTGATGAGGTCATTATCCCGGCACCCTTCTGGGTGACCTATTTTGAGATGGTCCGCATGCTGGGTGCAGTGCCGGTCATCGTCACTGCGGAAGAGTCAGCAGGTTTTAAAATCACGCCTGAGCAGCTTGCCGCTGCTGTCACGCCTAAGACCAAGGCCGTCCTGCTCAACAATCCGTCCAATCCTACTGGTATGGTCTACAGCAGGGAAGAGCTACAGGCCCTGGCCGATGTCTGCGTGAATAAAGATCTCTATGTGGTCGCAGATGAGATCTATTACCGCCTTGTGTATGACGGAAGGCCCTTCACCAGTGTTGCTGCTCTGGGAAAGGATGTTAAGGAGCGTACTATCCTTATCAACGGAGTTTCCAAGTCCTACGCCATGACCGGCTGGCGGGTCGGCTACGCCGCTGCGCCGGAGCATATCGCCAAGGTCATGTCCAATTACCTCAGTCATTCTACTGGAGCTCCCTGCTCCATTGCCCAGAAAGCAGCCGCTGTGGCATTAGGTGGACCTCAGGAGACCGTAGAGGAGATGAGAAAAGCATTTGAGCAGCGCCGAAACCACCTGGTGGAGCGCATGAATTCCATTTCCCGGGTGAGTTGTCTTAAACCGGAAGGCGCCTTTTATGTGATGATGAATCTGCGGGAACTGCTGGGCAGGACCATCCATGGAGTCACCATCCACGATGCTGATGATTTTGCCGACGCTTTTCTCAAATATGGTCTGGTGGCTACAGTGCCCTGCACTGGCTTTGGTGCGCCAGAGTTTGTACGCTGGTCCTATGCCACCTCTATGGAGAACATTGACGCTGGCTTGGATCGGCTGGAAAAATTCCTGGCAGAGTAAGTAGCACCACCCCCATTGTCTATTGTGTGGACACAAAGAAATCAGTAACTGGAGGTATGGCCAATGGGTCAGACAAATCGATATGAAAGCCCTCTTTCTTCCCGCTATGCCAGCGACGAGATGCTCCATCTCTTTTCGGCGGACAAGAAATTTACCACCTGGCGCCGTCTGTGGGTGGCCCTGGCCCGAGCTGAAATGGAACTGGGACTGCCGGTGCCAGCGGAACAAGTGGCTGAGCTGGAGAGACATATAGATGATATCAATTACGACGTGGCCGCCGCCGAGGAAAAGAAGCTCCGCCACGATGTCATGGCCCATGTCCACGCCTATGGTGCGCAGTGCCCCAAGGCTATGCCCATTATCCATCTGGGGGCCACCAGTTGCTATGTGGGAGATAACACCGATGTGATCCTCATGAGAGAGGGCCTCCGCTTGATTCGGGACAAGTTAGTCCGGGTCCTCCATACCTTGTCCGCCTTTTCCGACAAGTATAAATCCTTACCTACACTTGGATTTACGCATTTTCAGCCAGCACAACTTGTGACAGTAGGGAAGAGAGCAGCACTGTGGATGAATGAGCTTCTCATGGATCTGGAGGAGGTGGAGTACCGTATCTCCACTCTGAAGCTCCTGGGTTCTAAGGGTACCACTGGTACCCAGGCCAGTTTCCTGGAGCTCTTTGACGGAGATCACAAGAAGGTCAAACTCCTAGAGGAGAAGATTGCAAAGGAAATGGGCTTTACAGCTGTTGTGCCAGTAAGTGGGCAGACCTATTCCAGAAAGATGGACGCCAATGTGCTGTCGACCCTTTCCGGAATCGCCCAATCGGCCAGCAAATTTGCCACCGACTTGCGGCTGCTGTGCCATCTGAAGGAGGTGGAGGAGCCCTTCGAGAAGAATCAGATTGGATCTTCTGCCATGCCATACAAGCGTAACCCCATGCGCTGTGAGCGGATTTGTTCTCTCGCCAGATACGTGATGGTAGACGCTCAAAATCCTGCGATCACTGCCGCGACCCAGTGGTTTGAACGTACTCTGGATGATTCCGCCAATAAGCGCATCTCCATTCCCGAAGCTTTCTTAGCTGTGGATGCCATTCTTAATATTTACGAAAATGTTTGTGCCGGACTGGTGGTCCATGAGAAGGTTATCTACAGGCATATCATGGAGGAGCTGCCCTTCATGGCCAGTGAGAATATCATGATGGACGCGGTAAAGAGGGGGGGGGCCCGTCAGCAGCTCCACGAGCGCATTCGTGTCCTTTCCCAAGAGGCTGGAAGAAATGTAAAAGATCTTGGCCTTACTAATAATTTAATTGATCTGATCGCCGCTGACCCTCTTTTCGGCATGAGTCTGGAGGAACTTACCGCTCACTTGGAGCCAGAACGTTATATTGGCCGCTGCCCGGAACAGGTGACCGAGTTCCTGGGACAGGAGATTGCCCCCGTGCTAGCTAGGTATCCGGAGGCCCTTCAAGGCAGTGATGTGGAGCTGAAGGTATAAAAGAAAGGGGAATATTCTTATGGCTAACGCAGTGCGTCGAATTGGGGTTTTTACCAGTGGTGGCGATGCCCCAGGAATGAATGCCGTGATCCGTTCTGTGGTTCGTACTTCTATTCATATGGGTATTGAGTGTATCGGTATTCGTCGTGGCTACAATGGTCTGGTCCATGGAGATTTCATTCCTCTGGATTTTGAGAGTGTCAGTGGCCTGAGCCGTCGTGGTGGTACCATGCTCTATTCTGCGCGAAGCGAGGATTTTCGCGGTGAAGCTGGGCAGGAAAAGGCTGTTGCCACCTGTAAGCTTTTGGGTCTGCAGGGCGTAGTGGGCATCGGTGGTGACGGGACCTTCCGCGGCCTGCTGGAGCTCTCCCGCCGCGGTGTAGCCGTGGTGGGTGTCCCAGGTACCATTGACAATGACATTGCCTGCTCCACCTATACCATTGGTTTCGATACTGCCTGCAATACGGCACTGGATTCTATCGATAAGCTTCGGGATACGATGCAGTCTCATGAGCGGTGCTCTGTGGTGGAGGTCATGGGCCGGCATGCCGGACATTTGGCTCTCTATGTTGGTGTGGCCTGCGGCGCCACCTGTGTCCTGGTACCGGAGCGGGAGACGGACTTTGAGCGGGATGTCATCGAGCCCATCCGTACTGCACGGCTGGGTGGACGGACTCACTTTATGGTTATTGTGGCTGAAGGTGTGGGCAGTGCTTACGATGTAGCCAAGAAAATTACCGAGGCCACCTCGCTGGATACCAGAGTGACGGTGCTAGGTCATGTGCAGCGAGGCGGTGCTCCCACCGCGCGGGATCGGGTGGCTGCCACCTATATGGGCTACGAGGCCGTCCGTCTGCTGGCAGAGGGAAAGACTAACCGCGTGGTCTGTGTGCAGGGTGATACATATGTGGATTATGATATCACTGAGGCTCTGAAGATGAAAAAGGGCCTG